>OGHO01002701.1_pt1 | contig 13185 bp, 9 predicted proteins | sample 1571421 | NCBI WGS metagenome assembly OGHO01 (sample SAMEA2581937, study PRJEB24529) | metagenome | biome: Human gut stool | place: China | collected 2011
TCCAGCACATAGCTTCCCTCAATGGGGTCGGCCTCGTCCAGCGCGTCGGACAGGGGACGGCTCACCGCCTCGCAGTCGTTGATGGAGATCCCCTCCGGCTTGTCGATATACACCCGCAGGAACCACTGCCCCGCCTCCCGGACATACTCCACATCCCAGAGGGTGCAGCCGTTCTGCTCGGCAATGGGGGCGGCCAGAGCGGCCACCAGCTCCGTCACTTTCGCCATGGTTTGACCTCCGTTCCGGGATATTTCCCATAATTTTACATACCCCGTTTTTTCAATAAGAAAGAGCGGAGCCGCGACCCCACTCTCACCATACCACTACTTACTATCGTATGTACTATAGCACAAAAAATCCCGCAGTGCAAGAGGTTTTGCGCGTTTGTTTGGCCCGGAGCCCAATCTGTAACTCTTTTTTCGTTGACATAAATCAAAGCTCTGCTAGAATGGAGGGTAAGACGGATGATAAGGAGGGCGTTTCCATGGAGGGGAGCAAGCTGGCCGCCGCCATTCTGGGCGAGGTGCGCCGCGCCGTGGTGGGCAAGGACGAGGTACTGGCAAAGGTGCTGCTGGCCATTCTGGCCGGGGGCCACATCCTGCTGGAGGACATTCCCGGCGTGGGCAAGACCACCATGGCCCTGGCCTTCTCCAAGGCCCTGAGCCTCCGGTACAACCGGGTCCAGTTCACCCCCGACGTGATGCCGTCGGACATCACGGGCTTCACCCTCTACAACAAGGAGGCGGGCCGGATGGAGTACCAGCCCGGCGCGGTGCTGTGCAACCTCTTTTTGGCCGACGAGCTCAACCGGGCCACCAGCCGCACCCAGTCCGCCCTGCTGGAGGCTATGGAGGAGGGGCAGGTGACGGTGGACGGGGTGTCCCACCCGGTGCCCCAGCCCTTCCTGGTCATCGCCACCCAGAACCCGGCGGGCGCCTCCGGCACCCAGCTTCTGCCCGACTCCCAGATGGACCGGTTCATGGTGCGCCTGTCCATCGGCTCCCCCGCCCCCGCCGACGAGATGGCCATGGTGCGCCGCCGGCAGGGGGGCGCACTCCTGGAGGGGGTGCGCCCGGTGCTGGAGCTCAACGGCCTGCTCGCCCTGCGGGCCCAGGCCGGACAGGTCTACGTATCCGACGAGGTGCTGGACTACATCGTGCGCCTGGTGGGCGCCACCCGGAGCCACCCCATGATTCTCCAGGGGGCCAGCCCCCGGGCCACCCTGGCCCTCACCGCCATGGCCAAGGCCGCCGCCCTGGTGCGGGGCCGGGACTATGTTCTGCCGGAGGATGTGTCCCTGGTCTTTGGCGACGTGGTGCCCCACCGGCTGCTCCTCTCCCCCCGTGCGGAGGCCGACCGCTCCTTCGACCCCGCTTCGGAGCTGCTGGAGCGGGTGCCCGCCCCCCGGATCTCCTGACGCCATGGCGTACCGTCGGATTGCCTACGCGGCCCTGCTGGGCGGGGCAGTGCTCTTTCAGATCGTGTTCCGCTTTTACCTGTCCACCTTCACCCTGGCGCTGGTGCTGCTGCTCCCCCTGCTGTCGGTGCTGCTGAGCCTGCCGTCGGTGCTGGGCTGCACACTGCTTCTCACCTCCGCCGCTCCCACGGTGGTACAGGGGGAGGACGCGGTCTTTCAGGTGCGGCTGCGCAGCCGCACCCGCCTGCCCCTGCCCCGGCTTCAGGCCCGTCTCCACTGGAGCAACCAGCTCACCGGCGCGGGCGGGCGGGTGCGGTGGGAGCCCGTGCGCACCGCACCGGGCGCTCCGCCCACTCTGGAGCTGGCCACCCCCCACTGCGGCCGGCTGATCTGCCGGGCGGAGCGGGCCTGGACCTGCGATCTGCTGGGCCTGTTCCCCCTGCCCATCCCCACCGGGCGGCCGGCGGCGGTGCTGATCCTGCCGCCCGATATGGAGCAGGCGCTGCCGGAGCGCCTGCTGGGGGGCGGCCCCGGCGGCGGTGCGCTCCTCCCCCGCCCAGGGGGAGGGCCGGGGGAGGACTACGATCTGCGGGACTACCGGCCGGGGGACCCCCTGCGCTCGGTCCACTGGAAGCTCTCCTCCAAGCGGGACGAGCTGGTGGTGCGGGAGACCCTGGAGCCCCGGCAGACCACCCTGGTGCTCACCTATGACCACTTCGGCGCCCCCGCGGCGCTGGACCAGACCTTCGCCCGGCTGTGCGCCCTGTCCCGGGCCCTGCTGGAGCGGGGCAGGCCCCACCATATCCAGTGGGCCAGCCCCACCGGCGGCGGCGTGGAGGGGCGGCTGGTGGACTCGGAGCGGGCCCTGCTGGCCTGCCTGGAGCTGGCCTTCTCCCGGCCCGCCCCGGCGGAGGGACGCTCCATCCTGGACACCGCCCTGCGCCTGCCCGGCCGCGCCGGTCCCCTCCGGCACATCCATGTAACGCCCACCGGACTGGAAGGAGGTGCGCCATGAAGCGCAAGCGCCGCGCCGCCGCGCCTCTGCGGCGGGGGCCCGCCATCCTGTTGGGGGACGGCTGCCTCCTTCTTCTGGTGCTGGCGGGCACCGTCTTTTCCTTCCTTACCGCCTTCTCCGTCCAGATTCACGCCCTTCCCCTGCTGCTGGGCTGCGCCGCCGCCGCGCTGGCCTTCCTCGGCCTCTGGTCCCTCCCCCGCCGCTGGTGGGCCCTTCCCCTGGCCCTGCTGGCCGCCGCCTGGGTCCTGGCGGTGCGGCGGCTGTGGCAGCCGCTGGCCCTGGGGGCCGAGGCCCTGCGGGTGGACGTGGTCAACACCGTTTCCGCCAGTCTGGAGCTGGGCTTCACCCTGGAGCCCGCCCTTTCCCTCCCCGAAGCCCTCTGGACCAACTGCGCCACCCTGCTCGTCCTCCTGGCCCTGGTACCGCTGGGCGCCCTGCTGGGGCTGGGCGTCGTGCGCCTGCGCTCCTTCTGGCTGGTCTTCGTCAGCTCCTTCCCCTTCGTGCTGCTCCCCCTGTGCATCTCGGTCACCCCGGGCTGGCTGCCCCTGATGGCCCTGGTGCTGGGGTGGGTGGTGCCGGCCCTCACCTCCCTGCTGGCCCGCACCTCGCCCCTGGGGGCCGTGCGCCTCAACCTGGCCGCCCTTCCGGCCGCCGCCCTGCTGCTGGCCGCCCTCAGCCTGGCCATGCCCATGGACACCTACCAGCGCCCCGCCTGGGCCGACCGGGCCCTACAGCACCTCACCAATCAGGCCGTCCGCCTGGGGGACGGCCTGCTGGAGGGGAGCGGCCCCTTCGGCATTGGCAGCGGCGGGGGACGGCTGGCCGACGCCGACGGCTCCGTCTCTCTCTCCGACGCGGGGCCGCTGCGCTTCTCCGGACGCACCGTGCTGGAGGTGGAGACCGACCTCACTGGCCGCATCTACCTGCGGGGGCTCTCCGACGCGGTATATGACGGCGAGAGCTGGCAGCCGCTGGATGAGGCGGCCTACAACTGGCAGGCCCGCCTCCGCGGCGTCACATATGGAGCGCCCGTCACGCTGGACATGGACCTTGGCGTCACTGGGGCTGAGTCCCTGTTCGCCCAGTTCCAGCCCATGAATTTCCCCGCCCTGGCGGTTCGGGATGCCCACCCGGAGAGCCCCTACGCCAGGATCACCGTGCGCAATGTGGGGGCCGATCCGGGCTATGTCTACGTTCCCTACCATATCCTGACCCAGCCCGGCGAGCTGTCCGGGGCGGAATTCGTCCACGACGCCTATCTGGCCCGGGCGGCCCGGGTGTGGACCCACACCATCTACGTCCAGCCCGACGCCTCCCCTGCCGCCTCCGCGGGCCTGCGGGGGGAGCTGTCTCTGGCGGAGGCGGCCTACGCGGACTTCGTGCGGGAGTACTATCTCCAGGTGCCCCTCTACTCGGAAAACCCGGCGCTCCGCCAGGCGCTGGACGGCGCGTTGGAGCCGCTGGCCGACTGGCTGCGGCAGGCCCAGTACGTCTCCCCCGCCGCTGTGAAGCAGCCCTATGAGCTGGAAGCCGCCCAGGTGGTAGCGGACTACCTGGCCGCCGTCGCGGAATACGACCCCGACACCCCCGCCGCGCCGGAGGGGGAGGACTTTGTGGCCTGGTTCCTCACCGAGAGCCATCGGGGCTACTGCATGCACTTTGCCAGCGCCGCCGTGCTGCTGCTGCGGAGCATGGGCGTCCCCGCCCGCTATGTCTCCGGCTTTGTGGCCGACGTGCCCGCCTCCGGCCGCGTGAACGTGCCCGACTCCGCCGCCCACGCCTGGGTGGAGGTCTACATCGACGGCTCCGGGTGGGAGCCGGTGGAGGTCACCCCCGTCTACGCCGGGAGCACTCCCGCCCAGAGCGGCGCGGAGGAGCCCGAGGCCACCCCCTCTCCCACGCCCACGCCCCAGGCCAGCCGCGCCCCCGACTCCGCCGCGCCCACACCCACCCCCACGCTGTCGGCGGCCCTCCCGAATGAGGGCCCGAAGCTCCCTCTCCGCCTGCTTCCGGCCCTCCTGGCCGCCCTTCTGCTGGCGCTGGCCCTCCCTCTGCGGCGCCTTTGGGCCCGCCGCCGCCGGGAGCGGCGTTTCCAGGATGAAAACCCCAACCGGGCGGCCATCGCGGCCTATCTCTATCTTCAGCGGCTGACCCGCTGGGGAGCGGAGCCGCCCGCCCGGGCCGGGGAGCTGGCCCAAAAGGCCAAATTCAGCCCCCACACCCTCACCGCCGAGGAGCGGGACGCAGTGCTCCGCGCCGCCCGCGCCGCGGCAGAGGCGGTGGACAGGTCCCTCCCCTGGTGGAAGCGGTTCGCCTTCCGCTATCTGCTGGGGCTGTACTGAGGCCCCGTTCGGCCTGACCGCCGCCGGGCGGCATTTCCCGCGCCCTGAGCAGGGGCGGCCCCTGTGGCCGCCCCTGCGTTTTCATTCCCACACCGCACGGGCCGATGCCCACACCGGCCCGCTGTGCCGGGCCCGGTGCCTCTTGCGCATTACCCGCCCCTGCATTTTATCTTCTCATTCAACAGGCCGCCCAGTCTCTAGTGAGACTGGGCGGCCTGCGGCTGCGTTTGATTTGGGCGGGATACGGGTGTCACTCCGTCAGCGTGAAGAACCCCTCCACCCGGTTTTTCTTGTCAAATACATGGTTGTAGAGCAGCACCCGGTAGTCCTCCACGGCGGCCTCCAGCTCCTCCGGCAGCGCCTCGTTCTCGCCGTACCAGTTCCCGCCGGCGTCCCGGATGCCCACGGTGTTGATCACCGGGGCGGCCTCCCACAGCCGGGCCAGGTACTTCTGATACCCGGTCATGGGCAGGTTGGCGGTGTCCATCAACAGGGCGGACAGGTAGTTGAGGGACAGCTCCACCCCCTGGGCCTCCGGTATGTCGTAGTTGGCCCAGAGGACGAAGGGCACCATCTGTTTTTTCTGGGCCAGGGCGGTATCCGGGGCCGTCCCCAGCACATCGGTATAGAAGTTGGTGGCCACCTGGGGCTGGTGGTCGCCGAAGAGGAGGATCAGGGTGGGCTCCTCCACCTGGGAGAAGTAGTCGAGCAGGTATTCGAAGGCCTGATCGCTCTGGTACACCAGGGACAAATACTGGTTGACCGTGTTAAACCGGCCCTCCAGCGCCCCGGTAAGCCACACCTCCCGGGGCAGGTCCGTCCACGCCATCTGGTAGGCGGAGTGGTTCTGCATGGTCACGTTGAAGAGAAACAGCGGCTCCCCCGCCTCCTTCTCCTCATACCAGCGGATCAGGTTCTCGTAGTCGCACTGGTCGGTGACATAGCCGGTTTTTTCGTCCCCCCGCATGTACTCCCGGTCCTGGAAGTCCCCCTCAAAGTATACCTCGTCAAAGCCGAAATCCCGGTAGACCGAGGGACGGCTCCAGCCGGAGGAGCGGTAGGGGTGGGCGGCCACGGTGCGGTAACCCAGGGCGGCCATCTGCCCCACCAGGGTGGGATCGCCGTCGGAGACATACATCTGGTAGGGCACCGTGCCCGCGGGCAGAAAGGCGGTGGTGTTGCCGGTGAGGAACTCGTACTCCGAGTTGGCGGTGGTGCCGCCGAACACGGAGGAGTAGGCGTAGCCCTTAATGGTGTTCTCCGTCAGGGAGCGGAGGAAGGGCATGGCGTCCGTATTGCTCTCCACGCCGGGCAGCACGGAAAGGTCGGAGAGGGACTCGTTCATGATGACAATGACGTTCACCGGGCGAATCATGCCGTCCTCCCCGGCCGCCGACACGGCGGCCGGGTCGCTGGGAGCGCTCCCGGCGAGGGCCGCGAGGGCCTCCTCCGAGTAGGTCTCCGGCTGCTCCACCCTCATGTACTTCAGGCACACCGAGAAGTTAAGGAACAGGCCGTTGCCCCGGGTCGTCCACATGGAGGGCTCAATGCCCCGGCTCTCCACAAACCCGGTGCCGAAAAACACGCCCAGATAGACCGCGGCGGCCCCGGCCGCCGGGACAAAGAGCCGCCACGGGAAGGGCCTTTTCTTCTCGTTCGGCAGGAAGGACAGGGCCAGCAGCACCGCCGCGAACACGCCGATGGTGAGCCACTGCATGGAGTCGGGCCGGTAGTCGTAGTTGCCCGCCACGTTGGCGGCGGTGCGGAGGGTGAGGAAGTCGCCGGGAAAGAGGGTGCGCCCCCGGAAGGAGATCAGGTAGTGGTTGGCCATGCCCAGGCCCCAGGCGATCCCCATGGCCCACTTGACGGCCGAGGCCCGCCGCCGGAGGACGAAGTAGAAAAACAGCTCCCCCAGGTAGTACCACGCCAGATTGAGGGCGATCTGAAGGGAGGTGAAGTCAGTCCAGGGGTTGTTGTAGTTGAGGTACTCCACCAGGGTGAAGGAGAGCAGGGGGGCCAGGAGCATTAGGGCCCGGGTGGTCCAGGCGGCCTGCCCTTCTCCCAGGGGGAGGCGTGGCCATCGGAAGCGCCGCCTCCAGCTGCGCGGGGTGTCTACGGTGTATGTCATGGATTGTTTGCTGCCTTCTCTCAAATGATTATGACAACTATTTTAGCACAAACAGGCGAAAGTACAACGGATTTCGCCCGTTTTCCAAAAATCTTTATAATATAACGTTTGTCTTCCAGAACTCCGCGGCAAAGCGTACAAAGTGTTGCAGAGAGGGATAAAACGCCAGATCTTTTTTATAGACAAGATAGACCGTCCGGGAAATGGCCGGCTTTATGGAAACTGACACCACGTTGGGATATCGGTAGTAGTCCGCAGAGGCGCGGCTGCAAAAGCTGATGCCCATGTTCTTATTTACCAGCGCCAAACAGGAGTCGATCTGGCTGCAAATATTCTGTACCTGGCAGGAAATCCCCAGGCTGGACAAATGGGACAGGATTATCCCCGACAGGTTGAAGTCCTGATTGGGCGTGATCAACGTCTGGTCCGCCAGCTGCTCCAGTTCTATCGCGTCCCGGCGGGCCAAGGGATTGTCCACATGAACGGCAGCACATATCTCCGACTGGAGCAGCGGAAGGCTGTGCACCTGTCCAACTGCCGGCTCCGAGGGGTTAAGAATGGCAAACGCCACATCAATCTCACTCTGTTCCAGCGCCTGGAGCAGCTCCGCACTTCCCCGTTCCTGCAAAGTCAGGGTAATACTTGGGTACTCACTGTGAAAGCCGCCTATCAGCTCCGGGATATGGAGCGCGCACATAATTGGCAGCGCCCCAATGCGCACACGCCCGCTCCGGTTGGCTGCGTAATCCTCCATGCGCTCCGCCAGCGCCTGCATGTCGTTGAGTATTCGCTGGGCATGGCGGACAAACACCTCACCCGCCTCTGTCAGATGCACCCGTTTCCGTACCCGGGCAAATAGTGCTATTCCAAGCTCCTGCTCCAAATGAATAATCTGATTGGACAACGACGGCTGTGATAGGTGCAGCTTCTCTGCCGCCCGCGTTACGCTCCCGCACTCCGCCACGGTCACCACGTAGATTAACTGACTGCGCTCCATGCCTATCCTCCCTTCTCAGCTTCAGTATACGAGCCGGAGATATCTGTGTCAATGCATCAGACGCAATTTCATTTAGTTAAACTATTAATATTATAGTTTTTATGACTTTTACAAATATATTCCCCTTATGATATAGTTGATTTCGACAAAAGGCGCACCAACAAAGGAGTGGTTTTAATGGAGAAAGTCCAAAGCTATGATGTGGTGGTGGTTGGCGGCGGCGCCGCAGGCATTGCCGCCGCTGTCGGCGCGGCGCAGGCGGGCGCCGCCTGTCTGCTGGTGGAACGCAATGGAAGCCTGGGCGGGCAGGCCACCAATGCCAACGTGGCCTCCTACTGCGGTTTCTTTACCCACAGCAATCCTCCCCAACAAATTGTAAGGGGTGTTGGCCAGCAGGTACTGGAGCTGCTTCATGAGCTGGGGGCTTATGACGGCTATCGGCTCTCCTCTGTACAAAATGCCATCGTCACTCTGGATGAGGAGGCTCTGAAATATGCGCTGGACCTGTTGGTACAGCGTTACAGCGGACTAAAGGTACTGCTGCACTGCCGGATGATCTCGGCTCAGACCAGTCCGGACGGCTCGATTCAGTCTATCCACTGTGTAGACGACGAGGGCACCTATGAATTTCGGGCCAAGGCCTTTGTCGATGCCAGCGGAGATGGAAATCTGGCCCATTTGGCCGGGGCGGAGCTGCGCTTTGGAGACGGAGCGGGCGGAGGCTACCTATCCACCAAGATGATGCGCTTGGATCATGTAGGGCTAGAGGCCAAATTTGCCCCCGCCGTCCTGGAGGAGGCCATACAGCGCGCCAAGGCGGAGGGCTTCCACCGCCTAACCAAGGAATCCGGCATCGTCTTTCGTACTGCTCCAGATACGGCTTACGCCATCCTGCCCAGTGTAGCCGTACCCGCGCTGGACGCCGAGACGCTCACCGCCTGCGAGATGAATACCCGCGCTCAGTGTCAGGAGTATGTGGCCGCCTTCCGGAAGTACCTGCCCGGCATGGAGCACTGCCGTCTGGTCTCCTCCGGTTACAAGCTCGGTATCCGTGATACCCGTCATCTGGTTGGTGAACACATACTGACTGCTGAGGAGGTACTTGGCGCCGTTAAGCAACCCGATACAATCGCCAGAGGCGCATGGCCCTGCGAAATGCACACCGACATCAACCGGATGGCAGACTACCTTTGGGTCAAGGATGACGGCTACTACGACATTCCGCTCCGCTGTCTAAAATCCCGCAGTACCGCCAATCTGTGGGGCGCCGGACGTCTGGTCAGTGCTGATGCCGTAGCCTTTGCCTCGGTCCGCGTCATGGGCATCGGCTTTGCCACCGGTCAGGCTGCTGGCGTGGCCGCCGCCTTTCTCGCCGCCGGTCGCGGCACTCCTGTCTCTGAAATTCAAGCAGAGCTGCGCCGGCAGGGCGCCTGTATCTGATTCAAATTGTGAAATGGGGGATTACACATGAAACGGACAATCTCCATCTTGGCAGCCCTTCTTTGCATCATCGGCTTTCGTTTTCTGCCCGCGCCATCCGGTATGACCAGCTCCGCCATGCAGGTGCTCGGTATCTTTATCGGCGCGTTGATTCTCTGGCTCACTCTCTCCATCGACTGGCCCAGCCTCCTGGCCCTGGCCGCCCTCGTCACCGTGCCGGAGCTGACCATGGGGAGCGTTCTGGCAAACTCTCTTGGCAATTCCACCGTTGCCTTTCTCCTGTTCACCTTTATGTGTACCTACGCCATCTCCAAGACCTCTTTTGTCAAACGCTGCGCCATCCTCTTCATCAGCAGCCGCATCGCCCGCAGAAGTCCCTGGTGCTTTCTGATCCTCTACTGCGCCTCTATCCTGGTCATTGGTCTGGTTATGTCTCCCTCGGTGGTCTTCGTTATTTATCTTCCCATTCTCCGCGCCATCTGCGAGGAGCTGGAGCTGCGGCAGGACGACCGGCTGGCCAACGCTCTAATGCTGGGGCAGCTTTTCTCCTCTGCCATCTCATGCGGAATGACCCCCATTGCCCACGTGTTTCCCATCATGGCCATTGGATTTTATCAAAACGCCACCGGCACCAGCGTCAGCTATATCCATTATATGGCCTTTGCCGTACCGGTCGGCCTGCTCTGCTTCGCCGCCATGCTTCTGCTGTTTCGCTTTGTGCTGCGTCCGGATCTGTCCTGTGTCTCCAGATTGGACTTTGATGCGCTCAAGCGCAGCGTCACCCCGGCTGACCGCCGCGAAAAGGCAACTCTGATCATCTTCTTTTTGGTGGTCGCTATGTGGGTTCTCCCTGAGTTTATCGAACCTATCCTCCCCGCTGTAGCCAGCTTCCTGGACACCCAAGGTACCGCCTTTCCCCCGTTGGTCGGCGCGGTGGCCCTGTGCCTGCTGTCGGTAGGAGGTGCTCCACTCATGAACTTCAAAGAGGCCATGCAGAAGGGCGTGGAGTGGGGCAGTGTTATCATGGCAGGCGCTACTCTTGCACTCGGCTCCGCCATGACCAATGCGGAGATCGGACTGACCGACTGGCTCAGCGGAGCTATCGCCCCCACCCTCAACGGCCTGCCCGTCTGGCTTTTGATTCTGGTCTTTACCGTATGGGCCGCCGTCATGACCAATGTGGCGTCTAATATGGTCACCGTTACGGTAGTCTGCGCTGTAGCAATCCCCCTCTGCATGGCCAGCGGCGGCGCTGTCAGCACACCGGCCATTGCCATGATCATTGGGATGCTGGCCAGCTATGCCTTTGTCACGCCCCCTGCCCACCCCAATGTTCCCCTGGCCATTGGCTCCGGCTGGACAAAAACAGGGCAGGTAATTCTTTATGGCACGATTCTGATGGTCATCTCCATCGTGGTTACTGTTGCAGTCGGTTACCCCATTGCCAGCGCTCTTATGGGCGCATAATCCCTGACGGAGGCGCTTTCATGGACGAATTACACGCTCTTCGCCAGAAGATTGACCTGCTGGACTGCCAGCTCGTGGAGCTGTTCGAGCAGCGTATGGAGCTGGTTTGTCAAATTGCCAAGCTCAAACAGCGCCAGCATATCCCCATCTTACAGAGCAGCCGGGAACAAGAGGTGCTCCGACATGCCCGCAGTCTCCTTCACAACCCGGCCTATACCGATAGTTTGACCGACTTCATGGTTCATCTAATGGCCCTTAGTCGGGCTGAACAGGCTAGGCATCAAGACACATAGCGCATAAAAGAGCCGCTCCGTTGATTCGGAGCGGCTCTACTGTTCAATCCGCCCTATGGAGGGGCGGTCCGGCGAGGGGGATCACCCGGTCGCAGAGGGCGACGATCTCCGCCTCGTGGCTGGACAGGAGCACCGGCACGCCCAGGGCCCGTACCCGCTCCAGGATGCGGGCCGCCCGGGCGGCGTCCACGCCGGTGAAGGGCTTGAAGTCCAGAGCGTCCAGCTTGTCTCCGATCTGGGTGAACCGCTGGTAGCCGCCGGGCTTCAGCTCGGTGGTGGCCATGGTGATGGGCCAGATACCGCAGGCGAACAGCTTGTCGATGTTGAAGGCGTCGGCACCGCCGGCATAAGAGAGGCGCAGCTTCCCGCCAAACTCCTTGGCCATCATGGCGGCCATGGTGGTGGTCAGGGGGAAGAGGGACTTGCCCGCCATGTACATCTCCTCGCTGGGCAGTTCCCCGGCCTTCACGTCCACAGGGAAGGTGTTGGAGAGCTTCAGGCCGAATTCCAGCCCCTCCTTGTCTGCCAGGGCCTGGAGGCGGTGGAACATGGGCACCGCGTCGGCGTACTGCAGGTCCTCCTTGAAGTGGTGATCGTCGAAGGCGATATAGTCATAGCCCATGGAGTCCAGAATGGACCGGGCGGTCTCGTACCCCAGGATGGTGGGATTGCACTTGACGAAGGTGTGCAGGTGCTTCTTCTCCAGCAGGTAGCTGGCGATCCGCTCGATCTCGTCCGGCGGGCAGCCGTGGAGGGTGGACACCGTCACGGATCCGGACACATGGGGAGTGATCGTGTCGATATAATCGCTTTCTCCCGGGAAGAACTCCTTCAAAACGGCGATGCACTCCTGGAAGATGGGCGTCTTGGAGGCGTCCACCATGCCGTTCAGGAAGGTGTCGATCTTCTCACCCTGGATGCCTGCCAGGTCATAGCCCACGGACATGTTGAACACGAATCCGTTGGGATCGCCCAGACCATAGACCTTTGCCATGATCTTCAGGGCGCACCAGGCCTTCACATACTCCTCAAAGGCCTGCTGGACATACAGCTCCGTGGACCACTCGCAGTTGTAGCACTCATCCTCCGCCAGAATGCAGGGGCGGTTGATGCAGGCGGCCAGATCTGCGCCGTCCATCTTCTGGACGGTCTTCAGCTCGAAGAACCGGGCGCCGGCGAAATAGCCGGCAATGATGTTCTGGGCCAGCTGGGTGTTGGGGCCGGCGGCGGGGCCGAAGGGGGTCTCGATGGCCTCGCCGAAGATGGGCAGCTTCTTCACGCCGGCCTTGTAGGGCTTGTGGACGCCGAACACGGCGCCGTCCCGGCGGTATTCGGTGGTGATCCAGGTCATCAATTCCCGAAAGGGAATGGGGGTCATTAACTCAGACATAGTTTTTCCTCCTCAGAATAACTCCTGAAATACGAATGCGCACTGCTTCCGCAGGGGCACATCGGCCGGTCATCAATACTCCTTGTGGTTCAGCCGGCCCCACAGACGCTTGCTGCTCTCCAGAATGTGGGCATTCACGGCCTCCTCGTCGATCTCCGTCAGGACCCGGTCCTTCATCAGGATTCTGCCGTTAATCATGGTGGTCTGGCACTGCCGCCCCGTCATGCCGAAGAGCATGTGCCCGTCGATGTTGGCATCAGAGAACGGTGTGAAGGGCTTGTAGTCCATGACGATCACGTCCGCCGCCGCGCCGGGCTTCAGCACGCCCAGAGTGGGGAAGCCGGTGCGCTCCGCCATCTTGGCGTTGTTGCGGAACAGCATGTCCGTCACCTCGCACCAGCCCACGTTGGGCATACAGGCGTTGTGCCGCTGGGAGCACAGGGCCACCTTGATGGACTCCAGCATGTCGTTGGTGTAGGCGTCGGTACCCAGACCGATCAGAATGCCCTTCTTGTAGAGCTGCAGCACCGGAGAGATACCCACGGCGTTGCCCATGTTGCTCTCCGGGTTGTTGACGCACATGGTGTCCGTGGCCTTGATGATATCCATTTCCGCCGTGTTCACATGGATGCAGTGGCCCAGGATGGTCTTGGGTCCCAGGATGCCGTGGTCCTGGAGCCGCTGGACGGGCCGGCG
>OGHO01002717.1_pt1 | contig 13102 bp, 5 predicted proteins | sample 1571421 | NCBI WGS metagenome assembly OGHO01 (sample SAMEA2581937, study PRJEB24529) | metagenome | biome: Human gut stool | place: China | collected 2011
GCCGTACTGTTCCATCCATGCTCCCACTTCGGCGAGCCGTTCGATGCAGATCTCTTCGATCTTTCCCGTTGGTCGCGGACCGACGTTCAACAATAGGTTGGCGCCGTACCCTGCAGAACGTACCAGCAGATGGATCAATTCGGTGGCCGTTTTGAAACGGTTGTCCTGAAAATCGTATCCCCAACTGCCGTTCATTGTCTCGCAGGTCTCTAACGGAATTCCCGCCGTGACCTGCTGATTGCCGCTCAACCCGCTTTTGTTTTGTCCGGGGAGGTCCTTTTCGAAGATTTGGTAATCTTCACCCGGCTGGGCTTCCAAGTGGTGGTTGTTGGCGATCATGCAATCGGGCTGAAGATCGTGTATCAAATCGTATATTTCACCCAAATGCCAGTCGACCGACGATTGGCTGTGTGAAGTGGCGTTTTCGGGGAGCTGGTCCCACTCGCCGTCGAACCAGATGACCGATATCTCGCCGTAGTCGGTGAGCAGTTCGGTAAGCTGGGCCTTCATGAATGCAACGTAACGTTCCCAATCGCATCTCGCGGAGTCTTTGCGCAGGGTGTACGATCTCGCCGTATTGTGGGCGTAGTCTTCGTGAATCCAGTCGATGAGCGAGTAGTACAGTCCGATCTTGATGCCCTGCCTGTGGCATTCGTTCGTCAGCTGACGGACGATGTCTTTCCCGTAGGGCGTATTCATTATGTTCCACTCCGACTGCGCCGTATCCCAGTTGCTGAAGCCGTCGTGGTGGCGTGAGGTGAAGACAATGTATTTCATGCCGGCCGACTTCGCCGCTGCAACCCACTCTGCGGCATCGAAAAGCTGGGGATTGAAGATATCCTGCAATTTGCGGTAGTCGCTGGTTTTGATTTTCTGGTTGTACATTACCCATTCGCCGTCGCACAGTGTGCTGAAAGTCCCGAAATGCACGAACATTCCGAACTTGGCCTCGTCGAACCAAGCATGTCTCGGGTCGCGCGTCTGTGCGTGGGTGTGCAAAACGATGCTTGACAGTGCCAGCATCAACAAAAATCGTTTCATTACAAGTTTAGATTACAGATTCAAAATGATGTTCTCCTGATCCGATTTCATGTTCCTGTCCGTCGGGCAGTACCACGGTCGCTTCCGTATTTGGCGGAACCGACACATCGAGCGTAAAGGTGCTCTTTTGTTTCGTCCACGCAACCTCTATGAGTCCGTTTATTGAACGGTAGCTGCCTCTTGCCCACTCCAGCAGTTCGCCGGGGACGGGGCGTATATAAAATCGGCGGTATCCCGGAGCATTCTCGTCAGGTCTGATTCCCAGTATATGGCTATACATCCACTCTCCGACCGCGCCGATTGCCACGTGGTTGAACGAGTTCATTCCCGCATACTGGAATCCGCGTCCTGCGACATAACCATCCCACCGTTCCCACACGGTAGTAGCACCTTGGTCTATCGAGTAGAACCATGAGGGCAACCGGCGCTGGGTGAGTAATCCATAGGCAATATCATCGTACCCGTAGTCGCTTAATTGATTCATGAGTGCGATTGTAGAGTGGATTCCTGTGGACATTCGGCCGTCGTAAGCCCTGACGGCTTCCGCCATGTGAGCAGCGGCAGCCTGACGCAACTCCACGGGCAGAAGGTCGAATTGGAGCGCCAGTGCGTAAGCCGCCTGCGTGTCTCCCTTGATTTTTCCGCTTTCCGAGACGAAATGTCCGACGAAGTTTTCCTTAATCTTACAGGCCAATGCATTGTAATAGCTATAATCCTCCTTTTTCCCAAGTATTCGGGCGGTTTTTGCAAGAATTCCGGTCGAATAGGCAAAATATGCCGTCGAGAATACATCGTCATCGATTTTGCCTCCGGTGCTCGGGTAGTCATCACTGATGACCGTATCCCCGTTCAGGTGGTCGCCGTACAAATGTCCTCGGCTGAAGCGCCAAATTAGATTGGGATTGCGGTTGTGAATGAAATCAATGTACCGCTTCATGCAATCGTACTGTTCGGACAATACGGCCGTGTCTCCATAGTTCTGGTAAATCCGCCACGGGATTATCACCCCCGCGTCGGCCCAACCGGGAGCGTTATAGAAATTTGCCCACGCCCCGTCATTGGGTGATATATCGGGCAGTCGGCCGTCGGGCAGCTGGTCGTCGCGGATATCTCGCGCCCATTTCGTGTAGAAACCCGCCATATCGAAATTGTAGATGGCTGTCTGAGAGAATATCTGCGCATCAGCCGTCCACCCTTCGCGTTCGTCGCGCTGCGGGCAATCCGTCGGTACCGATATCATATTGCCTAACTGAGTCCATCGTATGTTTTCCCAAAGTTTGTTCACATCTCTGTCCGACGTCTCAAACCAGCCCGTTGCGGGCGAGGATGAAGCGATCACCTTTCCTGTCAGGGCGCTCAATTGCGGTTTGCGCGTCAACCCTTCGACTTCGACGAACCGGAAGCCATGGTAGGTGAAGCGAGGCTCGTAATCAATGCGTTTTTCACGTCCGGGACGATATACGTCGGTTTGTGTCGCACCTCGCAGGCATTCCGTATATAGCGAGCCGTTCGTATCCAATACCTCTGCGAACCGCATCGTAATCTCCTTTCCCGGATTATATGGCAAGGTCAGCCGACAACGGCCTACCATGTTTTGCCCCATATCGAAAATGTATTTGTTTAGGCCGGCCTTTGTCACCGATACGGGTTTGATCTCCGCGATAACCTTTATTGGCTCATTCATCTGGGCGCACAGGATGTATTCGCCGTTGGCCCTCTCGGGGAGCGCGGTAACGGGGGCTACATCGACTGCTGCCCATTCAGAATCGTCGAAACCGGGGCTATCCCAACCTGTCTGTTCATTGGCCGCGTCGTACTCTTCACCGCCGAACATGGTCACGCTTGTAATCGGACCCTGTGCCGAGTATTTCCAAGAAGAGTCCGTACCGATTGTCTCGGAGGAGCCGTCGACATAATGAATGACGAGTTGGCCGAGGAACTTCCGTGCGAATCCTCCGTATCCACCCCTGCCCGGATGCGACCAGCGTGCTCCGGCATACCATCCGTCGGCCAGTATCGCTCCCAGTGCGTTGGTCCCCATACGAAGTAGATGCCCTACTTCGTGTGTTTGGTATTGGATGTGATGGTCGTAGTCGGTCCATTCAGGCGCCATGACTTGCTCGCCTACCTTGGTGCCGTTGATGTAGGCCTCGTAGATTCCGAGCGCCGATGTGAGGTAGAGTGCTTTCTCGACCTTTTTCGTGATGACGATCTCCTTTCGGAGCAGCGGCGAGGGTGGCATGTGGTTATAATATCCCGCCCCTTCGGGTTTCAGATGACCGTCGGTGAGCAACTTGGGCATCCACCGCTGGTCGGACGCCGTGACGGGGCAGTTCAGTGCCGCGTTCCTGCCGTTGCATATCACCTCCATCTCGGAGAGGCCGTATTCATAGGTGTCCCTACTCGCCGAAGCCATTTTGTTGACGGTCAGTCGCACATAGCGTCCCTTCACAGGCGAGGAGAGCCTTTTTACATACGGAAGCGTTGTTTCGTCGACTTGATCGTCGAATTCTCCGGCCAGCACCTTGGCGCTGCCGAAATCTTCTTTGTCCGCTACTTCGATTTTGAAATGTTGTGGAAACAGTTTTTCCCTTCGCTCAATAGGATGCAGCCTTATTTCATCGATGGCTATTTGTTTTCCCAGATCGATGACGATCCATTTTACTGCGAATGGCGATGCCTCCTCGTGGCTGATAAATCCTGCATAGGGGTAGTATTTTGTCGGCGGCACCATCTCCTCCTCTTTTTCGCCTATCCATTGTGCGACCCAGTCGTCTGCCGAGAATGCGCCTGTCGAAAATTGAGCAACGGGACTCCAAACTGAGAGTTTCTCGTTTTCATCCCATACCCTTACTCTCCAGTAGTAACTGGTGAAAGGACGTAGTTTACCTGTAGCCAGCCGTATCTGGTTGGTCTTCGGGCTTTCGATTTTTCCGCTGTCCCACACGTCGGCTGCTCCGGGTTCAAGCAGCCCGGGTTCGGTGGCAACGACCGTCTGCCATGCCGTTTGTCTTTTGTTGTTGCCTTTGGAGGTTAACTCCCAACTGAAACGTGGCTGACGGTTGTCGATGCCCAGAGGAGCAGTCATATACTCGCATCGCAGGTTACCGACGGATAACGTGCCGGCGGCAAAGGTGCATCCGGCTGTCATCGTCAGAAAGAGTATTGCGAAAATCTTCTTCATGATTTTATTATGGATTTTCAATGTAGTTTGCCCTTTTCATCGGAGTAAAAAGAGACGCAAACGGGGTTTCCGTCATTTGCGGTCACCTCGAAATTACTGCAAAACAGACGGATAAAGTTCTCATTGCCCGCATGTGCCCATCTCCCTATGTGCCATCCGTATATGAGAGATTTATCCGAACTGTCTGCTGCAGTCGCAACAGGGGAACCCTGTCTCGGTAATCTAAATCCAATCAATATACGTTACGCTCTTTTTATTTCGCATATCCCGGATTCTGCTCCAGCAAGTTGTTGGCTCCCATGGCCTCGATCGATATCGGGAACCGCTTGTAGTAGGCTTTGTCGATTCCGTCGGCTTCGTGTGCGAACCACGGTTCGGTGGTGTATTTATTCCAGCGAATCAGATCGGTGCGGCGGCGGTTCTCTCCTAAGAACTCGATCATCCACTCGTCGAGCAGCCTGTATTCGTCGAAATCGGCCGGTACGGGATTGGTGTCGTTGTTGTTTTCGAAGTAGCGTTTGCGGATGTCGTTGATGATTTTTGCCGCTCCGGACTTATCGCCCTTGCGGAACTTGCATTCGGCGAGCATGTAGTGGATCTCGGTCAGACGGATGATCGGCCTGTCGGGATTGTACCACAACGATTTGTCTGCCGATGTCGGTACGGGGGAAAATTTCATCAACCGGATTCCCGAGTTCTCTTCGGCATAGTCGATGCCCTCTTTGAAGGATGCCATGCCGTGCTGTTTCATATATGCCAGCTGGTCTACGAGCGAGATCTCCGTGTTCTTGTATTCGCGGTCGCCGACGCAGCCCTGCTGGAACCCTACGAGGAACATTCCCGTGTACTTGCCTTCGCCTTTGTACTGGTACTGCTGTTTACGCAGGTCGGCATCTTCGAATTTGCGGAACGGACTTCCCAGTTTCGTCGCGTTTTCGCTGACGCCCGGCGTACCCCCGGGAGTGATATAGTCCTTGGCCATTTCAGCAGCTGTGGTCGGCTTATCTGCGAAATAGCTCTTCCCGTTGCCGTCCACGCCCGGCATCAGGCAGTGCCCGTTGTAGGCTTGCATCTCCATGTTGCCCAACGTCACCTTCGAGTTGTAATGCAGCGAGTGGACGTAGTTTCCCGCGTCCAGTTTACGGTAGGCATTGTCGCTCGGGACTGTCCAAATGATCTCGCCGCACGTTTCGTTGCCCCAGCCGAAAATCTCTTGGAAACTGTTGGCCAGCTCATATGTGCCGTATTTGTTGTCGATGATGTCTTGGCAGAGCGTGGCGCACTCGTCGAACATATTCACTCCGATATAGGACTCTGCATTGAAGTAAAGCCGTGCCAGAAGCGATGCTGCGACGCCTTGGTCTACATTTCCGGTCTGGATTGCTGTCAGACTGGACTTTTTCGGAAGCTTCGGCAGGGAGGTCTTGAGCAGTTTCTCGATATGGTCGAACAGCTCCTTGTCGGTCGAGCGCGGTTTCAACTCCTTCTCGTCGATGGAAGTGTAGATGGTGCAACCGCCGAAAAGGTCCAGTCCGCGTAGGTAGCAGGATGCCATGAGCACATCCAATTGGGCGAAGATGTTTTCCTTGGTCCCCTGCGGGTCTTCCGGGAACATTTTTTCGAAATCCACGAATTTCTCGAGGTCGCCTTTCACATCCAAGGCTTTCGATACGCCGGATCCGACGGCTTGCCATGCCGAGTTGACGGCTGCGGTCGTAGGTGTGAAGTCGTGTTTCTGAGGACGCAGATAGTACCCGCCGTCGTACCAGTCGCCGCCGCGCACAGGCATGCAGACTTCGTCGGTCGTGAATTCCTGCAACATGGCCCACGGGCTCATGTTGAATCCCATGCCTTCATTATACGAGACGTGGATGTAGGGGCTGGCCAACCGTTGGTAAACACGTCCCGGAGAGTCGTAGAACGTCGAGGGTGCTATTTCCGAATAATATTCCGGATCGATGTTGCACGAACTCAGCGCCAGAAGCGTGAACAAGCTGAATATCTTGAAGTTTTTCATATCAGTCCTAAGGATTAAAAGTTAAATTGTACACCGAGTGCATAACTTCTCGTCATCGGATAGGGATTATCCTCGATGCCGTTCTCCCAGCCGCTTATGTTGACTTCCGGGTTGATGCCGGTATACTTGGTGAATGTACAAACGTTATTCACCGTGAAATAGAAGCGCATACTCTCGATTATTTTTGTTTTCAGTGGCAGATTGTAGCCCAAACTGATATTTTGGATTTTCAGGAATGTACCGTCTTCGAGGAAGTAGTTGCTTATCGGGAGATTTCCGTCGGGCCGGATATTCTTGTTGTCCGTAAAAGCTATCTTGAGCCTGTTGTTGGGATTCTGTCCGGCAATACGCGGAGCATATCCGTTGTAGAAGTTGATAGCGTTGTAAATGTCGAAATCAATCCAACTGGTCAGGGTCATACTGAACGTCAGGTTCTTGTAACGGAGATTGTGGGTCCATCCGGCAATAATCGTCGGAATGTAATTGCCGAAGTATTTTTTGTCCTCGGTGGTTCCCTTGTTGGCGGAAACGGGTTCTCCGTTGACATCCTTAATGCGGAAATCCTCGCCGGTATTGTCCGCGTTGGGAGCAAACCCTGCGTGCTCGTGCAGGAAGAAAGATCCTACCTTGACGCCGACTTCGAACCTATGCACATTCTCCGGGTAGATGTAGCCGCTTTCCAGATAGGTGTTTTCTCCCTTGACCTTTGCGACGGTTGTCTTGTTGTGCGAGAGGTTGAGCGAGGTCGAGTAGTTCCAATTCTTCGTTCTGACGATTTCTCCGCCTATCTCGAATTCGAATCCGGAGTTGTCGAGGGCGCCGATATTTTGGTACATCGTGCTATGGACGTACGGCGGTTGCGAGACCGTTGCGTTATGGATGAGGTCGACTACTTTTCGTTTGTAAAAATCCAATTTTCCGAACAGCCTGTCGTCGAAGAACGAATAGTCGACACCCACGTTCCATTCGTGTTTTTCTTCCCAGCCCAGCGACGGGTTCGTGTTTTGATAGGTGCTGTAAGCCGCATTCCAGTTCCCGTCAGGCATTATCCAGTACAAATCCGGGGAGTACATGATCGCGGCGTATGTCGAGCTGAAACCTTGGTTGCCGGTTTCGCCGTATCCGGCGCGGATCTTAAGATCGCTGATCCACTTGGCGTTCTTCAGGAAATTTTCATCCGAGATACGCCATCCTGCCGATAACGACCAGAATGTTCCGTACCGTTTGTTTTCACCGAATTTTGACGATCCTTCGTATCTCACCGATGCACTGGCCATATATTTCCCGTTCCAGTTGTAATTGACCCGGCCAAAGTAGCCTGCAAGTTTTTCCGTAATGCCTTTGTGTGATGACATCGTCGCGTCGCCCTCCTTGAGGTAGCTGCCGTCCTGTATATTCCAGAATTTGGTGCCATCCACCGAGAAATCGTAGTTTCTCATGTTGAATCCCTCCGAGTTGCTCTTGAAATAGCTGACACCTGCTACGGCGTTTATGTTGTGGCCCTTGATGTTGTTGTTGTACGAAATATAGGCATCGGAATTGATGTTGTCCGTCTTACTGAACCCGAGATATGCGTTTCCCGTTCTTCCGGCTCTCAGTTCGGCCGTCGAGAAGCAGGAGTCGTATTGGTGGGTTTCCGTCTGCTTGTGGTCGTAACCTACCGTGGCGCGCACGGTCAGGCCCTGAACGGGCAGGATATTGATGATTAATTCGGCTTTCGGGCTGAACCATTTTTCAAGAGCGTTTCGGGTATTGAGGGCCGCATCGCCTATGGCGTTGGGGGTGTCGCTGCCGTCTGTCCAGATGTTGTATCCCGTCCCGCTGGTTTCGCTGTAAGGATTGCGGGTGGGGTTCAGTGCCATCAGCGTGTTGACGGCGGGTACGGAGTTGTCTCGGTCGGCCTGACGGTAATCCACGTATGTGTTGAGATTGACCCAACCGGCGAGTGCCTTGAAATTGGCATTGATGCGTCCGCTGAAGTCTTCGCGTTTGTCGCCTACGAGAATACCCTTATTGCTCTCGTACATCACTGTGGTGTAGACTCTGGCGTTCTCGACACCGCCCTGTACGGAGAGGATGTGTTTGTGTGACAGCGGACTGTTGGCCATGCCTTCATCCCACCAGTCGACCTTTGATCCGAAATCCGTGGCAGTCGGGAAATTCCTCAGGTATTCTTTGGCGGTCATCAGTTCGGGTTTGCCGAAGGCCTGTTTATATGTTCCTTCGGCCGTATAGCTCACTTTGATCGAACCCACTTTCGCCCGTTTGGTCGTGACCATGATGACGCCTCCGGTTGCGCGCGTACCGTAAATCGCACCGGCCGAAGCGTCTTTCAGCACGTCTATCGATTGGATATCCTCGGGGGCAAGCGAATTGATGTCGCCGCCCGGCATCCCGTCGATTACGATCAGCGGCTCTCTCGACGTGTTGACCGATGCCATACCGCGCAACTGGATGCTGGTCGAGGTGTTAGGGCTGTCGGTGTTCGACATGGTCAGACCGCTGATCTTGCCTTTCATGGAGTTGACGATGTTCGCACCGCCGACTCCCGGGACGAGATCACTGCCCGAAATCGACGAAATGGCACTGGTCACCTCTTTCTTCTGCATGCTGCCGTAACCGATGACGACTACATTTTCGAGCTCGGTGGCTTCGCTTTTCATGGTGACATCGATGCGTGTTCTCCCGTTGATCGGAAGTTCGACCGGAGCCATGCCGAGGAACGAGAATACCAGAGTCCCGTCTTTCGGGGCCCGAAGCTCGTATTCTCCATTGGTGTTGGTTACCGTACCGATGCCCGCTGCGTCTTTTAAAATGACCGTGACTCCGGTCAACGGGCCGTTCCCGTCTTTCACGGAACCGGAGATGGTCATGGACTGCGCCCACGCGCCGATGGACAGTACTCCGAAAAGAACCGTGAGTCCGATACGGAATATCCACTTATTTCGTAATGTTTTTTTCATAGAAACATAGATGAATGATTTTTCAATGGCAGTTGTATCCCCCTGCACGGTAAGTTTTTCGTATTCGGAAAGACATTACCGTGTCGCCCGGGTCGATGATTCGACTATTGAATGACCTGCGGGAAAGCGGAAGTCTTTCCCGCAGGTCTTTCAAATGAGAAGTCTACTTGGAGATTCCGATCCGTTGGCCTTAGTCGGCGACGAACGTGACCGTGATGTCGTAATTTTCGGTGAGCGGGAAGAATTCGCCGGTTGCTCCTTCGGTCGGGACTTCTTCCGCACCCTCCGGTCTGTTACCCCATTCGTCGGTAATTACTCCCGACTGCACATCTATTTCCATGGTATGGCAAGCCCAATATTTGCCTGCATTCAGATGAATCTGGCATTTCTTCGGTCTGTTGCGCTTATACATTGCGCCGAAGTCGGCCTTCTCTCCGGTTTTGGTGTCGACGGCAAGATTGTCAAAGATATTAGCTCCGGTGCTGACGGTCGGGATCGACTCATCGATTGCCCCGTTGCCGGTAGGCGCGAATTGATCGGGCTCTTTGGTCGCGAGCATGGTGTGAATGTGGCTGTTGGGCATCTCGATGGTCAGGGTTCCGGGCTTTATGAGCTCGTATTCGAACAACAGTCCGACTTGCGGACCCAAGAACGAGAACTGCAGGATACCGATGTAATCGCTCATAACGGTTCCCGTTTTGCGGATTGTGAAATTAGCCTCGAGCGGCCCCTGTTCCACGGTGAACGATTGTTTGAGTCCTTGGTCATCGTCCGACACGGTGATTGCTACCTGACGTTTGCTCTCAGTCGAGTTTTTTTCGCCCTTGACTTTGAACGAGCCATTCTGGCTGCCGCGCATCGGGTCGAAAGAGACCCAGTTCTGGTCGGCTTTGATGCTCCAGTAACCGTCGCTTTTCACCGAGACGCTGATCTCTCCGCCAGCGTGGGAAATTTCTTTGCTTTCGGGAGTAACCTCCAGTGTTCCGTTGCTGCCGCCGCCGGGGCCGTCATCTCCTTTCGAATCCGAACCGCACGAGTATAAGGCAAGCCCTGCGAGGAGGGTCATCGCCATTACCAAATAGTACCTTTTTGTCTTCATTGCTTTGAGTTTTTTAAATGGTTAATAGTGTGAAGTATATACCTTAAGGATTTTTATAGTGAAATAGATGAAAACGAAAATATAAATGCTGTATCTTGCTGTTCTTTTTTATCGTATGTAAATACAAATCTCAGCCCCTTTTCACTATATATTAAAAAGTAAGTCTTCATGAATTAACCGATCTGAAGTTCATATTTCCGAATTTCACTGTATCCAAATTAAGCGTTTTTTAGCGTAACCACAAAATATTTTTCAGACTTTTTGCTCATACTTAGTGGATTAACGCCCATAAGTCCGCGTGCCTTACCGTATATCTTACGATATCGCTTGGCCTATTAAACGTGTTTACATGTTAAATAAACCCCAAACCGATGAGGGGTTATTGTATTTTTTCAATGATGAAACGCCTGCCGTCTCGGGTGAATAACTGACGCTTAGTTTATCCGCAATTAAAATCTGCCAGATAACCTTAAACGAAGTTTCTGTCGCATTTATATTTTCGTTTTCATCTATTTCACTATAAAAATCCTTAAGGTATATATTTCGAGAAAGTCGATCGTACGCATGTCTTTTGTGTAAAAGCTGCTATGAATATCGCTGTGCAGTTAAGCGGCGGACGGTTTCCCATTGCCGATGTTTCGATTGCAGCGTTTATCGATTGGCTGCATGGCAGTGAGAGCCGCAAGTTCCGTGAGCGCTTCGGGTTCCCCGAATGATTTGGCATTGTTCCGCCGGATCCTTGCGGATCCGGATGGCTTCGACCGGCGGGACAGCTGAAAGGATGGCTTCGACGAACCCCGCTGCCGCCAATCGGCCGAATCGTTTCTGCCGAATCTACGCTTTCTGGGCCTTGACATGTGTTCTTGCGGATTTTAACCGCGGATAAACTAAGCGTCAGTTATTCACCCGAGACGGCAGGCGTTTCATCATTGAAAAAAATACAATAACATTTTGCCGTTTTAGGGCTTATCCGAGTTGTATGAGCATATTCCGACGGGCGGGATAATATCGTGTATTTACAGTAAGAGTATGTGCACTTATGTGTGAAAATCAGATGGATAAGCGCAAAAAAGCTTTGAAAATATTTGTTGTTGAGTCGCAAATCGCTTATTTTAGCTTCGTAATCTAAAATTTGAATTATGAAAAAGAATTGGATAATCGTTGCGATTGCGGCGGTTTTGCCTGTTTTTTCTTCCTGCGAAACGAAGGACGGAGATTCGGGGGATTCATTGGAGCTGACAGCCGATCCCAAGTGGATAACCACAGATTTTTTGGCTGGAGATTGCCAAGTGCAAATCTCTACGAACGGCGAATGGGAAGCGTTTGCGTACAATCCATGGTGTACGGTCGAGCCGGCCAAGGGCAGCGGAGACGGAACGATTACGGTGAGTCTGGAGGGGAGCGGCTCGGAGGCAGCCCGGAATACCACTGTCGAGGTCGTTGCCAAACTCGGCGGGCAGAGTAAACGGTTATTGATCGATGTGCTTCAATCGGCGTCGGAACCGCTGCTGTCGGTGAACACTTCGGAAAAGAGCGTCGGATTCGAGTCGCAGATTATCGAAATGGTTGTCACGACGAACCTTCCGAAGTGGAGCATCCATTTGCCTGCGTGGTGCGAAGCAGTGGACCCGCTTACCTATACGAATGAGGATGGATTGGTGAAGGATTATGTCGTCAAGTTCAAGATAAAGGAGAATACATCGAAAACTACGCGGGAGGGCATCGTGCGGATATTCGGTCTGAAGACCCCTACCGATGTGAACCTGAAGCAGGCCCCGGTGGAATATTTCTATTTGGAGGAGGGCGCAGGCACGAAATCCTTCGACTTTACAGGTTCATGGACGGCTTCCAGCAGCGAGGACTGGCTCTCGGCTCCAGCCTCGGGCAGCGGGGCGGTGGCACTTGCGTATACGGCGAACACGAGCAAATATCCGCGTAAAAGCATCCTCACCATTACGAAGGGCGGCGATGAAAAGCGGATTGTCGTGGCTCAGGAGCCGCATTTGACGCCGAACCGCGAGCAATCATGGACGGATGCCCAAGGCAATGCCCACGCTTCCATCCCAGCCGACAAGAAGTTCTGGAATACGGGCGAGGTCTTGGAATATAAGAAGGCTACCAAAGGCAAGGGCGTGAATATCGTGCTCTTCAACGATGCGTTCAATAAAATGGAGCTGGCGGTTGGCGGTGTGTATGAAACGTCGGCTGCAGAGATGGCGGATTTGTTCCTGTCGATGCCGGTCGTGCGCGATTATAAGGAGTACTTCAACATCTATATACTGATGAAGGTATGGGGAAAAAGCGGGCTTTACAATCAATATGCCGGCAATACCTACCGTGCTCCCTACGACGGACGTGAAAACACGTTCCTGTCTCAAATCACGGCGATGCCGCAACTGAAGAATGTTCCTGCGACCCAAGTGACCGGAACATATGTCGCAAACGGTATGGCCGGCGGCTATATGATTACGTTCAGTAACGGCCTGCCCTATGCGGTATTCAGCTTCGGTGCCGAGGGCAATTGCCCCTATTGGTTGATCCACGAATTCATGGGCCATGCTTTTACCTCCTTGGGGGATATGTATCTGGCAGACAGAGACCTTTCAAAATGGGACGGGATCTTTTTGAAGTCGGATCAGCCGATAAATTCGAAAAGCGAGGATAAAATGGGCAATGACTGGGCTCCCAATTGTCGCCTTGCCGAGTGGAATCAGGAAGCTTGGGATAAGTTCATCGCTTTGCCGGGCAATGAAAAATATGCGGACAATATGGATTCCGAATACCGTCGTCCGCTGCCC
>OGHO01002721.1_pt1 | contig 13095 bp, 13 predicted proteins | sample 1571421 | NCBI WGS metagenome assembly OGHO01 (sample SAMEA2581937, study PRJEB24529) | metagenome | biome: Human gut stool | place: China | collected 2011
GATGAATCTTTTAAAGAATGAAATAGTAGAAAGAATCAGCAAGATAATTGAATTAAAGGATATGGTAATAGTACGATACAAGAATTCATTTTCGTATACACGCTATATATACATAGTGTATTTAAAAAACGGCGGTTGCTTTCGTGCATATACATATTCTGAACTTCTTGATAGTATAACAATTCACAGATTATTCAATTAAAATTTCCACTAACAGATTGACAACAACAGTCTGTTAGTGTTAATTTATAAACAAAATAAAGAAAAGGAGATGAATAATTATTAGGCTAAAAACATTAATCGCATCAGCAGTCGGTTTTTCATGGACTGCATTTATCACAGCACTGTATGGTTCGGTCAATGACGAACTAAAAACACTATTAATATTAATATTAATAGACTTAATCTGTGGACTAATTACGGCGGCAATCTTCAAGCGAAGCCCAAAAACCGAAAGTGGCGGTCTTAGTAGTAATGAAATGAGAAAAGGAGTATTTAAGAAAATAGGAATACTTCTAATAGTAGCAGTAGCACATCAGATTGATGTTACACTTCACATTAATTATATTATGTATGCTTGTGAGGTAACATTAATCGCAGAGGAAATATTAAGTATCATTGAATCTGCTGGGTTAATGGGAATACCTATCCCAAGCGTGATAAAAAATTCGATTGATTTACTCAATCGCAAAGTTAATGATATTTTAAAAGGAGATGATTAAAACATGGAATTTCCAATCGTAAACACAGGCAGAGAACATGTTGACAGATTCGTTAATGAGATAGCACCCCTCGTATGCAATGAATACATCAAGCGTATGACACGTGGTGAACACGTCATCTATCCATCAACTTGCATAGCACAAGCCGCATTAGAAAGCGGATGGAACATTAACGCAAAGACACTTTTTGGAATTAAAGGTGACGGCTTTGTATCTGACACCAGTGAATATGTTGATGGAAAATACATTAACATACAGGATAGCTTTAAATGTTATCCAAATGCGGCAACAGCAATACAGGGCTTTTATGACTTAATGCAGTCAGAACGATATAGAGCCGCTACAAAAGCGGTTGACTGGGTTGAAGAGTGTAAGGAAATTTATAATTGCGGCTATGCAACAGACCCGAACTATTCTGACAAGATAATAAACATTACAGAAACTAACAACTTAACAGTATTCAATGACTACTGTTTAGCAATCTTAAGAGGTGATGTATCAGCAGAAGAAACTGACAACAGCGGACGCGTTGAGGAATTGGCTGACAAGTTAGAAAATGGTGACTACGGCAATGGCAGAGATACAAGAGCTGAACGAACAGCACAGGACGGCTACACTTTAGAAGAGTACGAAGCCGCACAGGACATTGTAAACAGGAGGAATAAAAAAAATGGCAGTAATTAGCAAAGAAGAGTTAATTAAAAAAGTGAATGAAAGTTCGCTTACTGATGATGAAAAAATATCTTTCATGGAAGATATCACAGACAGTTGGAGTGAAGATGTAAATGAAGAGTACAAGGCACGATATGAAGCAGAGAAAAAAGGAATGGAAGCCGAAATCGCAAGCCTTGAGGCAGAAGCCGAAGAACTAAAGGCAAGATATAAAGAACGCTTCTTGTCCGGTGAAGTTAAGAAAGATATCGTAGAAGATATTACAGAAAATAAAGATGAAATAGTAGATGTAAAGGAGATTTAAAATGGCTGGCAAAAATGTTTTAAAAGTGGGAAGCAATGCAGAATTATTAAGTTATATTATCAATCAGAATCCTGTTTTATCCGCAGAGATTGACCTACCAGTACAAGGTCAGGACATTCGACCTATCGGTCAGTTAATCGTTAACAACGACAGATATAGAAATGCTTTTATTAATACTGTTAATGTTATAGGATTAACAGTCATAAAGCGTAACAGATGGGAGAATCCATGGGATTTTACACTTCGTGGCATATTAACAAGAGGGCAGACAGTTAGAGAAATTATTCTTGACTTATGCAATGTTTACTCTTACAACGAAAATGCAAATAATGTAACCAAGTTCTTAGATAACGAAGTGCCAAATGTGCTTAATTATATGCATAACATTAACTTCCAGGTTTACTATGAAACGACTACAAGTGATGAACAGCTGGCAATGGCTTTCGAAACTGAGGGCGGTTTACTCACATTCATTGAAGAAGCTGTCAGTATGTTATGGGAAAGTAAAATATATGATGAATATATCGTGGATAAGTACCAGTTATGCCGCAGAATTCTTGATGGTACTATGACAAGCATTGAAATAGAAGATTTTGACACGAAGACAGCAAGAGAACGTGTTAGTGATATGAAGTCTGTATCTAATAAGATGACTTTTAGAAGTCCGGACTATAATCCGGCTGGCATAAGACGTGCCACTTCATTCGATAATCAGATGTTTATTCTTAACACAGACTTCGAAGCCGCTATGTCTACAGAAGTTTTAGCCACTTCTTTCTTTAGAGATGACGCTGATTTTAAGGCAAGAGCAGTTTTATGTGATGGATTCGGTAAACATGATACCGAAAGATTAAAAGAAGTGCTTAAAGATCAGTATGTAGAATTCACAACAGAAGAGTTACAGGCATTATCCAATATACCGGCGGTTATCATATCGCGTGAATGGTTTATGGATTATTACTATGGAATGGATAATTCAACTGTAGGCAAGCAGACAGAATTCTATAATCCTACGACATTAAAGAATAATCACTATCTCCACATATGGGGCATTAAGTCAACATCTCCATTTGAGAACGGTGTTGTTTTCACGGCAGGAGTTGCACCATCTGTCACAGCTGTTAGTGTATCACCATCAGAAAGTTCCTTATCTGCCGGACTTAGTTTACAGCTTACAGCAACTGTTAGAACAACAGGATTCGCAAACAAAGCGGTAACATGGTCTATCACTAAGGGAGCAGAAGATGGAAAAGTCAAGATTAATGAAAGCGGACTTTTATCTATCTCAAAGGATTATCCAGTAAGTAAAACTTCAACTACACCACAAATTGAAGTAACAGCTACTTCTATTTACGACAGCACAGTAACTGGAAAAGCTACTATCACAGTACTTTAATTATTATGTTTCACGTGAAACTTTACAATATGTTTCATGTGAAACATTTTAGAAATGAGGTGAAAATAATTGGCACGTAAGCGAATAAATACGCAACTTAATAATCTTAAAACATTAGATATGTATCGTAGACAGATGTTTAATATCACACAAAACAGAGTGAAATATACAGGCATAAGCACGTACATTGACATGGCATATGTAAATAAGGTTCTTTTTAATAGAGGTGTAGTGGCAAGTTTTGTTGATGAAATATTAGGGCATTTAATCCTGCCTTTTTTTAATGTCGGAGTACTTGATTGTTACGGCAGACCTACGAAAATACAATGTTATGGTATGAATGGCTATAGGTCAAAAATCTTAACTGCTAATGAGTTTGTTTTATTATATGATACTACAGGAATGTACCCTTTGATTTATGATGTAGAACAATACGCTGAAAGAATGGCACTTGATGTTAGGACTATGGATATTAATATATCTCAACAGAAGACACCACGTTTTTTTACAACGTCAAACGACAACAAAATGACAGTACAGAATATTATTAACAATATAGATAGTTGTGAAAATGAGGTTCTTGCATTTGATAATAATATAATCGAAAACATGAATACAATCCTTGTTCCAGCTCCTTATATATCTGATAAGGTGAACGAACATAAAAAAGAAATATGGAGCGAATTTTTAAGACTGATAGGTGTGACATCCTTAACAGTACAGAAAAAAGAAAGATTAATCACGGATGAAATACAGGCAAGTCAGGGCGGCACGATTATAGGAAGATATGCTACGGCATACCCACGTGACAAGTGGAAACAGGAACTTAAAGAAAAGTTTAATATAGACGTAGATTGGGCTTTCTATGACGACATGCCTGTCAATCTAAACAGTGAAAGAGGTGATTATTTTGATATATCCGATATGCCTACAGGGGAATGACCTACCGCCCACAGTATACAGTATTATGCAAAGTATTGTTAATTTTAACAACGCTGATACAGTTAAAATAACTGACATGTGGCAGAACGCAAGAGTTAAGATTTTTGATTTTAATTACCCACTCACGCAAAATGTTTCACGTGAAACATTCGAGCATAATATATTAAATCATTATTTAATGCGGCGAATTAATTATGATACTGTCACGCTTTTTAAAATTATGCTTGAAAATAAGCTTAATGAGATAATGCCGAAATACAACACGCTTTGGGATAGTCAGATTGACTGGGATATTTTTAAAAGCGGCACAACTACACGTGAATATAAAGATACGACAACTTCTGCTAATACTACAAATAGTACATCAAGTGGGAAGAATGATAATACATCAAGTACTGATTCTAACAGCATAGTCAATATGACGAACAGCGACAGCAAATCGGACGTACCTCAAGGTCAGATTGATGATGTTAAAAATAATGAGTATATATCTGAATATGATTATACAGTTAATGACAGTACATCAAATACTAATGGAAGTTCAAAAAGCTTAACTAATACTACAAATACTGCTGAAAACATCAGTAATTCTACTGACAATAAAACAATTAAAGAAACAGTCACTAAAACAGTAGATGATGAATTAGATATACTTTTAAAATATCAGACAGAGTATACTAACATATGGAATATGATATATACAGACCTAGATTCTCTATTTTATGGACTTGTATAAAGAAAGTGAGGTAATCAATGAGTGATATAAACGTTAATAACGACTATACTAAAATGAATAATTTAACACCTTTTAAATTATGTGTATTACAGAATTTCCCATTTATCGAAGCTGATTTTGACGCTGTTACTAATTATCAGCTCTTATGTAAAGTCGTTGAATACTTAAATAATATTATTGATAATAATAACAAGCAGAATACTAATATCACACAGCTTGAACAGAATTTTATTACTCTGTACAACTATGTAAAAGATTATTTTGATAATCTTGATGTACAGGATGAAATCAATAAAAAGCTTGATGAAATGTTAAAAAATGGTGATTTTACTGATATTTTTAATAATGATATTTTTACTAATTATATAGGAGTGATTGTTCCATCGGGTGATATTGATAATTTTCTTGATTTATACACTAATAAAGAAGTTAAACTAATTTTTACTAATAGAAGAAATTATAATGTACATAGATATCATGTGTTTAATAAAAATATTGAATTATACTCTAATAATAAAGCAATTATAAATGTTGATTCTGATGGAGAATTTCGTTTTATAAAAAATGTTGTATTAAATAATATTGAAATCGAATGTAATAATGACACTGCTGTTGTTGATAGATATTTAATTAATACATACGGAGATGATGTATATATTTATGATTGTAAATTAAAGCAGATATATTCAAATAATAATAGTAAATATTCGGGTACTTGTGTATATGCACATAATGCAAAAAATATATTGATAATGAACAGCTCTTTAATATATAATTCTTTTAACGATACTTTATTAGGCGGTGCTTTATATATTTATTCTAACAAAACAGCCAATAAAACAAAAATTATTAACTCTTATCTAGAAAATAACACTAGAGATGAGATTTTCGGTGTTTATGGAGAATATTCAGCAAATGTTATAATTGAAAATACTGAATTATATGGATTTAATGGAAATAGAGAGTTTTCTATTACGGCAAGTGCTCTATCTGATAACAGAATTAATTTAACATTTATTAATTGTTATTTACATGATTTAACATCTAATTCACTTCTAAGAACTATTAATTCTAATGGTAACACTAAAAATGGTTACGCACTTATTAATATATATGATAGTATAATTGAGGGTAGAAATGAACTAGTTAACGCTAATACAAATGATGTAACTAGAAAAGAAAATGTTTTAGTTACATTATATAATACTAATGTAACATGTAAATATATTTTTAATATATTATATAATGGTTTTCTTAAATGTGTTAATTCAGTTTTTAATATAAGTTATATATATAATGTTTTTTTAATTAATTCTAATAAAATAGCTAATGTTATTTATTTTTTTAATTCTGAAATAAAAGGAATTGTTAATTGTTTTAAAAAATCTAAAGATATTATCATTTGTAAAGCTACTTCAATTAAAGCATTATCCGAAATTGATAGTGTTTTATTCGCTGATGGTTTTGGATATGATACGAATGAAGAACAGAAATATCATATTGAAATAGATTATGATAATACATACTACATAAGACCTGTAGACTACTATCATAATTCAGTAGATGTAACTAATAATAACGTCAATAATATGGTTAATAAATCTTATTATGATAATAGATTAAAGGAATTTCATTGCGATATTCAATTTCAAATAACCACTAACACTAAGATTTCTATAACATTTAAAAGTTATGGAAGTGTTGGAAATAATGTACCTGTTATAATCTGTAGCACTTCTAGTATATATTACGGATTTTATAATGGATTAACTATCACTTCAAATAGTGAAATACCAAGTGGTTATTATTTCTGTAAATTTATAAATTAAATAAAAGTGAACTGAGTTCAAATAATAATTGAACTCAGTTCACTTTTATTTAATAATTTCCCAGTCTATCATGCGACCCCCACAAAGTTACACCATTTCTGAAAGCGTTGTTAATTACATCCATATATTCACCTGGTACTGAGCCATAGCCAATGTTACTATCTGCTGATATTTTAACATAATTATGATTAGCACTGTCTAAGTTCGGACTTTTAACTCTATTTGTCGTATATCCGTACATATCAAAGAAGTTGTCTGCCATTTCTGCTATATCTCTTTTACATGTGTTAAATTCTATAAGGAAGTAGAAGTTTTCTAACAGCATATTAATTAAGTTACCGCTTGCCATACCAGATATACTGTCTGGTTTAGTTCGTGCTGTTGCAATATTACCGAAAGTGTTAATCATTGAACCTATACCAGCAAGTGCCGCAAGCGGATTTCCTGTTGCAACACTTGTAACAGTGCCGACAGCACCACTAACTGCGGATAGTGCTATATTAGTGCTGTTCTGCGCAAGATACGTTGCAAAGCTATCAACTGTCATTGGAATGGTTGGGTAGTTGTCTATTAATAATCCAAAATCTGTATTACGTTCAATTCCCTTATACTGCACTGGATAGCAAATAGATTGACCTTTATAGTTGATAGTGCTAGCGATTTTAAATTGCACGTTGCCGTCAAAGTCTTCCGCCCTTAATTCTACAGAACTGCCCTGTTGATTAGATAGTGTTATTTTCGTAAATGGATATTGTAAAGTTTTGGAATATTTCGGTGTATAGCCGCCTATATCGGTCAAGTGTGCTTTATTGATTCCGTCAGATATCCCAGTATTATCATTGTATGTAAATATTCCTACTAAGTCGCCAGCTTTTCCCTCATTTACATAATTAGAAAAATAGCTCATTAATTCATTAACACCACTTTCTGATAAATCTGCTCTAACTCTCCATAATGTCATTGGGAGATTGCCGATAAAAGGTGTGCCGCCTGTATAAGCTTCATAAGGCGATACATAGTGTGGATTCTCTACTGTACTATCACTTTTTCTTGCTTCAGTAAAAAGAAATGATATTTTGTTCGGTGTAACACTTAAATTATTAGATTCCTGTACAATGTAATCATCTACTGAAATAGGTTCGGGTAGATTGTTAGCACCGAACGTGTCATTCTCGGGGTGTTCACGCTCAACGAAGCATGTTGCTCTATTCCAGTAATCCCACCACGTAGAGAAGACATCAACAGTGTACCTCAATTCTGTACATCTGTCAGAGCGATATATAACTTCATCTATCCATGCGAAAAACCACATATCTGAATAGTCGGGGTTCTGAAATGCTATATAATTTGACTGTAAACACTGTTGATATGTAAAGTCAGTGTTGATAGTGCCGTTTTTTCTAATGAAACTATAGTTATTAGAGGTGCTTACAAGATGTGATTCGCTTCTAAGTAAGCCTAACATGTCATCAACTGAATACCTCAAGACATTCTTATATGACTTATCCATTTTTATACCTTTTGCTAATATAATTATACTATTCCTCATATCAATCATATCTCCTTTTATATTCTTCTATTATAATTCTTTGATTATCATCATATGACTTTTCTATGCTTATTTTGTCTTTTACATACTCATACACACATAAGTCCTTAGCTAGTGTGATTAAATATCTATATTCTGATTCTTTTTTCTTAAAATTATAAATAACAATCACCTCACTTTTTAATAGCAAAGTCTATACATTGTTTGAAGTCAGTACCACATAAGTCGTTAGAATAAAAGATATTACTTTCAACAAAAGTCTTATATATTAATTCTCTTATATTATTTTTAATTCTATAATCAAGATTATATATGCTTTTGTTGTAATAAACTGATTCTCTAACTAGTCCTATCACAATAGTATTTTTCTTAATTTCTGAATACTTCGGACATATAAACCATACAAGTACACCTTTTGCATTAGTGTATAAAGTTGCTAAGAATTTAAAATCAGTATAACAGAATACTATTCGTAATACAGGCTTATAGTTTTTAATACTATCCTGTAAATGCGGTTGTGGCTCGGACATCCAATTGCCGCCACTTATCATAGAAGCCGCTGAACCGATGGCATAACTTTTCTGTTTAGATTCACGGCAGTATTCGATTGCAAGCTTGATACTGTTATTTTCTGTTTTAATGTCAACAGTTCTAATATCGCCTTGCTTCATATCTCTAATAATTCCACTAAGCTTCCAGTCATGCAAATAAGGACATACACGGCTTATAGTATTACCGACTAACCACAATCGAACTTTTCCTCTTTTTCTATCTACTGTATCGTAGAATATCATCAGTTTATTAGCTTCGTTGGCAATGTAAGCGGTTCTTGACATAAACTCTTCAAAAATGATATTATCTACGTCAAGAAAAGATACCGAACTATAATTCTGCTCTTGCGATAGTGCGATTGCATATCCCATCTTGACACCTTTTGTTGTTGTAAAAGTTTCAGAATCGAAGTGAGATAGATATATGCCACCTCTCCAAAATGTCGTACAATTAAATTTGCCGCCAGTTAATTTTTCAATATCTACGTCAGAGAAGTATTGTTCTATTTTGTCACTTTTTACTTCGTCTTTCCATCTTCGTAGAAGAATAAAACGTTGCCCAGTTTCCAAAAAGTGTTCAACCGCCATTTTATGTTTAACCTGATATGACTTGCCACCGCTCTTTTCACCTAACAAAAGATTGAAAAGTGCATTTTTAGAAGCTAGCGTATCTATGTTGTAATGAATACTATCCTGTTTAATATTAATCACCTCATTCCTTAAATTTTGCTCTTTTACTACTGTCATTAACAAGTTCTGCATATTCCAACGCTTTAGAAAGTTTATAAGAAGTAGGAAGAATACAACAGCCGCTTAAGTCTTGTATGTGTACTGTATTACCTTGGTAGTCTGTTAAGTTGATTTCCTGTTGATTATCACAGTAATATAGCAAATTCTTTCCAGTGTCTTTGTATTCAAATAGTAAATCATCTTTAAAATTACTAATATCATTTTTTAAAGCCGCAACACCGCTTTTGGGTACTCCAGATACTGTTATATGCAATTCATTTTCTTTTTTAAAATGATAATTTTTCTTGAATCCATATATACTTTCATACTGTCTATAAGCGTATTTTTTCGCGCCTTGCGTGATAAATTCTTGATAATATCCGTCACTATCGAATACACCAAGAGGGTGTTCAATGCCTTTTCGGTCAGTTGGCATGTATTTTTTTAAGTCTATTGAAAGTATATAAGATACTTTCTTAAGCTTTTCTAATACAGAAGAGTTATATTTTTCAATTACACTCTTGTCATATCCCTGTAGTAGCTTAATACTGTCTGTATCGCAGTATACAACGTATTCATCAAGCTTCGTAACATTTCTAAGTAGATTATTTCTAGCATATGCAGTAACCCAAACACCATACGCGAAAGAAAGAAAACTTTTCTTTTTTTCATCATTTAATAGTTCGATAATCTCCGTGTTAGATAAATCCTGTTCCTCAAGCCAGTCATAATTGTTATCGTATTCAACTTTTGCACGTATTAAGTTTGTAACGCTCATTCCATACAAAGAGTTGAACTTATTTTTTTCTTTAGAATATTCAAGCTCCTTGCCTTTAACACCTTTAAAAGCTGTTTTATTAACATATTTATCAAGCACGAAGTTAATAAACAACTTAGGCAGATAAGCATATACCGAATAATAACTTTCCACTATCTCATATTTTTCAATATTATGACTATCGTATATAAATTTAAAATCTATGTCTGTTAATGTCATTTCTATCTCTTCTGCTTTCATAATACGTCCGTTGTCATATTTGCCACCTTTTATATAATGACATTTTGACTTACTAATAAAATTGTTATAATACTTTGATGATATATTATAAAATTTGACTTTAACTATGTATGCAAAACAATCTAATAAATCCTCTACGCACTTAATCTTACAAGGCTTAAACTCCGTTGACGGATATTTCTCTGTAACTAACACATATGGATAAGAACTTGTAAAGTCCCAAGAATCTATATTATGTAGAATTTCATCTGTGTATATCCAGTTAGCATGTGTATATCCACCAGCAAAAGCTTCGACTAATAAATTGTATACGTGGGGGTCTGTATTAATTGCCTTTTTGACTTTTCGTCTGTAAGAATAGTCTTTATATGTTAAAGTTTTTAGTTCTCTTCTTACGTGCCCTGTTGACGTTAATGGTATCTTATCAACTCTGTTAAATTCTTCAAGCTCCTTAAGAATGTAATGATATACTACAAGGCAGTCATACTCGCAATAGCCAAGTTCTTTATTACTAAGTTTTGTTAAATTATTTCTTAATTTTGAATAGTCAAGGTCACCTACCTTTTTTTGCACTGGCAAATTAAAAAGTTTTGGAAGTTGAGAAAGACCAGCATTACTCATAAAATAAGAGCATCTAAACTCTATGTTATAATCAAGTAAGGTCGCTTTCATAACTTTGTGTGCTTTTCGTGCCATTACCTCTTCGAAGTCGAATATGCTTTTCAAATACTGAAATTCAAAAGAAAGATTATGAACAAAAATAATTTTTCGTTCTTCGCAGTTCTCTTCTAATAAATCAATAAAATCTTTAAACTCTTTCCACGTTCTACCAAAATATACTTTGTCGTTTATACCAAACATCCAGATATACATACATGACTGCTTTATTGAATTTTTTCTATCAGATTCAGAAAAATTAAGATATTCCAAAGATTGATAAACTCTATTATATAAAATTAAATATGACGTAGTTTCTATATCGAAAGTATATACAGTATTATCTATTTTATTTGATTTTCCTAAGACTTCACATGAATGTCCTTTGTATTCAGTCCAATACTGCATATGCTAGACTCCTATTTCTTATTAAAAATTTTGAATATATCTATTAACTGTTTTTTCATATTTTCGTCATTTCCATAATCTATATAATCTTTTACACGTTCTATAAAATATTCATCATCACCGCCCTGTTTAACGACTGTTATTGCTATTTTTTGCACTTCATACTTAACCTCATCAGTTAGTTTATAATCATCAGATTCAAAAAAACTATATAGCGATTCAGCTTGCTTGTATGATAAATCTTGTGTTAATCTGTATTCATCTATAATCTTCTGTCTTGCTTCTTTTACTCCCTGTACAGTAGACGTTTTTGACTTAAGAAAATTATTTGTGGCTTTGAGTATAGCGTTCATCTGTCCGACAGATAAGTTCTTATTAAACTTAATATATCCTTTTTTCGTTACAGCATTGATTATATCAGCGTTTAGATAATTTAACATACGTGTTGCCGCCCAGCCTGGATGTTTTGGGTCTATCTGACCTCTTAACATCTGCAACATAGCATTAACTTTTTTAACATTTTTGACTACTTGTTTATGTAGTTTTTCTTTGTCAGTCATTGTGTCACCTCTTGCGCTTTATTGGAAGTATTAAAGCAGTTAAATTCTCATTTTCATCATAGAATTTAACTGGACTAAAAGGGCTTAATCCTTTAACATAAAAACTGTCATCAACCATTTTAACAAGTTTTTCATTAACTACTATGTACATATCTTTAAGTCTATATGAATAAGTTTTAATATCATCTATTATTCTCATACAATCTAATTCAAGATTGTATTCATAATCTTCACTGTTTAATATTGTAGAGAAATCTTTCAATTTAACACCATTTTCAGACATATAATCGTAGTTAAACATTCTTAAATCTGCTTTGTATAATGCACAATTTTTATAGCAGATAAAATTATTTTTAAAGTCTAAAATGTAATCAGCTCTTTTATTCCTATTAAAAAAATCTTTGATGAATTTTAAGATTATTTTTTCCATAATATTAACTCCTTAAGAAAAAATGCCGCCACTTGCTTGCGGCGGCTGATAATTAGTTAAAAGGTACTGCTTCGGTATCTGTTGTATGAATGTTTTCCATAACAGGCACTGCCTTGTATGCGCTTCCCATTTTACATTTTACTTTCTTGACAATGAAAGTATCTGTGTACTCACTATAATCACTATAACTTTCTGTGAATAAAGTATCACCACCACAATGTACTATACCCTTTTCAATTGTATTGTAGTATTCAAGATTAAATTCTTTTTCATCAGTTACTACATGTACAGCACAAGTGCCGTTGATTGTCAATCTTTCATTTACAAGTTCTGTAATAGGTGTGCTTGTGATATCACCTTTTGATACCATAACTCTAAAAAGGTCATTGTCAAGTGCGCCTGTTGGTTCACCTATAATTGTTACTTCGTACTTTTTTGTGTTGTTTTTAGCCATTTCTTTTTTCTCCTTTTAATTCTTTGTCTTTGTTTTTTGTTACTTTATATATTAACACACGCAACATGTCGCTTTCGTTGTAGGTTTGTCGGTATTTTATTTTATTAAAGCCTGTTGTGTGTGATAATACATCTCATG
>OGHO01002736.1_pt1 | contig 13030 bp, 10 predicted proteins | sample 1571421 | NCBI WGS metagenome assembly OGHO01 (sample SAMEA2581937, study PRJEB24529) | metagenome | biome: Human gut stool | place: China | collected 2011
GGTCATGCCCAAGCTCGTCCAAATGCTGCTCCCCGAGTTCGCCCTGCACATCTTTGTACTGGCCATCGTCTCCGCCTCGCTGTCCACGGCCACCGGCATCTACCATATCGCAGTTTCCGCCCTGTCCGAGGACCTGCGCGGGCGGCCCAGCAACCGGCTTTCGTGGTTCACCGGCATCGCCATCTGCGTGCTCGTCAGCGGCGGCTGCGCCCAGATCAAGGGGCAGCTCGTCGCCCTGCTCTGCACCACCAGCTGGAGCATCGTCGGCGCAATGGCGCTGGTGCCCTACGTCGCCCTCGTGCGCTTCGGACGCCGCAACGCCGGGGCAGCATGGGCCAGCGCCGCGTGCGGGTTCTTCTCCTGCCTCGCCTGGTACCTGATCGCCTACGGGCCCACCTCCATCTGGGGGCCGCAGCTCGGTTCCGTAGCCGCGGGCATCCCGCCCTTCTTCATCGGCTTCCTCTTCTCGTGGATAGGCTGGATCGCGGTTTCCGCCCTGTCCGAATCCCCGGCTTTGGAACAGGAGGCCTGATATCCCGGGGCTGGCGGCGTGGAAAGTCCCGCCGCCAGCCCCGACGGTTGCGGACGCCCCATCGAAGCGCTATAGCGGAGGAAAACGCTCAACGTGAAGGATCGCTCTGATGAGTCAGCCTGAAATCAATATCCGCATTCTGGATCTGAACGGCCCGCGCATGGCGCAAACCGAGCGGTCATTGCGCCGCCACCTGAAACAGCACGCTGTCGAAGCCCGCATCACCTGCGTGGGCTGCGGGCTTGAAATCGCCCGGCAAGGCTTCACAAACGCGACGCCCGCCCTGCTCATGAACCAATACACCATCACAGAAGGCAAGGAGATCACGGAAGAGGCCATCGAAACCTTCTGCAAGCAACTCCTCGTCTGGATCGAAAAGCAACAAGCCGGTACCCGCTAGCGGCTTGTTGGGGGACGGGCGGGAAGGCGTTGGGAAGGGGGAGTCTTACGCGTTTTCCCTTCCTCAAGTCCGCCGAAGGGGATCGCCCTGCCCTTCAAGAAATTCCGTGCGGATCGAATCCGTTCAGCGCGTTCCGTGAAACCGATTCCCTTTGAACCGCCATAGGGTTCAGGGGCGCAACGTCCGGCATGGGCACAAAAAAAGCGCGGCATGGCCCGCGCTTTTTTTGTGCGTCCCGCCCGCTTATTTGTAGGCGTTCATCATGATCTGCGTGGTTTCGTCGAGCGACAGCGCGTAGGGATCAAGCTCGAACAGCCCGCCCATCGTGTGCCGCGCGTTGGCCGCGCACTTGGCCATGTCTTCCTTCGTAATGCCGTAGTCGGACATTTTGAGCCCGTCGACGCCGCACGCCTTCTGCAATTCCACAAGCGCCTTGACGAACGCCATCGGGCGCTCGGCCTCCGGCAGGTGCCCCGTCACCACGCCCATGGCCTTGGCCATAGCCGTGAACCGTTCGGGGGCCTTGTCGGCGAAGAACGAATAGTACGCCTCGGAAAGCATGATCAGCCCCGCGCCGTGCGGCAGTTTCGGATAGAAGGCGCTCAGGGCGTGCTCCATGCCGTGTTCGGACGTGCAGCAGGAGGTCGACTCGACCATGCCGGAAAGCGTGCTTGCCAGCGCCACCTGCGTGCGGGCTTCCAGATCCGATCCGTCCTTCACGGCGGCGGGCAGATATTTGGCGAGGAGTTCAATGCTTTTCAGCGCATAGGCGTCGCTGAGCGGCGTGGCGACGTTCGCGATATACCCTTCCGTGGCGTGGAACAACGCGTCAAAGCCCTGATAGGCGGTCAGGTGCGCCGGGATGGTCAGCATCATTTCCGGGTCAACCACGGAGAGCACGGGGAAGGTTTCCGCGCAGCCAAAGCCGATCTTCTCGTTGGTGTCCTCTTTGGTGATGACGGTCCACGGGTCGGCTTCCGTGCCCGTGCCCGCCGTGGTCGCAATCGCCACGATGGGCAGGGCTCCGTTCACCAGCGGCTGCCCCTTGCCGGAGCCGCCGGAGATGTAATCCCAGTAGTCGCCGGGGTTTTTGGCCATGACCGCAATGCTTTTCGCGGAGTCGATGGAGCTGCCGCCGCCAAGGCCGATCACGAAGTCACAGCCCTGCTCGCGGGCCAGCGCCGCGCCTTCATGGACATGGCGGAGCACCGGGTTGGGCAGGATCTTGTCGAACAGCGCGTGCCCGATGCCCTGCTTGTCCAGCATGTCGATGAGGCGATCGAGATAGCCGTTCGCGCGCATGGATTTTCCGGCGGTGATGACGACGAGCGCTTTCTTGCCCGGCAGGGGCGTCGTGGCGAGATCGTTGAAGCTGCCGGGGCCGAACAGGATCTTGGTGGGAATGGAATACGTGAATTTCATATGATTCTCCCTGATGAATGGACAGTGCGAAAACGCACGGTGAACGAAGTATAGAGTGCTTCACGAAAGCGCGAAGTCAAGGGGGCCGCCGCATCCGTCGTCATTCAATCCATGCGGCCCGCAATACGCTGATTTCATGGGCATAGCCGGGAAGCTCATTGGGCGTTTCCAGATAGAACGGCAAGTGCCTCAAGGCGGGATGGTTGATGATCCGCGCAATCGCCTCCAGCCCGATGGTCCCTTCGCCGATGCGGGCGTGGCGATCCTTGCGGCTGGCGAAGGGCATCAGGCTGTCGTTCAGGTGGATGGCGTACAGTTTGCCCAGCCCGACATGCCGGTCGAACTGCTCCAGCACCCCGTCAAGATCGTTGACGATATCATATCCAGCCGAATAGACGTGGCAGGTGTCGAGGCACACGCCCATCTTGTCGCCCAGCGATACCGAGCGGAGGATATGCCCCAGCTCCTCGAAACGGCTTCCGACCTCGGTCCCCTTGCCGGACATGGTTTCCAGCAGGACGCGGGTGGTCTGCTCCGGACGCAGGATCGCGTCCAGCAGTTCGACGATGAGCGCCATGCCCGCGTCGATCCCCTGCCCCACATGGCTGCCGGGATGAAAATTATACAGCATATGCGGCAGATACGTGTCCAGCGTCATCACGTCCTCGCGCATGGCGTCCCGCGCGAACGCCCGCAGCCCCTCATCAAGGGCACACGCGTTCAGCGTATAGGGCGCGTGCCCCAGAACGGGCGCGAAGGCGTGCTCCTCCATCAGGCCGCGCAGGGCTTCCGCGTCCTTGGGGTCCGCCTTCTTGGCCTTGCTGCCCCTCGGGTTTCGCGTAAAAAACTGGAACGTATCCGCATTGATGGAGAGCGCGTCCTCCCCCATGTGGCGGTACCCTTTGGAACTGGACAAGTGACACCCGATATGCAGCATGACGACCCTTCCTGAATGGCTATCCTGTATGAAAAACACAAAGCGCCCCGGCGGTCAATCCCACCGGGGCGCTTCGCGATAATGGACCTGAGACTCTAAGGCTTAGGCAAGGGCCTGAAGCAGCAGCAGAGCCACAATGTTGATGATCTTGATCATCGGGTTAACAGCCGGGCCAGCGGTGTCCTTGTAGGGGTCGCCCACGGTGTCGCCGGTAACGGCGGCCTTGTGCGCATCGGAACCCTTGCCGCCGTGGTGGCCGTCTTCAATGTACTTCTTCGCGTTGTCCCACGCGCCGCCGCCGGAGGTCATGGAGATGGCGACGAACAGGCCGGTCACGATGGTGCCCATCAGCATGGCGCCGAGGGTCGCGAACGCCGCGCTCTGGCCGCCGAAGGCGTCGATGATGAAGTACACGATGATCGGGGCGAAGACCGGGAGCATGGAGGGCATGATCATTTCGCGGATGGCGGCCTTGGTCAGCATATCCACGGCGGCGCCGTAGTTGGGCTTCGCGGTGCCTTCCATGATGCCGGGGATTTCGCGGAACTGGCGGCGCACTTCAACCACGACGGCGGAACCGGCGCGGCCCACGGCCATCATGCCCATGGCGCCGAACAGGTACGGCAGCAGGCCGCCGATGAACAGGCCGACGAGGACATAGGGATCCTGCAGGGAGAAGGACACGTTCAGGTTGGGGAAGAAGCGGCCGAGGTCTTCGGTGTAGCAAGCGAACAGCACCAGAGCGGCGAGCGCGGCGGAACCGATGGCGTAGCCCTTGGTCACGGCCTTGGTGGTGTTGCCCACGGCGTCAAGCGCGTCGGTGACTTCGCGGACGTCGCCGGGCAGGTTGGACATTTCGGCGATGCCGCCGGCGTTGTCGGTCACGGGGCCGTAGGCGTCAAGGGCGACGATCATGCCGGCGAGGGCGAGCATGGTGGTCGCGGCGATGGCGATGCCGAACAGGCCGGCGTTGCTGTAGGAGAACAGGATGCCGATGGAGATCACGATGACCGGCAGAGCGGTGGATTCCATGGACACGGCGAGGCCCTGAATGACGTTGGTGCCGTGGCCGGTGGTGGAAGCCTGCGCGATGCTGCGGACGGGGCGGAACGCGGTGGCGGTGTAGTACTCGGTGATCCACACCAGCGCGGCGGTGATCACGAGGCCGGTCAGGGAGCACATCAACAGGTTGCCCACGCCGAAGGTCTTGCCCTGGATCTGCATTTCAGGAGCGCCCCAGAACAGCAGGAAGGTCACGACGATGATGAGACCGGCGGAAGCCAGAGCGGCGACGGTCAGACCACGGTACAGGGCCTTCATGATGTTGTTGTCGGAGCCGAGGCGGACGTACTTGGTGCCGAACACGGAGCCGAGGATGCACACGCCGCCGATGAGCAGGGGGTACATCATCATGAGGTGCTGGAGTTCGCCGGTGAAGTAGATGGCGGCGAGCAGCATGGTGGCGACCACGGTCACGGCGTAGGTTTCAAAGAGGTCGGCGGCCATACCGGCGCAGTCGCCCACGTTGTCGCCCACGTTGTCGGCGATGACGGCGGGGTTGCGCGGGTCGTCTTCGGGGATGCCGGCTTCGACCTTGCCCACGAGGTCGGCGCCCACGTCGGCGCCCTTCGTGAAGATGCCGCCGCCGAGACGCGCGAAGATGGAGATGAGGGAAGCGCCGAAGCTGAGGGCCACGAGGGCTTCAAGCATGGTCTTCTGTTCCACGCCGAACATGGTCAGCAGGCCATAGTAGAGGACCACGCCGAGCAGGCCGAGGCCCACGACCAGCAGACCCGTCACGGCGCCGGCCTGGAAGGCCACGTTGAGTCATGCCCTGGCGGGCGGCTTCAGTGGTACGGATGTTGGCACGCACGGAAACGTTCATGCCGATGTAGCCGGCGACGCCGGACAGCACCGCGCCAAGCACGAAGCCCAGCGCCACAAGGCCGGAAAGGGCCCAAGCCAGAAGCACGGCCACGATCACGCCCACAATGGCGATGGTTTTGTACTGACGGTTCAGGTACGCCTGAGCGCCCTCCTGAATAGCTCCGGCAATCTTCTGCATTTCTTCCGTGCCGGTACCGGCGGAGAAGACGCGCTTGGAGGTATCATACGCATAGTAGAGGGCGAACAGCCCGCAAGCCAATACCACGATGAATGAGAACATCTCAGAACCCCGCATATCGCTTTTTAAAAGTGAACAAAGGACGCTCCCCCTCCGCATCGCGCCTTCCGGCGGACGCGGTATGCCGGAAAAACGCGCAATCGAGCCTCCGGCCGAAACCGGGAAGCTCGTATGAGGTACAGCATCTCAAAAACACTGACCATATCAATGGAATCGAAAAATGTTACTCAAAAATAAGAGCACTGGCAAGCAAAAATCAGGGCCGGATACCGCGGAAAACCCTTCCGCCAGCCGCTTTCCGGCCTTCCAACCCTTGCCCGGCCCCCTTTGAGCCCCCTTCCCCATCCGAAACGACACGGCCATTTTCACAAAAAACGGCATCCCGGCATCACGATGCCCTTCTTGCCGGGACAAACAGCCGCCTCTCCTCGCATAAAAAGGGGCAAGCCGTCAACACCGGCCCGCCCCTTTCCGTATGGCATATGCGGAACGCCTATTTTTCGAGCGCCCTTTCCGATACCAGAATCCGCCGCCCCGCCGTGCCGTCGGGCTGCGTGTCCGTCAGCACCAGACGGTATCCGAAGGAAATCGAAAGCGGCTGATGCCGGTTCGTCCCCAGATCGAGGCTGACTTCAAGCGGGAGCCCGGCTTCGCGGTTCAGCGGGCGGGGAACCAGCACGGTGTCCTTGGAAGCAAGGACCCTGCCGTATTCGTCCGAAACGTAGACGCTCAGCATGATCTCGCCGTACCATGAGGCCCAGTCGGGCAGCTTGTCGATGACCGGATAGGCTTCCGCAACGATTCCAAGCTCATTGCCCACCGGTATCACCTGATACTGGAAGGCGAGGTAACGCATCTGGATGTTCTGGGACGCCTCATTTTTCCACGGATTGCTCGGGAGATGCCGCACGGACAGCCCCGAACACCCGGCAAGCAGCAGGACGCCAAGCAAAGCGAACACGCGAAGATTCATGAAGTTCCCCATCTTGCAGGACATGTTCCGACCGTTCCTATCGGGCAGGGGGACCCGCTTTCCCCAAGCCTTCCACCTCTTTTACCCAATAGAACGGAGAAAGGTCAATGACAGACCCGGCTCATTTTTCTATCCATGCCTCAAGGCGGGCGGCGAGCTCGTCCGGCGGGTAGCTCGGGCGGTCGTACATGCCCGCCTGCACCCGCTGGCGCGAGGCTTCCGACAGGATGACGGCCGCGGCGACGGAGACGTTGAAGCTCTGGATCATGCCGTACATCGGGATGTACACCTCGCCGTCCACCAGCGAGTTCAATTCGGCGGGAACGCCGCTGTGCTCGTTGCCCATGATGACCGCCGTGGGCTTCGTGAAGTCGTAGGCCCCGAGGGGCTTCGATTCCGGCGTGCAGCTCGTGGCGAGGATCTGATGCCCGCCCGCCTTGAGAGCCGCGTACAGTTCCTCGGCGCTGCGGTGCCGGACGCTCTCCACCCACTTGCGGGCGGACGCGGAACTTTTCTTGCCGAGCTCCGGGAACGCCGTATCCGTATAATAGAGGTGCAGCGCCGCAACCCCAAACGCGTCGGCGCTCCTGTAGATGGCCGAAACATTATGCGGATCGTGAATATTCGCCAACACCAGCGTCAGATCCTTCTGACGCCAGCGCAGTACCCGTTCCAGCTTGGCCCGGCGGCGCTCGGTGATTTCTCTGGCCACAAGATTCTCCTTACTCTTCAGGCTGAACGCCTACAATTCATCCCCGCCGCCGTTCATCGACAAGGCGGCGCGCTGCGCTTCCAGTTCCGCAAGCTCGGCTTCCAGTTCGCCGAGCTTCTCCAGCGCCTGTTCGCTTGATTCCTTCAACTGGCTGAACTTCTTCAGCAGTTCCGTCGTCTTGTTCCCGTCGGCGTACACCTCGGGGTCGGCCAGCGCGGCCTCGACGTCCGACTGCTCGGTCAGCAACGCCTCAAGCTGCGTTTCCAGCTTGGCATACGCCTCCTGCTTGGGGCGCATCTTCTTGTAGAGGGCATTGCGCTGCTCGGCCTGCTCGCGCTTGAGGCGCTTCAGCTCTTCCCGGTCCAGCGCCTTGCCGAGGACGGGGCCCTCGGCCTTCCGCCCGGCGTCCCTCTCCCTTTCCTTCCCGGCCTTGGACGCCGCCAGCGCCGCGCGCCGCGCAACGTCGTATTCGGCGAACCCTTCCTTATAGACGGTGATCCCGTCCTCGGCCATCGACCACGCCTCGTCAGCCACTTCCGAAAGCAGATACCGGTCGTGGGCCACCATCAGCAGCGTCCCGTCAAAGGCGTTCAGCGCCTCGACCAGCGCCTCGCGGCTTTCGAGATCCAGGTGGTTGGTGGGTTCGTCGAGCACAAGGAAGTTGGCGCGCGCGAGGAACAGCGACGCCAGCACGAGGCGGCTGCGCTCGCCGCCGGACAGGCTGCTCACCTGCCGGTCGAAATAGTTCTGCCCGAGCAGGAACAGCCCGAGGACGCTCATGAGCTCCTCTTCCGTCATCCGGGGATCGGAAAGCCGCCGGATTTCGCCGAGCACCGTGCCCGAGCTGTTCAGGAGCTCCGTCTGGTGCTGGCTGTAGTAGCCCATCTTGACCAGCGAGCCCATGACCTGCGTCCCGCCCTTGCGCTCCAGACGGCCCGCGAGGATTTTGAGCAGCGTCGACTTGCCGCAGCCGTTGTGCCCCACGAGGGCGATGCGCTGGCCCCGGTATATCGTGAACGTCAGCGGAGGCCAGAGGCTCACGCCGTCCGGGAAGGCGAACGCGAGATCGGCCACGGACAGGATGGTCTTGTCGGCCTTGGGCGGCTCGGGCCACTTGAAGCTGAGTTCCTTGCGCTTGGCTTCCGGGCGGAAGCCTTCCAGCTCCTTCTCAAGCTTCTTCGCCATCTTCTGGCGCGATCCGGCCTGGCGGGCCTTGGTCGCCTTGGCCCCGAAACGGCGCACGAAATCCATCTTGCGCTCGATTTCGGCGTTCAGGCGCTGGGCCTCGCGTTCCCTCTGCTCCTCAAGCTCTTCCTGCAATTCCACGAACTGGCTGAACGTCGCCTTGCGGAAAACAGGTTTCGAGCCGCCGAGGTACAGCACGTGCGTCCCGATCCGGTCCATGAACACGCGGTCGTGGGCCACGAAGACCAGCGCGCCCTTGTAATCCATGAGGAAATCTTCCAGCCATTCCACCGCCTCGATGTCGAGGTGGTTGGTCGGTTCGTCGAGCAGCAGGACGTCGGCCCCGGCGACCAGCACCCGGGCCAGCTTTGCGCGCTCGCGCCAGCCGCCGGACAGCTGCTTGATCGGCAGGTGCCACTTGCTCTCGTCGAATCCCAGACCGGACAGCACGGCCTGCGCCTTGTGCTCGGGATTGTAGCCGTACAGGGCCTCAAGCTCGGCCTGCCGCGCACCGAGGCGCGCGATCGCGGCCTCGTCCTTGGAGGCCGCCGCCGCTTCCCATGCGGACCAGAAATCATGCCAGTCCGGCAGGACGTCCACCACCCATTCGAGCAGCGGCGTGTCCAGCACGGCCTCGTCCAGATCCTGCTGCACGTACCCCACCCGGCAGCCGCGCGGCATGATGATGCGCCCGGAATCCGGGGCATCGGCGTCCGCCAGCATACGGATGAGCGTCGACTTGCCGCAGCCGTTGGGCCCGCACACGCAGAGGCGGACACCGGAGTCGATGTCCAGAGAGAAGTCGGAGAAGATGTCCCGACCGCCGAAGGCCTTGGAAAGATTTTGGATTGTTATTTTCATAATACGATGGGAATGCTATTCGTCGATCTGTTCGGAGGCCGTCTCCATGTCGTCCAGCCCCAGACGCTCACGGCGCGCGGCTTCCTGCTTGCGTTCACGGGTGCCGAGCGACGCGGTGCGGCATTCGTCCCACTTCGCCGAGCGTTCCTGATGGCGGGCGAAAATGAGAAACCCGGTATGGGCCACCATGCGGTCTTCGGGGCGCAGGCGATCCGCGATGGGCTTCCAGCGGCGCACGAGGATTTCGCAGACTTCGACGTCGTCGAAGGGCCCCTGCTCCAGCCCGAGGAGGAGCTTGCCGACCTGATCCACAGTGGGCAGGAGGAACGCCAGCGCAGCGCCGGGCGTCACGGCGGCGGGGATGTGCTTCAAATAGTCCCACGGCGTCCGCACATCAAGGAACAGGGCGTCCGCGCCGGTCACGTCGCCGAAGCCTTCCGCGATGTCCTGACAGTGCATGGTCACGTTCTGCCCCACCCCGGCCCACTCCAGGTTCCTCCGGGCGAGCTTGTGGAATTCCTCTCTGGCCTCGAACGTATGCACCTTTCCGGTCGTGCCGGAGAACCACGACAGGGCCACGGTCAGGCTGCCCGATCCGGTGCCTGCTTCGATGACCGTACGGTTCGGCCCCACGCCGAGACGCATACAGATATACCCGATATCCTTGGGATAGAGGATCTGCGTCTGGCGTTTGACGCCCTTGACGATATCGTTCAGCGTGGGCTTCTGGATGCGGTACGGCACGCCGAGCGTCGTGCAGACTTCGGAACCGAACGGCGCTTCGACCACATCGGCCATGCGCAGGATGCCGTCCTGCGTGTGCATGTCCTGATTTTCATCAACGCGGCGCAAGCTCCGCTTCCCCTTGGGGGTAACAATAATAACGAGATCTCCGTATGCGGGCATGAATTTTCCTTGGTTTCATTCGCTAAAAGTAAAGGCCATACTCCAAACGCGCCGAAGCGTACAGAGGGGATAGCCCACAGTCAACCTGAAAGCAATGGCGGACGCCCCTTTCCGCCCGTGAATTCTTCGCCGGGATGCCCCGCCCGCTCCGGGCCATGCCGCCCGCCCTTCCCAAGCCTTGCAAAACGCGCCAGATCAGGCTTGACCTCGGGGAAGCCTTGCTTTATAGATTGTTGCTGCCATATTTGCGCCAGTAGCTCAGTTGGATAGAGCAGCAGCCTTCTAAGCTGCGGGCCGTGGGTTCGATTCCTCCCTGGCGCACCAATAGATTTCAAGAGGATACATACCATAGTGTATGTATCCTCTTTGTCGTTTCCGGCCTTGGTCAACCACTGGTTACCCGTTTTGCGGCCAGTCTTATCCATATGATGGCGTCCCGAGGCCCTTTTTCGGCAAGAATGGCCCTGCCGCCACTCTGGTTTGCCATCCCGAATGTGCGCCCGCACGTTCCCTTGCTCAGGGCGAGGCTCATGCAGCCTCCGCACCCCACGGCCTAGGGAACTTGCGGGCGCTTCCTTTTTCTGAAGGCTGCGCGGCAGCCGTCTCCGCTACGCTCCCCCTTTCCCCCATGCACCCGAAAACGGACCAAAGTTCCCAAGCGGCCCCCGGCCTTTTGGGTCCTTCCCCGCTTTTGCCCGGCGCAAGGGTGCGTGCATCCCGGAGTTTGGCCGCGATCTATGGAATTCTTTCATGGAAAAATGCACACCTTGCCATTGGAGCCATCGCATGACGCAGGATCTGTCCCCCAAAGAGATCCAACTGTTGGTTGAGGAGCGCGCCCTAGCCATCGCCAAGGCTGCGGAACTGCCCGCCGTGAAGGCCGAAGAAAAGCTCGACCCGTGGTTCGTGATTGACCGGCTCCGGCGCAACCGCGTCGGCGATGCCGATCTCTTCGTGACCCTTTTCCGGGGCCGGTATGCCTATGTCCCCGAATGGGACAAGTGGCTGTACTGGTCCGGACATCACTGGGACATCGACCTCCTTTCCCGACGGGCCTTGGCCGACATCGAGCAGGTGTGCGCGGCCTATCAGAACGCCATCGTCGAAACGGGACAGGACGACAAGTCGCCCCTCTCCAAAACGATGCGCTCCCGGATCGACAAGCTCCGCACGGCTGCCGGTCGGAAAGAGGTGCTTGAGTGCGCGACGTCCATCTACAAGCCGCCGGTTGTTGCGGCCAACGATCTTGATCAGCAGCACTACCATCTGGCGACTCCCTCCGGCGTCGTGGACCTGCGCACCGGCGAATGCAGTCCCGGAAAACCCGAGCAGTACATGCTCAACGCCATCCCGACGGAGTGGACCGGCCTTGATACGCCCTGTCCCAATTTCCAGCACTATCTGCTCTCGTGCATGAATGGTGATCAGGAGATGGCCGACTTCATCGTGCGTCTGCTGGGTTACGGGCTGCTCGGCGACAAGTTCCTGAACATCTGGGCCATCATGTACGGCCCCTTGTCGCGCAACGGCAAGGATACGTTGATGAACACCATAAAGGGCATCCTCGGCGACCAGATTCATGCCCGTATGGGGGTTTCTCTTCTCATCGAACAGAAGTTTCCTCGAGACCCCAGCCGCCCCGAGCCGGAGCTGCTGGCCCTGCGCGGAGCACGAATCGCCTACGCTTCGGAAGCAAATGCCCGCCAGTCACTTGACCAAGCCAAGATCAAGGACCTCACCGGCGGCGGATTCATCACGGCCCGCGGCATCAACGACAAGTACATGACCTCGTGGAAGCAGTCGGCGCTGATGATCCTGCTCACGAACTATGTGCCGAAAATGGACACGGATGACGACGGCTTCAACGCCCGTACCCTGTTCATCGAGTGGCCGGTCAAATTCGTCCCCAACCCGACCCGTGAATGGGAGCGGCAAATTGACCGTCATATGGGGAAAAAGCTGGAGGCCGAGCGTTCTGGCATCCTTGCGCTCATGGTGCGCGGCTGCATGGATGTGCTCGCCAACGGCCTGCGCATTCCAGAGAAGGTGTTGCGCTTTACGGAGGCCCAGATGGCGGCTCAGGACGACATCGGGCGATTCCTGAAGGAGTGCTGTCTCATCGAAGAACCGCCGACGGGTTCCCGCGACTATGAAACCCGCACGCCAGCTGCCGATCTGCTGAAGGTCTGCAACTGGTGGTGCAAGAAAATTCTGGGCAACTCCTACCCGTACACGCCCAAAAAGTTCACTCCAGCTTTGGAAAAGAAGGGGATATTCACCAAAAAGAGCAGCGTCATGTACTACTTGGGTGTCGTGGTCAAGCCTGAAATTCTGGAAGAGTACAACGACGATCTGCTGGAAGAGCAGGAGAAGAATAGCCGGAGGAAGTCATGATTGCTCGGCCTATCCTCCCATCCTCCCACGAAATTCCGGCGTTCATATTTTGTAACCATGCGATAAGAAATACTCTTTTCCCAGAATGGGAGAATGGGAGGATACACACCTTAATCCCCCCGTGCGCACATGCGCGATCATGTGCGTACTTGTGTGCTGTGTGTATATCCTCCCATACTCCCATAAAGAGAAAGAAAGATAAGAAAGATAGGATATTGAAGGCAATCATTGGTTGGGAGTTTCATGGGAGCGTGGGAGGATTGAACCGATGAGCGACATCATACTCGATATCCTGCGCCGCTATGTGGACGGAACCAAGATCAAGAAGGCCAGCGCACGCTCCGGCGGCGAGTACCATTCCCCCTGTCCGAAGTGCGGCGGGACGGATCGCTTCTGCGTCTTCCCCGAACAGCCCGGCGGGGCGCTCGCCATGCAGCACGGGATCACCGGGACGTGGGCCTGCCCCCGGCACTGCCAAGAAGGCGGCGACGCCATCGATCTGCTGACGTGGGCTGGAGGGCTGACGTTCCGGGAAGCGTGCGAGGAGTTGCGGATTGATCTCCCCGAACGCACGCAGGAAGAG
>OGHO01002739.1_pt1 | contig 13015 bp, 11 predicted proteins | sample 1571421 | NCBI WGS metagenome assembly OGHO01 (sample SAMEA2581937, study PRJEB24529) | metagenome | biome: Human gut stool | place: China | collected 2011
GAGATCTACACTCTTTCCCTACACGACGCTCTTCCGATCTTGCTGCCCGGCGGCCAGCCCGTCTACTACTATATGATATCTGCGGAATAAGGACAAAACAGAGCAGGCCCTCTCCAGATATGGAGAGGGCCTGCTCTGTTTTGCGGTCAGGGACAGGGCGTTCCGTTTTCCTTCTGTCCTGTGGAAGGCTGATTTCAGAATAGCCAAGCGGGCAGTTGCCCGATATGGTGGCTGCCGATTAAACTAAGATTTGAGATTATTGCTGAACTATGAAATTGGAAATAATATCTGCTGCCTTTTCCGCGTTGGAAAAGAGAGCGGGGTACCCTCCGGCTGGGAAAAGATATACAGAAGCTTGGGAAAGCATAAGGCCATTTTTCTATATTCTTCCTCCGGCTTATGAAATAGCGGACGCTTTTCCTCTATGATTCACCAGCACGGAAAGGACAGAGATCCCTCTGGACAAACAGCGCGGACTGTGGTAAGATATTGCTCGACGAGTTCCTTCCAAACCTCGTCCAAGCATAGAAGCGCCGGGTCTCCGACCACGAGGGAGCGGAGCGTGGCAGGGGAAGATCCCTGGTTCTATGTTCGTTCAGCGGTTCCGCCGCTGTTCTCTAAACAAAAAATGGAGGTTTTTTCATGTCCAAATTTACCATCAAAGACCTGACTCTGGCGGCGCTGATCGCCGCCGTCTACGCCGTGCTCACCGTGGCTTTGCCTGTCCCTGCATTCAGCGGAGTCCAATTCCGGGTGGCCGAGGCCATGACGGTCCTGCCCTTCCTGTTCCAGGCCGCCACGCCGGGGCTGTTCGTGGGTTGCGTCATCGCCAATCTGTTTTCCCCCTATCCCCTGGATGTGGTGTGCGGCTCCGCCGCCACCCTCATCGCTTGCCTGCTCACCCAGCGGATGCCAAACCGGTGGCTGGCCTCCCTTCCCCCAGTGGTGTGCAACATGGTTATCGTGGGGGCGGAGATCGCCTGGTTCGAGGCCGGCTTCGGCCCGGGTTTTGGAGCAGCCTACGCCTTCAACGCCCTCACCGTAGGGTTGGGCGAGCTGGCCGCCTGCCTTATCCTGGGGCAGTTGCTGCTTTCCGCCCTGCCCAGGGTGCCGGCTCTCCGTCCTTTTATCCCGGAGCGGCGCCTGACTACGACCCGCTGAAGCAAAAGCTCCCGTCCAGAACCGCTGGACGGGAGCTTTTTGTATTCCGCCCCCCCGGCTATGCCGGGGGGGGTCCTATTGTTGTATTATAATATCTTTCGGATATCAGGTAGTGCCATAAGAACTTTTTAAGGAAGAAGAAAAGAAGGTATCCCTTTGTATAATAAAGGGGGCGGGCTATTACGGTATAAAAGTACAATGTATGACAACAAAGAAAAATGCAGAAGCGATAGCAGAACATAACAAGCATTAATTTGTTTAGGACTGTATCACAGATTTATGATGCTGTTAAACGGTTCATAATACATAGATAAAACTAGATGACTACATACCATTCAATCTATACGTTAGGCATAGATTGAATGGTGTGCAAGTTGCTGAACTTCCGGTATTCACATCTTGTAGTGCGGCACTCTCAAATAAAAGATATAGAGCGGTAGCGATGCGATTTGGCAGCGGAAACAGCTTAAGCTAATTTTGTGGCGACCTCACGCATCAGTGTCTCGCTAGGATTCTTTCGGTTGAGTTTGGAGGTCTCAACTATCAACTGATACAAATCTACCCCAGCATCTGCGGCTACGGCGGTAAAGGTCTTCACGAAGGCTGAGTGACAACCGCTATAGCCTAAAATCAGATCTTTAGGCAGCAATGAGGGCTTATAACCCTGTTGTGTCATAGCAGGAATTAACTCTTGATCTAGAAAGTGTAGTAGACCATAGAAGTCAAGTTCGTCGCACTGGCCCTCTGTCTGCATGAGAGCAGTGGCCAACTCAGTTGGCATATTGCCGGCGCTACGAGCCATGCCCAGTAGGCCGCAATCCAGGATATCGGCACCACTGCGGTAGGCCGCTAAAGCGTTAGCAGAGCACATGCCCATATTAGCGTGACAATGGAAACCGATAGGCACTTTGACGGCGTTTTTCATAGCTTCCACAGATAGGCTAACCTGATCGGGAAACATACAGCCTGCAGAATCCATCAGAGTAATCTCATCAACACCAGCATCCTCCAGAAGACGGGCTTCCTCCGCTAGTTTATTAGGAGAGAGAATATATGCCTTCATTTGAGAGAAATATGCCTTCATTCCGTGCCCTTTGATATCTTTAATTTGCTTCAGATATAGGTGGGCATCACCTGCATCGCTACCACAACGTAGAAAGCCTAAGTTATAATGGGCGGCTAATTCAATGTTAGCCGCTTCGTAGCGCTTTGCGTTCAGAAACATACCAATTTCAGCCTTTTTAAGGAAAGGCTGGGCTAGTTTTAAATACTCTTCATCACTTAAAGGGGCCGGGAACCCTTTGTTGGAGGCACCGATTCCCTTGGCATTACCAAACTCAATGATTGGGTAGTGGTTTGTAGTCAGGCCCTTCAACATCAGTTGAGTTAATTCCGCTGAAAAGCCGTTGCCGACTACATTTGCCCCATCACGCAGGGTACAATCCATAATTTTCATAGCTGGGATCTCCTCTCAATAGAAACGATCTATATTGCGACTTGAGCAATCAGTTCGATCTCACATGCAGAATCTCCAGGCAGTTCAGTCACACCGAAGGATGTCCTAGCATGTAGCCCTAATTCACCAAATATCTGATACAGCAGATGTGAGGCTGCTTCTATCACTGCTCCCTGTTTGGTAAAACCATGTGCGCTGTTTACATAGCCCGTCAAACGCACAATACGCTTTACGTTGTCTAAACCACCGCCGAAGTCGTTAATGAGTGCCAAACAATTTCGTACGCAGATCTTTGCGGCTTCCTGCCCTTCCTCTAGGGTGAGATCACTGCCCACTTTTCCAATATAAAGTAACTTACCTTCTATTTTGGCCGTCTGACCAGAAGTAAAAACCAATTCTCCGACCTTTACCACAGGGGAGAAGGTGCCGCCGGGTTGCCTAGCGGTCGGAATCTCAATGCCTAACTTTTTGCATCTTGCTAAAATATCCATAGCGGTACCTCGTTGTCAATAAATTGTGCGGGAGCGAATCGTCTTATAATTCGCTCCCACAGGTAAGAGCCGATTTACAACACTCCGGCCTCTTTATAGTACTTTTCTGCACCGGGATGAAGGGGCGCAATACAGGCATCAGATATGTTTTCGGGCGACAAGTCACTAAAGAAACTGTGGGCCTTTACCAGTTCTTCCTTACCTTCCATAATGGACTTCACGATGCTGTAAGCAGTATCCTCATCCATGCTGGCATTACAGTATACAGTTGTCCAAAGCCCAACCGTGACAGCGTCTTCGCTTTGACCAGAGTAAGTTTCAGCAGGAATTGTCATCTGGGAATACTCAGGAGCTCCCTGTACGACAGTGTTGATTTGATCGGGAGACAAGCTCAGCAGAGTCCAGTCAGAACCATCACCATAGATGTCGGCAATCCAAGATGCGCCTAAACCGGTAGCGTCCAGAATGGCATCTACCTGACCAGTTTTCAGACGGGAAGAGGCTTGCACACGACTGCCGCTATATTCCAAAGTCACATCGTCCAGAGAAAGGCCTAACATAGGCAGTAGCTTCATTGTGGCCAGCTCGACACCGTCACCAGGAGCCAAGCATTCAAATTTGGCACCAGCCAGATCAGTCACATTAGAGGCTCCCAGAGACTTTTTGACCAAGATATGAACGGGGGTAGCATTGAAGTTGAACAGGGTTCGGATATCCTCTGTGGCCATGCCTTCGTAACTGTCAGTGCCGTTGATTCCGGAGGCCACGGCGCTGGCTTGGGACATACCCAGATCCAGCTCGCCATCATTGACAGCGCCTACATTATACACACTTCCGCCAGTTGCCTGTGCGGTGACAGACAGGCCTGTAGCATCCATGATTACAGAGGCAGCAGCGGCACCCATAGTAAAGAAATTGCCGCCAAGACTTGCAGTTCCCAGACTAAGGGTCTTTCCGCTGGGATCTGGTTGCGAAGTTTGGCTGCCGACAGAGGAATTACCTTGGGATCCAGATGGGGGAGTAGTGGGATTGCCGCAGGCAGATAAGCTTAAAGACATTGCAACAGCCAGGCATAATGAGAGTAGCTTTTTCATGTTTATTTCCTCCATTTATATTAATTTTTTGGGGACACTAATTCCTTTTTCCTCAAAATAGAGACCACAACAACTATTGCTGATACCACTAAGCCAATCAAGGAAACCAGCACATCAGGCCAGATGAGTAGCAGCGCAATAATGGCAAAAGCAACACGTACATATGGGGCCACAGGCTTTATAAGCGCACCCTCAACAGCGGCACACAGGAACAGCAGTCCAAGACCTGTAACAAAGAAACTGAAAACTGTAGCCATAATATCGATATCCCCTGTAAGTAGTAATTCCGGGGAATAAATAAAGATGAACGGTACTATGAATCCAGCTACAGCTAGTCGCATAGATAAGAAGCCAATTTTGTTGGGGTTACCTCCAGACAGTCCGGCGGCGGTATAAGCACCAGTGGCTACAGGAGGAGTGATGGTGGACATGCAGCCGTAATAGAAAACAAACAAATGTGCATACAAGTCGCTGATACCTACTAAAGTCAAAGCCGGAGCGGCGCTTATACTAGCCAGGACATAGGCTGCAGAAGTGGGCAATCCCATACCCAAAATCATAGCGACCAGCATAGTCATCACGAGCGTCAGAAGTTTGACGCCCCCTGTGACCTGGAAAATAATGCGGGCGATGGTCATGGTGATACCGGTAAGAGAAAATGTGCCTACCACGATACCTACTACTGCGGTGGCAGTCCCTAGAGTCATGGCAGTTTTGGCAGAATTGTACATAATACGTACGATCTTGTCCAAATTCAGTCTGGTTTCCTTGCGCAACATGGATAGCACCAATGCAGTGACAATGCCGCCCCAAAACGCAGAAAAAGTAGGTGTATAATTCATAACCAACAGAACAACGATACCAACCATGGGTAGAAGGAGATAGGAACGTTTCAGTAAATTTCCCCAATTCTGCTTTGCTTCCCCACTACTGCCCAGGCCCAGACGAACCGCTCGGAAGTGAACAGTGCAAAACACGCTGACATAATACAGAAGGGCTGGTAGAATTGCAGCTACGGCTAATTTGATATAGGGGATTCCCAGTGTGTCAGCCAGCATGAAGGCGGTTGCCCCCATAACTGGAGGGAGAATCTGTCCACCGGCAGAGGCGGCACACTCCACAGCGCCGGCAAAGTTAGCGTCATATCCTACGCGCTTCATCAGAGGAATAGTGAAGGCTCCGGTGGTAGCTACATTAGCAGAAGTTTCGCCACTGACCATACCCATTAAGGAACTGGAAATAACAGCCACTTTTGCTGGACCGCCTCTGGCATTGCCGGCAATTGCATTGGCGAGGTCGTAGAAATAGTCGGAGATACCTACCTCCTGAAGTAGTGAGCCAAAAATGACAAAAATCACAATAGTTTCGGCAGAAACACCTAGAGCAAAACCAAAGATGCCTTCGCCTCCAAGCACAAGATGGTTAATGATTCGCTTCAGCGTATAACCACTGGTTGACAGAATGCCGGTAAGGTACTGGCCAAAAAATGCATAGGCAAGAACGATAAGGGATAAAATAGACAGACCGGGGCTGACTACCCGGCGGGCACCCTCATACATCAGGATCATGGTAAGTATACCCAGAACTACATCAACGTCGGCACAGCGCCCGCCCATTTTGATGAGTGCATCATAACGAAGGAACATTCCAATAAACACTGTTGCTGTGAAGATGACAAGGAGAGCGTCCATGATTCCAATATGATCACGTCTGCTTTGACGGAAAAACGGAGTTAACAGGAAAATCATGATTAGTGCAAAGCCCAGATGTACAATGCGGACTTTGTGAGGAACCATGTAGATGATTTGTGCAGCGATCAGGATTTGAAAGAGCATCCACATGATACCTGTGGCTAAAGCAAACTTTTGAGAAGGCCCATCTAAGGCTTTACGCAAACTTTGCCGACTGATTTTTTTCTGTTTTTCTTCCACAATCAACACCCTTCCTTTTGGCCACGTTGTAGTTTGACAAACTTGATAAGCCCTCCGCTTAGGATAATATTCTCAAGCTCTTTACGTAAGCCGGGACACCGGACAGACAGTTTATTACTTAAATCCTCTACCAGAATACCATTATCGTCCATGGTTATGCGGAGCAGATCCTTTTCACGGATACTACTGGTGTCCATTTCCACAATAAGTATACCGTTGTTGATAGCGTTACGATAATAGCTCCTTGCAAAGGACTTAGCTAATATGACAGGTATATTATTGCCCTTGACTACTTGAGTAGCCACTTCCATAGCAGAACCGCAACCAAAATTTTCCCCCGCTACCAGAATTGTAGTGCCGTTTAATTCATGGAAAAACCCAGGACGGATATCCTCCATGATATACTGCTTTAAAATATTTACATCCAAAGTGTCGCGTTTTCGACGGGAGGAAATAATATAATCGGTGTTGATGTCGTCCCCAAAGCAAAAAGCTGGGCCCTCAAACTGTACCATGATGCATCAACTCCTTTGGATCAGTAAATTTTCCTGTGAGGGCTGAAGCGGCTGCCACTAAGGGAGAACCCAAATAGATGTTGGCTTCGGTGTTGCCCATGCGGCCCAAGAAGTTCCGGTTAGCAGTAGATAAAACAGTAAAACCATTTCTGGGAACACCGGGGCTGCTGCCGCAACAGGGGCCACAGCTAGGCGTCAAAATCATAGCACCCCGCGACAGTAGTTCAGTGGCAATTCCTTCTTCCAGCATAGCCATATATATATTACGGGAGGCGGGTATAACCAAAGTTTCTGTCTGGAACTTTCGACCTGGGGTCTGTTTAAGCAGTTCATAAATAGTACGGAAGTCCTCCAGCCGACCGTTTGTACATGTGCCCAACAATACCATGTCCACTTTTAGGCCCTCTAGCTCGGACAGCTTTTTGCAGTTGGACACCCCGTGTGGACAGGCGATGATATGTTGAATTTTGGAAAGATCCACAGTGTAGTGCGCACAGTAGACTGCATCTGAATCAGAGGCAACTGCGCCATTAGAAGGCAGTCCCCTCTCACAGCAGTAAGCCATTGCTACTGCGTCAAAAGGCATCACACTACACTTTGCACAACACTCTGCCATCATGTTGCAGATAGTGCGCCTATCATTCATGGACAAGTGGACAAGACCTTCACCCCCATATTCCACAGCTTTATAGTTGCCACCGTTAACACCTAACATCCGGATAAGCCACAGAGCTACTTCCTTCCCGCCGATTCCCGGATTTGGTCTGCCAATGAAATCAATCTTGATCGTTTCAGGTACCTTAAACCATAATTCGCCGCTTTGAAATACCATAGCCATATCAGACGAACCGATTCCGATGCCAAGGCAGTTCAGGTAACCATAGGTGGTGCTATGGGAGTCGCCGCCCACGATGAGACGACCAGGCTGAACATAGCCTTGTTCATCAAAGACCTGGTGAGCAATGCCCTCACCAGCTTGGAATATAGAAATACCATATTGTGTAGAAAAGTCGAAGACAGTCTGCTGTAACTCTGCTACTTTGCTATCTGGGCAGGGGACATAGTGATCTAAAATAAAAGCAATGCGTTCTGGATAGGGAACCTGAGTGGCGTCCATGTCGTGAAAAATTTCAATCGTCAGAGGGCCAGAGGCATCGTTGGACATGGCTGCATCGACCTGAGCCATGATTACATCGCCGGCCTTTGCATCCGATTTTGACTTTATAGAAAAAATCTTTTCAGCAATGGTCTTTCCCATAAATTTAGACTCCTTTGCTCAGCGGTGGATAACACAATCTAGCAGAGACAGGTCATTGTTGCCGCCAGTGAGGATAAAACAAACTTTATCAGTAGAATTAACGGATAATTGTCCGTCCATAGCAGCTGCCAATCCCATCACAGAAGAAGGCTCCGCCACCAGTTTTGCTTCCGTTATACATAAGGCCATGGCCGCAAGAATGCGGTCTTCACTAGCATTGAACAGTCCGTCCACCCGTTTGCGGATGATTTCGAGGTTCCCGGCGTCAGCGTGGTTGCAACGGGTGCCATCAGCAATGGTGTACTGAGTCTCAATGGTGAGAGCTTTGCCCTCTGCTAGGCTTTTTGCATAACGGGGGGCACTTGCTGGCTCAACGCCAAATACTCGGATAGAAGGTTTTAGTTCCTTGGCAGCGATAGAGACGCCAGAAATCAGTCCACCACCACCTACAGGAGAGACAATGACATCTATATCCGGCTCATCCTCCAGTACCTCCAGCGCAATAGTGCCCTGACCAGCCAGGACGTAGAAATCGGCATGAGAGTGGATGAGTGTATAGCCCTTTTCCTCAACTAGTTGCCGAGCGAGGGCTACACGCTCACCGGTCTGAGTTCCTTTGAATCGTATCTCCGCCCCCAGTTTCTGGATACCGGCCAACTTGGCTGGATTGGGACCCTCGGGCAGAACTATGGTGGCTTTTATGCCCATCTTCCTGGCTGCGTAAGCTACGGCCTTAGCATGGTTGCCCGAGGAGGCGGTGACCACACCATTCCGTCTCTCGTCCTCTGTAAGGAGAGTCATGCGGCTGGTAGCACCCCGGACCTTGAAAGAGCCGGTAAGCTGGAACATCTCAGGCTTTAAGTAGACTTTACAACCAATAAACTCATCTAACGTGGGGGCGCGAAGCAGAGGAGTGTGGATTATATAAGGGCGAATACGTTTATAGGCATCCTGGACATCTTTTAATTCCAGCATGACGTACCTCCTACTACTTGTCACTGTAAGCTAGGAAGGCTTGTAGACCTTTGCCGACAGTCTGATTCCAGCCTAGAGTTGCCATTGCACTCTCTAAAGCAGCAATGCACTGAATCATATCCTCAATATAACAATAGCCCATGTGTGCGATGCGGATAGTTTGGTTGGCATAATCCCCCAGACCTTTACCAATCTGCAGATGGTACTCGCTCTGCATGTAAGATGTAAGCTTGGCGATATCAACACCTTCGGGGGGCGTGGCGACAGTTAAGGAATCACTACGGAAGTTACAGGTTTCAGGGAACAGCTTGAAACCCATGGCCTGAAGAGCCGCTCGAGTGCGGCAGGCTAAGTCATGGTGGCGGGCAAAAACATTCTCTACCCCTTCCTCATGGATTATCTTAACGGCTTCATGGACCGCTAATACTAAGCTAACAGGAGTCGAACCAGGAGTCTGACCGTTTTTCTCAATGCTCTTTTTGATGCTTTTGAAGTCAATATAGAAGTCACGGGATTCTATGGTAGCACAGGCATTCTCAGCTTTTTCGCTTAAGACGCAGAAACTCATACCCGCGGGGGACATCAGGCCTTTCTGGGAGGCTGTAACCACAGCGTCTACCCCCCATTCATCAAATTTAAAAGGGGTGCAGCCGGCAGCACTGACAAAGTCCACGATAAGCATAAGGTCATATTTTCGGGCCAGTTTTCCGATTTCCCAGATCGGGTTGACCAAGCCATTGGAGGTATCGTTATGTACCACTGTGATGGCAGTAGCCTTCTCATCTTGAATCAGTTTTTCGAGGTATTCTAGATTCACAGTATCAGTCCAGCTTTCATAGCAGCGGACATTGGGGATACCATTGCGATCCATCATTGTAGCAGCCATTGTACCGAAGCTGCCGTTACATATAGCGATAGCTTTGTCATTAGGGGTAAGGATATTGTTGACCACGCCTTCCATGGCCCCCCGACCAGTAGTATGTATTGGATAGACTGGCCGCACGGTTCCAAAAAGAGGCTTCATAAGTTCCAAGGTTTCCGTTAAAATGTCAGAAAATACTTTGGTGCGGTGATGGTAGCAAGCACTGATAGATGCGAGTGCAACACGGTTTGGAATATTGACAGGCCCTGGAGTAAAAAGTTTATTGGGCCGAACTAAAAAAGCTTGATTCATAAGATTTCCTCCTCTAACAAGTTTGTCCATGGATTGCATGCTATTATTTAAATAATAGAATGCAATTTTTAATTATAAAATATCATTATATGTATTGTGTGTCAAGGGTTTTATTTAATATAGACTTAATATACATTTTTTGTGGGATAATTTTGTGCAGTATATATGATTTCGCTTGTAAGCTCTAATGATTGTTATTCGAACGAGTCTGTGGTATAATATGGGATAATAATTGCAATTTTAACTTTTCCTCTATAATAAAAACATCAGATGATAGGAGTATCTCTTCATGTCCGTTGGGCAAAAAGCTAGTGAAGTAGAAAAAATTTTTGTTGAGCTACAGCAACAGATAATACGGGGAGATTTACCACCGGGATATCGACTGGTGGAATCGCAAATTGCTGCGCAATTTGGTGTAAGCCGTACACCGGCCAGATTAGCGATTGAACGTCTAGCTACGGCCGGTTTGGTAGCGCATGAAACGAACCGCGGCGCTACCGTTCATCAGTTGAGTTTTGATGAACTGAGGGAATTGCTCCATATCAGGAAGATCAATGAGGGACTCACGGCCAGCATGGCTGCACAAAAGCGGAGTTCTGAGGATATCATGTTGCTGAAAAATACTGTAGCTCAAATGCAAAGAGCTCTTGAAGGGGAGGATGTCACTCTTTATTCATCTCTAAGTAGTAAGTTGCATACGCAGATTATGGAGATTGCTGGCAATCGTTTTTTGACTGATTTTGTGATGCGCATCTATATGATAACCTCCCCGTATCATATGGCTATTACTTCCCTTCCTGGACGATCAGAACAGTCGTTCCAGGAGCACTGTACTGTAGTAGATGCTATTATTGTTGGAGATAGTGATACTGCTTACCAAGCCATGGTTCAACACATTGGTATTATTGCTAATTTTTTTGATACAGAATACAGTCAAATTTACTATCGCTATTTAGATATTAAAGCTCAGAAAAAGGCCCAACTACGTGGAAAAAATGAGAGCTAAGTACTATAAAAAATGATTTCGCATACCATAGTTTATATTTGGTCCAATTCCTGCTGTTGTGGGTGACCTTGACAATCCATTACTACCAGCGCCAGTACTTTAGAACAAGATAGTATACAGAATCCATTTCCGTCTGGGTATAGTTGTTTTATTGCTATATCAGACAGGTCATGTGGTAGAGTGACTGGAAGAGTGTACAATGTACATGTACCTCCTGTAAGAAAAGGGGCAAGACCTCACTTCCCCAGTCACAATGTAGGTATTCGATATACAGACCTTTGGCAAAAAAGCATCATATTAAAGTAGTATTTTTGCTGTGATGTTGGGCGCACCTAAGGCATACATTTTTAGTATGAACTAGTATCAAGCTATCGATTTGGAAAGTATATGACTGCCTGCGGGATAGTAAAACAGCCAGTCCATTTGGACTGGTTGTTTTTTCTGTATCTGCTGGAGGCAACAAACAGTAGTACCTTCCCCGGTATCAGGATCGGCGCCACTCCAGACAGGATCGGTCATGGGTTTGAGCCAACAGTGCCAGAGAAATCAAGGAGTCCACCCCCACCGCTGTCACGGCGGACAGGCTGACCGGCCCTGGGATGGCCTGAACCAATGGTGCTAGAGCCGGATGAACCCAGTAGATCAGAGGCAGAGCTAGAACACCCCAAGCCAGAGAAAAGGGCATACATATCCTGCCGTGGATGCTGCCTGGCAATCCTCGGTAGTCCCAGAAGGAAACCTTAAGGGCTTTTTCATAAAAGAGACTGACCCCATATTCTACCGCTGTGGCCGCTAGTCCGCCCAACAGAAAGACGGCCGGAGGAAAGCCTTTGACTGGAGCCAATAGCAAAATGGCGCAGGCACCCAACCCATAGACGGGGCATAGAGGCAGCACCAACAGACATTTGCGTTCCGGATATCCCCCGGTGATCCGGGCATAGGACACCTCTAACAAAAAGCCAAAAAAGCTGTATATCAAAAAATACCAAAACCAGACCAAATGAGACCCTCCATTCACATTTGTTAGGGTGTGGAAATGGATGATTTTCATGCGGGGAAATTTTTGTGATTTATTGGTGTGCTCCTGAGTTAAAAAATAGGAAAAGTTGTTCTGCCACCTTGCGGAGCGGGGTGGTTTGTGGTAGGATAGCTGGAAGAAAAAAGATGAGGAGTGAGGGACGATGCGGCACCTGATCGATTTTGGCGACCTGTCCCGCCAGGAGTGGGATCAGCTATATGCCAGGGCCAGTCAGATCATAGACGCCCCGGAGAAGTTCATTGATGTATGTCGGGGCAAGGTGGCGGCCAATTTGTTTTACGAACCCTCTACCCGAACTAACTTTTCCTTCCAGACCGCCATGCTTCGGCTGGGTGGGACGGTATTTGGGTTCGCGGACCCCAATTCCTCCTCTGTGGCCAAGGGAGAGACGCTAAAGGATACCATTAAAATGGTGTCCAGCTACGCCGACGTTATTGTCATGCGTACACCTTGGGAGGGGGCGGCCAAGGCGGCCTCCCTCTACTCCCATGTTCCGGTGGTCAACGCCGGGGACGGCGGCCATATGCATCCCACTCAGACCATGGCTGACCTGACGACCATGACCAAGCTGCTGGGCGGCGTGGATGGACTGGCTATCGGACTGTGCGGCGACTTGAAGAATGGGCGCACGGTCCACTCCCTCATCAAGGCCATGGCCAAATTTGAACATATCCGCTTTTTCCTGATCTCGCCCCGCGAGCTGGCTGTCCCCGACTATGTGCGGGCTTTCATGCTGGAAAATGAGATGAAATTTACGGAAGTCACGGGGCTGGAGGCGGTCATTCCACAACTGGATGTGCTGTATATGACCCGGATCCAGCGCGAGCGGTTTGTAGATCCCCTGGAATATGAGCGGAACAAAGGGATCTATATTCTCACGCGGCGGAAGCTGGACCGGGCCAAGGAGAAGATGCT
>OGHO01002741.1_pt1 | contig 13012 bp, 7 predicted proteins | sample 1571421 | NCBI WGS metagenome assembly OGHO01 (sample SAMEA2581937, study PRJEB24529) | metagenome | biome: Human gut stool | place: China | collected 2011
TGTTCGGACCTTCCGGCGTCTCGATCGGGCACATACGGCCGTAGTGGCTGTAGTGGACGTCTCGGACATCGAAGGAAGCGCGCTCACGGCTCAGGCCGCCGGGGCCGAGGGCAGACAGGCGGCGCTTGTGCGTCAGCTCTGCCAGCGGGTTGTTCTGATCCATGAACTGGGACAGCGGCGAGGAGCCGAAGAATTCCTTGATGACCGCCGTGACCGGGCGGATGTTGATGAGGCTCTGCGGCGTGACGGTGTCGAGATCCTGCACGGTCATGCGCTCGCGGATGACGCGCTCGAGGCGGGTGAAGCCGACGCGGAACTGATTCTGCAGCAGCTCGCCCACGCAGCGCAGGCGGCGGTTGCCGAGGTGGTCGATGTCGTCCGTCGTGCCCGCGCCGATGACGACGCAGTTGAGATAGTTGATGGTGGCGAGGATATCGTCGCGCGTGATGTGCTTCGGAATGAGCTCATCGCGGCGCTCCTCAATGGCATCCTCCCAAGCCTCGGGAGCCGCACCCTTGAGCTGCTCGAGCATCTCGAACAGGACCTTGCGGCAGACCTTCTCGTGGATTCCGTACTGCTCCGGGTCGAAGTCCACGAAGTTCTTCATGTCGACCATGTAGTTCGAGAAGACCTTGTGGTCCTTGTCGCCGACGTGGATGACGGCGTCGCACACGCCGCGGGCCGACAGGGCCTGTGCCTGTGCACGGGTCAGGACAGTGCCCGGCATGGCAAGGATCTCGCCCGTCAGCGGGTCAGCGACCGGCTCGGCCAGCTCCTGACCGCTCAGGCGGGTCCAGATGTCCATCTTCTTATTGAACTTGTAGCGGCCGACACGGGAGACGTCGTAGCGGCGCGGATCGAAGAACAGCGCGTCGAGATAGGCCGCGGCGTTGTCGACCGTGGGCGGCTCGCCCGGGCGCAGACGGCGGTAGATCTCGAGGAGGCTGTCCTCGCGGGTCTTGCACGGGTCGCGCTCCAGCGTGGCGACGATGCGGGGATCCTCGCCGAACAGCTCCAAAATCTGCGCGTCGGTCTCCACGCCGAGAGCACGGATGAGGCAGGTGATGGGGAGCTTGCGGTTCTTATCGATACGGACGTAGAACACGTCCTGCAGGTCGGTCTCATATTCCAGCCATGCGCCGCGGTACGGGATGACCGTTGCGGTATAGATGTGCTGGTCGGCCTTATCCACGGTATCGCCGAAGTACATGCCGGGGCTGCGGACGATCTGGGAGACGATGACGCGCTCTGCACCATTGATGACGAACGTGCCGCCGTTGGTCATGAGCGGGAAATCGCCCATGAAGATCTCCTGATCCTTGATCTCGCCGGACTGCTTGTTGAGCAGGCGCACGCGGACCTTGATCGGCTTCGCATAGGTGGCGTCGCGTTCCTTGCACTCTTCAATGGTGTACTTGGGCTTCTCGTCGAGGGAGTAGTCCAGGAAGGACAGCTCGAGGTTGCCGGTGTAGTCGCTGATGGCGGCCACATCGCGGAAGACCTCATGCAGGCCCTCCCGCAGGAACCAGTCGTAGGAGTCCTTCTGGATCTTCAGCAGGTTGGGCATCTGCAGGATCTCCTGATACTTGGCATAGCTCTTGCGAACGGTCTTGCCATAGTTCACGTCCTTGACTTGCATTTGCTTGATCACGCCTTTCTGTCGTCGTTTCGTGCGCTGTCTCAGCAATGACACGCGTGGGTCAGTTGCTGTTTTTTCATTTTAGTCCCTTGCCGTGCGGCGCGGTCTGTGGTATAATCTGACCATGAGGTGGAGGTTGGCCTGCACCGCACTTCACAGCATTGGGTATTGATTTTACCACATTTTTTCTTCCGCGTCAATGCATTTCTTTGGAATATCCCCTGATTTTTTCGCCCGGCTTCCCGAAAGCCGGGCTTTTTTTGCCCGATTTTTCCGCCCATTCGTCCATTTTTCGGGGAAAAATCCTGTTTTTGTACATTCTGACGGATTCCGGCCCCGAATTGCGCGAAAAAATCAGAAGGTTGCGGATTGTATTTTTTTCGGTCAGAGAATACAATGCAGACGTTTTTTGAAATTGAAATTTCTATGGACTCCGGAGGGACTCTTATGGCAAAAACCGCATCCCGGAACCTGACGACCGGCTCCCCCACGCGGCTGGTCATCGGCTTTCTGCTGCCGCTGCTTGGTGGCCTGCTGTTCCAACAACTATATAATATGGTAGACACGCTCGTCGTCGGCCGTTTTCTCGGCATGGACGCGCTTGCGGGCGTCGGCTCGACGAGCTCCGTCAATTTTCTGGTGCTCGGCTTCTGCATCGGCATCTGCAACGGTTTCGTCATCCCCGTGGCGCAGAAATTCGGCGAGGGCGACGAAGCGGAGCTGCGCCGCTTTGTGGCAAACAGCATCTGGCTCTCAGCTGCGTTCGCCGTGGTGCTCACCGTGGCCACGGCACTGCTGTGCACGCCCGTGCTGCGCTGGATGAACACGCCGGACAATATTTTCCGGTATGCCTACGACTACATCTTCGTCATTTTCCTCGGCATCCCCGCCATCATCCTTTATAATCTCGTCTCCGGCGTCATCCGCTCGCTCGGAGACTCCCGGACCCCGATCTATTTTCTCGTTCTCTCCTCCCTGCTGAACGTTGCGCTTGATCTGCTGGCTGTCGCCGTTCTCGGCATGGGCGTGGAGGGCCCGGCATGGGCGACCGTGATCTCGCAGGCCATCTCCGGCCTGCTGTGTCTGGCCATCATGGGAAAGCGCTATCCCGTTCTGCGTTTTCGCCCCGGTGAGCTGCGGCCGAGCCGCACACATATCACGCGGCTGTTTGCCATCGGCGTGCCGATGGGCCTGCAGTATTCCGTCACCGCCATCGGCACCATCGTCGTGCAGACGGCCGTGAATGGCCTCGGCGCGGTCTCCATCGCAGCCGTCACCGCAGCAAACAAGGTCAGCCAGCTCTTCACCTGCCCGTTCGACGCCGCAGGCACGACCATGGCCGTCTACGGCGGGCAGAACTACGGCGCAATGAAGCTCGACCGCATTCACCGCGGCGTGCGCGCCTGCGTGCTGCTGATGTTTGCCTATTCCGCCCTCGGCCTCGGCGTTCTTGCCCTCTTCGGCGGCAAGCTGTCGCTGCTGTTCCTCGACTCTGCGGAGAGCGCCGCCGTCCGGGACCAGATCGGTCTGCTGGCGCAGCAGTTTCTGGTGTGGAACGCCAGCTGCTATTTCCTGCTGACGCTTGTCAACGTGCTCCGATTCCTCATTCAGGGCGTCGGCTTCACGCAGCAGGCCGTGTTTGCAGGGGTGTTTGAGACGATCGCCCGCTGCTTTGTCGGCTTTGCCGTCGTGCGCTGGATCGGCTACACCGCCATCTGCCTTGCAAACCCCGCCGCATGGCTGCTGGCCGACTGCTTCCTTGTCCCCATCTATTTCCACGACATGCACATTCTGCAGCGCCGTTTCGCGCAGCGCCGCGCAGAGGCTTGACGAACGCCTGCTTTGCCCGTATAATCATCCCATAGAAAATCGGAAAGGCGGGCCCGCGAATGGACCATCTCTGTGCGCTTCAGCGCGACTTCATCAACCTCCGGCTTGGCACGTTTATCCACTGGAACAGTGCCGCCGTGCAGTTCCATGCAAATCCCGACATCATCGACTGGGAATTCGATCTGGAAAACAGCGGGGAGCCGCGCCGTTATCCCTTCCCCGAATCTGACTGGGCGCCCCGCGCGCCGGACTGCGATCGCTGGGCGCAGATCGCCAAAAGCGCAGGCTGCCGCTTTGCCGTCCTGACGGCAAAGCACCACGAGGGCTTCGCACTCTGGCCGTCCGAATTTGGGAACCACAGCGTCGCGCAGGCCACGGTCCGTACGGACATCGTCTCGGAATTCCTGCGGGCCTTCCGCGCAGCCGGTCTGCAGGCGGGCCTGTACTTCTCCGTGCTCGACCTGACGGCCGGGATCGGGCGGCGCTCCTTTCCCCCTGCGCAGCGCGAGCTCGTGCTCGGGCAGATCACGGAGCTGCTGACAAACTACGGCGAGATACCTTATTTTATTATAGACGGCTGGAATGCCCCGTGGGGCGGCCCATCCTACCGCGAGCTGCCGTTCGAGGAAGTCGATGCCCTCGTCAAGCGTCTGCAGCCGAACTGCCTGCTCATGAATATCGGCTGCACGGAGGGCATCTCCGGCACGGACGTCGTCTTCTTCGAAAACGGCGCCGGGCAGGAGCTGACGCCCGGCTTTGCCGGTCCCGGCGCACTGTGCCAGAAGCTGACGCGGACGTGGTTCTACCGCGACGACGAAAAAGAGCCAAAGAGCGCCGACTGGGCGCTCGGCCTCATGGAGCAGTGCTTCGCCAGCCACGCCAATTTCATGCTGAACCTCAGCCCGGACCCCGACGGCCGCATCCCCGCGCCGCTGGCAGCGCGCTTTGCCGAGATCGGCGCGCGCGTCTCGTTCCCGGCCCCGCTCACGGAGCTGCCCGCAGGCTGGCTGCGGCGCTGAAGCCGGTTCCATCCCGCCCTCCTTCGGCATATGCTGTCGAAGGAGGGCGATGTGGTCTCCGGAAAGGAGAAATACTATGGCAACCTTTACGAATCAGGCCACGCTGACCTACAACGGCGGCACCGTCAACTCCAACATCGTCACGGGCGAGCTCGTGCAGGTCCTGACCGCCTCGAAAACGGCAGCCGCAGAGAGCTACCGCACCGGCGACCTTGTGACCTATGTCGTCCAGCTGCGCAGCACCGGTGCGGCGGCGCTGACCGGGCTGACCGTGACCGACACGCTCGGCACGACGAACTTTCCTGCCACGGGCGGCACGGTGCAGCTCACGCCGCTGACGTATCAGGCGGGGACGCTCCGCTATTTCATGAACGGTGTGCTGCAGACGGCCCCGGCCGTCACGGTACTGGCAAACGGCATCCGCATCGACGGAATCAGCGTTCCCGCAGGCGGCGTAATCACGCTGGTCTATACGACCCGCGTCAATGCCTTTGCCGATCCCTCGGCAGTGGGCACGATCGAGAACACCGTGACCGTCACCGGCGGCGGGCTGACGGATGCCGTCACGGCGGCGGAGACGCTCCCGGCGGCGGCAGCGGCAGAGCTTCGCATCGTCAAGGCCCTTGAGCCGGTCCGCGTCAGCGACAGCGGCACGCTCACCTATACGTTCGCGATCGAAAACTACGGCGGCGCGGATGCCGATGCCGCAGCCGGCGTCACCGTCACGGACCGCTTCGACCCGATCCTGCGCAATATCGCCGTGACCTACAACAGCGATGCCTGGCTTGCATCCAACTACACCTACGACCCGGCGACCGGTCTGTTCCGGACCGTGCCCGCCGCGATCACTGTCCCGGCCGCTTCGGCCGTGCAGGACCCCGAGACCGGCGTTTGGACAGTCCGCCCCGGCACGGTCACCCTGCAGATCACCGGCACGATCTGATTTGAGCCAGCCCGCCGCGGATGCGGCGCGCATTTTTTTGAGATTTCCGGCTTGCATCCTGCAGCGATTTATGCTACCATGTGGTTAGTATATACTAACCACAATAGGAGGCGCCTATGACAACATTCTATGGGATCCTCATCCCGTTTCTCGGCACCACGCTCGGCGCGGCCTGCGTGTTCTTCCTTCGCAAAGCGCTCGGCGACCGGCTGCAGCGCGCCCTGACCGGCTTTGCCGCCGGTGTGATGGTCGCGGCCTCCGTCTGGAGCCTGCTCATCCCGGCCATTGATCAGTCTGCCGCGCTCGGCCGTCTTTCGTTCCTGCCCGCCGCCGTCGGCTTCTGGATCGGCGTGGCCTTCCTGCTGCTGCTCGACCGCGTCATCCCCCACCTGCACCGCAACGCCGGTCAGGCCGAGGGCCCGCGCACGCAGCTGCAGCGGACGACCATGATGATCCTCGCCGTGACGCTGCACAACATCCCGGAGGGCATGGCCGTCGGCGTCGTCTACGCCGGATATCTGACCGGAACGGCCCAGATCTCCGCCGCCGGAGCGCTGGCGCTCTCGCTCGGCATCGCCATCCAGAATTTTCCCGAGGGGGCCATCATCTCCCTGCCGCTGCGCGCCGAGGGCCAGAGCCGCATGCGCGCCTTCGCGGGCGGCGTGCTCTCGGGCATCGTCGAGCCGGTCGGCGCAGTGCTGACCGTTCTGGCCGCGCGCTTCGTCGCCCCCGCCCTGCCCTATCTTCTGAGCTTTGCGGCAGGCGCGATGCTCTATGTCGTCGTGGAGGAGCTGATCCCCGAGATGTCCGAGGGCAAGCATTCGAACATCGGCACGATCTTTTTCGCCGTCGGCTTCAGTGTGATGATGATTCTGGACGTCGCGCTGGGCTGAATCGTGCCCGTTTTCGCAGCGATTCCATGTAGAGTTTTATACATATGGTCAAAATGCCGAAAAGCGTTTTTCGTGCTGTCCTTAGCAGGACAGCACGTTTTTTATATTGCATATGCAGCATATTATCCAGAATTTTCCTGTTTTTTCTGTCAAAATCCCGCCGGACACGCTGTGGCTCCCTTTGCTGCAAAAAATGCAGGAAAACGTTGCGACAGCGGCGCTTTGCGCAGTTTTTGCTGTTTTTCACAAAGAGAAAATCAGCTTCCCGTAACAAGACTTCCTTGTCAGTTCTCCCAATTTTTCCCTCAGGTCTCCCCGCTTCCTTTACAATTTCTTTACAAAGTGTTAGAATATTGCCGACGGAACCTGTGATGAATGGTGGATTTTTGTCACGATTTCCAAAACGTGCAGCGCAGCTGCAACTACAAACAAAGGAGTCTTGAAATGAAACACATTGCAAAGCGTCTTCTCTCGCTTCTGCTCGTGGTCTGCCTCGTTCTTTCCGTGGCAGTCATCCCGGCAGGCGCGGCAGAGACCAAGCTGACCTCGGTCTACGCGTCCTACGCAGCCGAAGGCCACACGAATGCCCCGGTCGCGGATGACGTCTTCGAGGCGAAGTCCGATTCGATCACCGTCAGCATCCTGACGACCACCGATATGCACGGCCGTGCATACGACTGGAACTCCTACACGAACAGTGCCCTGAGCAACAACTTCCTGCAGGCGGCGAAGCTCGTCGCAGAGCGCCGCGCCGCCGTGGACGACAGCATTCTTATCGATGTTGGCGACATTCTGCAGGGAAGCGCGCTGAGCAGCTACAACATTCTCCAGGAGGGCGGCGAAAACAGCCCCATGGCGACTGCGCTGCGCTACATTGGCTATGATGCCTTTGTGCTGGGCAACCACGAGTTCAACTATGCGCCGCAGATTCAGTGGAACTACTACAATCTGCTGACCTCCACGGACAAGGCCGTCGCCGGTCAGCCCGTCGACGTCATCTGCTCGAACGTCGTGGAGACGGAGACGAACGAATCCGTGTTCTCCCCGTACAAGACCTTCACCTACAAGTTCGAGGATGGCACGACCTTCACCATCGGTCTGCTGGGCTTCGAGAACATGAACAACGCGAACTGGGACGTCGCCAGCCACTATGAGGGCTGCACGTTCGGCCATCCCGACAACACCGAAAAGTCCTATGTCTATGAGTGGGAAAACTACTACGGCAAGGAAATGCAGGAGAAGTGCGACTACATCATCGTCGCCATGCACAGCGGCGAGGGCAATCCTGACATCTACAATCAGGAGAACCAAGGCGGCTACTTTGCAACGCATACCACCGGCGTTGACATGCTGCTGACCGGCCACAACCATCAGAGAAACGCCGTTACCCTGCAGAACAAGAACGGCGAGAACGTCCTCGTTATGAACGGCGGCGGCTCCACCCTCGGTGAGACCGTCCTCACCCTCACGAAGGGCGCCGACGGCAAGGTCACCGTTACCGCAGCCGAGTCCACCATGCATCCTCTGAACTCTGCCCTCGGCAAGGACGAGAACGGCAGGGACATCCGCGTCCCCAGCCCGGATTTCAAGTCCGGCGACCCCAACTACGACGGTCTGAAGGACCTCATCACTCCGCTCTTCGAGCGCTCCGATGCCTTCGTCAACAAGAAGATCGGCACGGTCTCCGGCACCTGGGACACCATCTCCAACTACTACCTCACGCAGAGCGATTCCTATGATCTCGTCCACAAGGCACAGATCTGGGCCGCCTGCACCGACAACAACATCGACCCGACGAAGGAGCACGTCATCTCCATGACGACGCCGGTCGCAAAGCGCGGCTGGAGCGTCAGCTCCCTGCTGGCCGACGGCGCAACCTCCGGCGACATCAGCCTGCGCGACTGCTACTCCCTGTATCAGTACGACAACAACACGCTCTACATGATCCGGATGACCGGCGCCCAGCTCAAGAGCTGGATGCAGCACACGGCACAGAACTACCGTGTCAAAGACGACGGTCAGCTTGGCGGCGGCGGTTTCGGCTGCGACACGTTCTACGGCGTGAACTACGACGTCTATGTCGGCAATCCCGACAACCAGCGCGTGCAGAACATCACCTACGCGGACGGCACGGCCGTGAAGGATGACGACACGATCTACGCCTGCCTCAGCTCCTACCGTCTGAGCGCGACGAAGGACTCCGACGCCTACGGCTGGTTTGCCTCCACCGGCATCACCTCCAGCAGCGACGAGGTTCTGTGGGATGCCACCATCTCCGAGCGCTTCAACAACGTCGGCGGCTCCGTGCCCCTCATCATTGGCGAATACATCAAGGAAATGACCGCTGAGGGCAAGGAGATCACCCCGGGCCGTGAAACGAAGTGGACCGTCCACGCAGAAGCAAATCCCGTGAAGACCATCGAGGTCTTTGAGACCACCGACGTGCACGGCTACCTTGTCGACACATCCTCCGGCAACGAGTCCACGTTCCAGTACCGCATGGCCTACATCGCCAATGTCGTGAACGAGGCCCGTGCCAATGCCGAAAACGATGCCGTTCTCCTGCTTGACGGCGGCGACATCTATCAGGGCACTCCCGTTTCGAACCTGACCTACGGCAACGCTCTGCGCGCCGCCTTCGACGCCATGGGCTATGATGCCGTCTCCCTCGGCAACCACGAGTTCGACTGGGACGTCAAGGCCTATGCCGCCGATGAGGACGGCACCATGCCCGCCTATGAGATCGGTGAGTTCAAGGGCGACAGTAATATCCCCGTTCTGGCCTATAATCTCTATGATGCAGGTACGACGAACCGCGCCTCTTTTGTCAAGGACTATGTCATCGTTGACAAGGCCGGTGTGAAGGTCGCACTTGTCGGCTACATCCCCGACTACTCCATGGATATCATGACCGCCAAGATTGCTCCGTACGACATCGACCCGAGCATTGAGAAGCTCAATGCGAAGATCGAGTCCATCGTTGCAGCCGAGAACCCTGACGTCGTCGTCGTTGTGGCGCACGCCAGCCCGCGCGGCCTTGCAAACAGCGTCAACTCCGAGCTTGTCGACCTCGTCGTCGGCGGCCACTCCCACAGCGTTTCCTACGGCGTCGCCGACAACGGCGTGGCCTACATCCAGGGCAACTGCCAGGCGAAGGGCTATGCCAACGCCAAGATCCAGTTCAACACCGAGACGAAGGAAGTCACGGTCGTGAACCCGAGCTATGTGAACACTACCGGCCGCGACAACACCCAGAACCTCTATGACACCGAGGGCAACACGAAGCTCGACCCGACCGTTCTCGCCATCAGCCACGCCTCCTGGGATGCGGTAAAGGGCGACATGTCCGAGGTCCTCGGCGTTGCCGACCAGAGCATCACCCGCCGTGCACCCATCGGCAACAGCAGCAGCACCATCGCGGGCAACTGGCTGACCGGCCTGATGCTCGAGGCTACGAAGGAGCTCAACACCGTCGTCGCCTTCACGAACAGCGGCGGCATCCGCTGCGACCTTCTGGCCAACGAGGGCGAGACGACCCGCACCGTCACCGTCGGCGATATCTACGCCATCACCCCGTTCGGCAACCGCCTCTACACCTATGACCTCACCGGCGCGGAGCTTGCCGCTACCGTTGAGAATTCCTTCAAGAACAGCAATTACGGCGATCAGTTCTCCGGCATGGTCGTAAAGTACACGGCAGAGCCGGACGGCAAGGATGAAAACGGCCGACCGGTCCGCGGTGCCCGCACCGTCGTGTCCATCGTGCTCGATGACGGCACCGTCGTCGACATCAAGGACAACACGAAGACCTACCGCGTTGCCGTCAACGAGTACTGCGCCACCCTGCCCGGCTCCGTCTTTGAGAACAAGACTCCCGTGCAGAACGTGAACGAGGCTCCCGTTGACAACATCAGCGCCATCGAAGCCCTGCGCGCCATCGGCAAGGCCAACAACGGCAAGCTGCCGCTGGACCTGACCGAGCGCTGCGTGAAGGTCGAGCTTGTGGAAGAGGATCCCTGCGAGCAGTACACCGACCTCGATGCAAACGCCTGGTACGCCGAGAGCGTCCACTTCGCTCTGGTCAACGGCCTGTTCGTCGGCTTCGGCGATGGCACGTTCCGTCCGGAAGCCGCGCTGAGCCGCGCCATGGTCGCCACCGTCCTGTACCGTCAGGCGGGCAGCCCTGCCGTCACCGGCACGAGCACCTTCCCCGACCTCAAGGATGACTGGTATGCTGACGCCGTCGCATGGGCACAGGAGGCCAAGGTTGTCATCGGCGATGACAAGGGCCTGTTCCGTCCGGATGACGACGTCACCCGCGAGGAAATGGTCACGATGCTCTATCGCTTCGCCGCCTCCCAGAACATGGACACGACGACGACCGGCGATCTGAGCAACTTCACTGATGCCTCCAGCGTGCAGAGCTATGCCACTGAGCCCATGACCTGGGCTGTCGGCAACGGCATCATCCTCGGCATGGGCAACAACGAGCTCGCCCCGCGTGAGAGCGCGACGCGCGCCCAGTTTGCCGCCATCACGGCCCGTCTGGCTGCGCTGAAGTAAGCGCAGGGATACGGCCCTGAACGCATAAAAATGATCCAGCCAGGGTTGGGAGTGATCCCACCTTGGCTGGATTTTTTACGATTTATATTCTCTTACTCCGCGCGGTACACGACCTCGCCGTTCACAAACGTCATCCACGCCTCGCCGCCGATCGTCGTAAGCGGGTCCGCCGTCCAGAGGACGAGGTCCGCATCCTTACCCGGCTCAAGACTGCCGACACGCGCGTCGATGCCGAGGCTGCGGGCCGGGTTGATGGTGATGGCGCGCCACGCCTCCTCCATCGGCAGACCGGCCGAAGCCGCCAGTCCGGCCGCCAGCGGCAGATACTGCAGCGGAATGACCGGCGCATCCGTGATGATGCTGACCGTCAGGCCCGCGCGGTACAGCGTGCCCGCCGTTGTGAAGCTCTTGTTGCGCAGCTCGACCTTCGTCTTGCCGCCGAACGACGGTCCGACGAAGACCGGGACCTGCTCCTTTGCCAGCTCATCGGCGATCAGCTCGCCGTCCGTACAGTGGTCCAGCGTGAGCTTCAGGTCAAACTCGCGCGCGATGCGCACGGCCGTCAGGATATCATCCGCGCGGTGGGCGTGGCACTTGAGCGGGATCTCGCCGTTAACGACGGGCAGCATGGCCTCGAGCTTCATGTCGAAAGCCGGATTCTTGCCCGCCGCCTTGTCGTCGCGGTAGCGGAGCGTGCGCAGCAGCAGCTCGCGCAGCAGGGCGGCAACCGCCATGCGCGTCATGGGGCTCTGGCGCTTGTCGTGGCCGTAGCAGCCCTTGGGATTCTCGCCGAAGGCGCACTTCATCGCGGCGGGCGCGCGCAGAATCATCCGGTCGACGCGCTTTCCGGCCAGCTTTACGATGACGAACGTGCCGCCGACGACGTTTGCGCTGCCGGGTCCGGTGCAGGCCGTCGTCACGCCGCCGCGCAGGGCCAGCCCGAAGGCCTCGTCCTGCGGATTGATGGAGTCGATGGCGCGCAGCTGCGGCGTCAGCGGCTCGACGATCTCATTATAATCCATGCCCTCCCAGCGCATGCCCTCGTTGTCGAGGCCGATATGGCAGTGCGCCTCCACGCAGCCGGGCGTGAGTAGGCGGCCCTGCGCATCGAGAGTCTCAACGCCCTCCGGCGCGTCGACCGTCTGGCCGACGGCGGCGATTTTCCCGTTTTCGAGGAGCAGGCAGCCGTTTTTCAGGTCCGGCCCGGCCATGGTCTTGATATTTGCGTTGCGGATCAGCAGCATCGTTGTTCTCCTTTCGTGCGCGGTGCGCACCTAGTTTCTATTTCCAGTATAACGGCACGGCGTGCTTCTGACAAGTGCTTTTCTTTTTCATTCCAGCCGGCTTCGTGTTAAATCCGCATAAATTTCATGTAAAATCGTCTTTTTTTCATGTTTTTCCGAGCTTTTCTGACGAAAAGACATATTTTCACGCAAACGAAAAAATTTTTCGGCCAAACCTGTGATATAATCAAGTTACGGCAGCAGGGGCGCGGTCCGGATCATCCGCACGAGCCTGCCAACCGCCGCACAAAGGGAGGCCCGCCATGCAAAACCGGATCGTCATCTTCGATCTCGACGGAACCATTTATCAAAACAGCGTCTTTCACCGAGGCTATCTGCGGACGCTTGTCGCCGGAACGTGGGCCGAATCACTGGAGGCGGACCTTGTCCGGCTGGCAGAGGCAATCTTTGCCGGGCGTGAGCTGGACATGAACCGTTTTTACCGCCGTGGGCGTGCAGAGGCCGCCACCGTGCCGGAGCTCGTGCAGGCACTCCGGAAGCGGGTGCTTCCAAATATGACCTATGCCGAAGCGCTGCAGGCAGACGATGTGGTCTATCTCGGCGATGCGTGGGCCGTTCTGGCCTACCTGGGCGACGCGCTCGGCTGTCTGGACGGCGACCGCGCAAATGAGGTCTATCGCCTGACCCGCCTGCAGATGGAGCGGGCCGGGATGCACGGCGACCGCGGGCTTTATGAGGCCATCATGCGTCTGGAGCAGCGCTGCCGTGTCGTCCTGCTGAGCAATTCCTACGAAGAGACCGTACGGGAATTCCTGCGGCAGCTCGGCTTTGCCGGAGCGTTCCGCGAGATCTGCAGCAGTGCGAACAAGCCCTACGGCATG
>OGHO01002742.1_pt1 | contig 13000 bp, 10 predicted proteins | sample 1571421 | NCBI WGS metagenome assembly OGHO01 (sample SAMEA2581937, study PRJEB24529) | metagenome | biome: Human gut stool | place: China | collected 2011
CGTCCGTTACCGAGGTCGATTTTCTCGGAAATGTTTTTCACGATGTCGATGGGGCGATCGTCTTCCTTGAAACTGATCCCATCTTGTTTGTAATAACCGTAAACCACGGTTTCACCAATTTCGATGGTCCCGTTGTCCGGTTCGATCTGGCGGGTAATGATATTCAAAAAGGTCGATTTTCCGACCCCGTTTTTCCCGATGATCCCGATCTTTTCTCCCCGTACGAATTTGTAGGAGAAATCCCGTAGCACGCGGAAATTTCCATAGCTTTTGTTCACGTGTTCCAGTTCCAGAATCTTCTTACCGAGGCGCTGGCCTTTAATATCGAGTTCCAGTTGCTGCTCTGTCGTGTTTTGAGAGGCGACTTCTTTTATTTTATAGAAATTATCGATCCTGTATTTTGCCTTGTGTCCGCGGGCCTGCGGCATCCGGCGCATCCATTCTTGTTCCGTGCGTAGCAGGTTTTTGGCCTTGTCGATCGAGGCGTTGCGGGCCTCAATTCGTTCGTCTCTCTTTTCAAGATAATAGGAGTAGTTTCCTTCGTAGGCGAATAATCCGAAATCGTCGATTTCGATGATCTTGTCGCACACCCGATCCAGAAAATAACGGTCGTGAGTCACCATGAGTAAAGTGGCATTCGTTTTTTCGAGGTACTCTTCCAGCCATTCGGTCATCTCCACATCCAAATGGTTCGTCGGCTCGTCAAGGATCAGGAAATCGGGATTGCTGATCAATATTTTGGCCAGCCCGACACGTTTGCGCTGTCCCCCGGATAGCTCCTTAATTCGCTGGCTATACTTGTCAACCTTGAGTTCCGACAGGATTTGTTTTACTTGCGTGTCGTAGTCCCATGCGGCGAGAGCGTCCATTTGTGGGATGAGTTCTTCGAGAGCCGATGCGTCGTTGTCCTTCACGGCTTGCTCGTATGTTTTGATTAATTTCAAGGTCGGGTTCTCCGAGTTGAACACCTCTTCAAACACGTAATTTTCCGGGTTGAGTTCCGGGTCTTGGTCCAGAATACCGATTGAAATGTCGTTACGGAAGATCACGGAACCCGTGTCCGCGGAGTCTTTGCCCGCAATGATACGTAACAGGGTGGATTTTCCCATCCCGTTCTTGGCAATTAGAGCTACCTTTTGATTTTTGCCGATTCCAAAAGTTATATTTTCAAACAGGAGTTGTTCCCCGAAACGTTTACTAAGATTTTCGACTTGTAAAAAACTAATCATGGAGTAATTTATGATTTTAGATTTTAAATTTTAGATTTTAAATGGAGTGATTCTGTGATTTATGAATTAGTGATTAATAGCGAATCGCATTACGTGGCTGGAATCATTAAATCTAAAGTCACTAAATCGTTGAATTTAAAAACGCTTTCCGTTTCTCTTCCTCGAAACGTTCGATGGCGTACCGTAACATGGTACGGGGCATTTCCTTGTAGCGAGGTGTGAGATAATCGACTAAAAGTTGTTCATCTTCTTTGCCTATTTCACGGAGAATCCAGCCTACGGCTTTGTGGATCAAATCGTGAGGGTGGTGCTGGAGAAGGTCGGCAATAGCGAGAGCATCCTTGAATTCACCTTGTTTCACGAAATGCATACAGGAGATCATGGCGATACGCTGTTTCCAGAGGTGATTCTCTTTTGCCCAGTCATAAAGGAGTTGTTTGTCCTTATCGAAAAGCCAGTGTCCCAAAATCTTGTAACAGCTAAGGTCAACGAGATCCCAGTTGTTGATGGCGTCCACCTGACTCACGTAGAAATTCACGCAAGTCTCTCTGGACGTGTGGTCTTTGAGCTTGGCGTAACGATAAGTCAAGGCTAGAAGTGCCGTCAGGCGATACTCGTGGTACGGGGAGGCGAGTAGTTCCCGGAGCGTGTCGAAGTCCGCATCGAAATGTTTTTTGGCAACAATACGCAAATTCGGAACAACGACCCCGATAAATTGATCCCCTTCACCGTACTCCCCTTTACCCGTTTTGAAGAAACGGGGCAGGAAAGCCGCTTTTGATTCGTCCCGGTATGTATTTATTTCATTTATAATTTCTTTCGTTGAATTTTTCATCTTTCCCTCAGTTCTTTAGTTCCCGGTGTAAAGGTAATTATTGTTAGTAAAAAAGTAGGCGTTGTTATTAAAAAATTGAACAAAAATGGGGGACGTATTCTTTTTAATTGTATTTTTACCACATAATCGAAAAACGTGGATTTATGTCAAAAATTATAGCTATCGCGAACCAAAAGGGAGGTGTTGGAAAGACAACGACGTCTGTAAACTTGGCGGCTAGTTTGGCTGTACTGGAACAGAAAGTGTTGTTGGTTGATGCTGATCCTCAAGGGAATGCGACAACGGGAGTGGGATATGATTTAAAGGAATTGAAGGCGACTATCTACGAATGTCTGGTGGACGGGTTGGAGCCGAAAGAGGCTATCTTGAAGACGGACATTGAGAATTTGTTTTTGTTGCCTTCCAATATAGATTTGGTGGGAGCCGAGTTGGAGATGTTGAATTTCGAGGAGAAGGAGAGTATCATGGCGAAGGTGTTGGCAAAGGTGAAAGATGACTACGATTACATATTAATCGACTGTTCGCCTTCACTGGGTTTGTTGACCGTGAATTCATTGGCCGCGGCCAATTCGGTGATGATTCCCGTGCAATGCCAGTATTTTGCATTGGAAGGATTGGGTAAGTTATTAAATACAATCAAGATTATCCAGAAACGTTTGAACACGGCTTTGGAAATTGAAGGATTCGTGCTGACCATGTATGACGGGCGTGTCCGTCTGTCGAACCAGGTGGTTGCCGAGGTCCGGAAGCATTTCGAGGAGATGGTTTTCGACACGTTGATTCAACAGAACGTAAAACTGGCAGAGGCCCCGAGTTACGGACAACCGGTTATCCTCTACGATGCCGAGTGTCGCGGTTCCGTGAATTATTTGAGTTTGGCAAACGAATTGCTGGAGAAAAACAAAAAATAGTTTAGAATTTAGAGTAGGAAAGAGTGTTTGCTTGTGCGGCCGAAATCTAAAATCATTAAATCTACAATTAGTAAGAGATGGCGAAAAAGAGTGCATTAGGTAAAGGATTGGGAGCGTTATTGTCGGATGCGGCAGAGGAGGCGAAGCCAAGGGGGATGGCCTCATCGGCGTTACAGGAAGAATTGAAATTGAGTGATATTCGCCCGAATCCGAACCAGCCGAGAACCGTTTTTGATGAGGAGGCATTGCAAGAGTTGGCCTCTTCAATCAAGGCTATCGGCATCGTGCAACCCATCACCGTGAGGGAAGTGGAAGACGGGAAGTACGAGATAGTTGCCGGGGAACGTAGGTTCCGGGCATCGAAAATGGCAGGGTTGGAAACTATTCCCGCTTATATTCGTAAGGTGGAAGAAGAATCCGTGCTTGAATTGGCATTGATTGAAAATATCCAGCGGGAGGATTTGAACGCTATCGAGATTGCGATTTCGTACGAGCGTTTGATTGACGAGTGTAACCTGACACAGGATGCGTTGAGCGAACGGGTAGGTAAAAAGCGAACGACGATTTCTAATTACTTGCGTTTGTTGAAGTTGCCGGCCCCGATACAGTTAGCGATCAAGGAACGGAAAATCAGTATGGGACATGCCCGTGCTATTATTAATATAGAAGATCCGGAAACCCAGTACATGGTTTTCGAGCAGATCATGAAATACGATTTCTCCGTGAGAAAAGTCGAGGAAATCGTTCGGGAACTGATGAAACCAGAAGAGGAAAAAGAGAGAAAAGCCGAGAGGAAACGTCAACCTATCGAGGACTACATGGAGTTACAAACTCACTTGGCTCGTTATTTTGACACGAAGGTTGACTTGAAACGGAACGAGAAAGGAAGAGGGAAGATCGTGATTTCTTTTAAATCGGATAGTGATCTGGAGCGAATTGTTGAATTATTGGATAAGGTGGATAAGAAATAAACTTTGTAGTGAGAAGTATTTTAGTGAAAATAGTTTTGATTATCCCGGTTTTGCTTATTTGTACGGGAGTAACGGCGTCGGAATATCGTTCGGATTTCCCTGTATTCTTGCAAGACACGATCATTCACACGGATTCCTTGACATTCACGGGAAAAGAGGAAGCGTTGAAAAGGAAAGCGAGAAAAAGAGATAACGAAAAACCTCACTCCCCTCATCGGGCTACGATCATGGCGATGATTTTACCGGGTTCCGGGCAGATTTATAATCGGCAATGGTGGAAGTTGCCAATTTTGTACGGGGGTATCGGGGCTACCGTGTACGGTTTGTCGTGGAACATGAAGTATTACAAGAAATACCGTACAGCATTCGTGGATTACACGGCTTATCTGAATGCTTTGGAGGCTGATCCGGAAACACCTTACCCGGCCAATTCCAGTTGGGATAAATTGATGTTACCGGGTAAAACGGCAGAGAATTACAATGCATCCATGCAAAAGCGTTTGCAGGAACAGTTGAAAACAAAGAAAGATAATTATAAACGAAATCGGGACTTATTGTATATCGTGTCGGGTGCCATATATGCGATACAAATTATTGATGCTACGGTATTTGCCCATTTCTATGATTTCGAGATTAACGACGATTTGTCTATGAATCTTCGTCCTTCAACCGGATTCTCTCCCGTCAGCGGGGGAACCGTGGGTTTGACATTAACTTTTAATTTTTAAAGGAATAACCATGCGTTTTGTGTTTTTGTGGCTATGTGCGATTTTATTTTCAGGTGTAGTATATGGTGAGAGTGATCGGGATTCGTTGAAAGTGCGATTAGGTGCGCCCCGATTGAATTTAGGATCCCCGGTGTTACTGACGGATTCTATTCCGGGAGCTTTCATCGAGCGGTTGGATGAGTTATATAGTAAATGGTATGTTACCAGACTGGGAGAAGGGGATTACGTGGATTCGGTTTACTTGACAGAAATGGTGACAGGACCATCTGTGCCTGATTCGGTTTATTTGCAGCGTTTAGATAGATTGAATTCCGCAATAAAGTTGTCTTATAATGATATTGTACGGAACTATATCGAATTATATACCGTGAGGCGTCGTGCTCAAGTGGGGACGATGTTGGGGTTGAGTTCTTATTATTTCCCGATTTTTGAAGAGGTATTAGATCGAGAAGGATTACCGCAAGAGTTGAAGTTTTTGCCGGTGATCGAGAGTGCTTTGAACCCGCGGGCATTTTCTCGTGCGGGAGCTTGTGGCTTGTGGCAGTTCATGTACGGAACTGGAAAGATGTACAAGTTGGAAATAAACTCGTTTCTTGACGAGCGTCGTGATCCGGTGAAATCCACGGAGGCGGCTGTTTGTTTTTTGAAAGATTTGTATAAGATTTACGAAGACTGGATTCTGGTGATTGCGGCTTATAATTGTGGGCCGGGTAACGTGAACAAGGCGATACGACGATCGGGAAGTAAAAAGAATTATTGGGATATTTATTTCCATTTACCGAAAGAGACCCGTGGTTATGTACCGGCTTTTATTGCTGCCATGTACACGTTTAATTATCACAAAGAGCATAATATTTTTCCGCTGGAGAATGAATTACCCACGATGTGTGACACAATCATGATTTCAGATGCTTTGCATTTCGAACAGATTTCCAAGTTGATGGATATATCCGTGGAACAAATTCGGGATCTGAATCCACAATATCGTTCGGATATCGTACCTGCCGGTTTCGGAAAGAGTTATGCTTTACGAGTTCCTTATAATCATGTAGGAGAGTTTATTGATAAACAAGACACGATCTTTGCTTATAATCGGAATACTTATTTCAATGATAGTGACCGGACGGCTGACCCGAAAAATCGTTTCAAGAAATACGCTCATGCCCATGCTGTTCCTAGTAATAAGGCTAAATTGGTTTACACGGTGAAGAGTGGTGACGTGATCGGGAAGATTGCCGAGAAGTTCAACGTGCGTCTATCTGACTTGAAATATTGGAATGGTATGACGAGGGACCGTATTAATATCGGGCAGAAACTTACGGTTTACGTACCTCATAACAAGGTTGATCACTACAAGTCGAAGGTGAATGCCAGATATGCCGGGGTGGCCTCAAATGCCGAGGTGGAAGCAGAACCTTTGGTAGAAGGGGAATTCTTTTACTACACGATTAAGCAGGGTGAGAATTTATGGTCGATAGCCAAGAAATATCCGGGAGTGTCCAATCGGGATATCATGAAATGGAACGGTTTGACAGATCGATCTGCAAAGAATTTAAAGCCGGGACAAAAGTTAAAAATTAAGATATAATAATAGAAAGTGAGATAAAATCTCACTTTTTCTTTTATATTTGTGTTGGTGTAATCCAACATTGATTATTCATACTCGATAATTTGCATATAGAACGAGTTGCATAAGGAGATCCTGCAAATTTCAGATATAAAGAGACAATGGCAGAAATTGGACCGATTGACAAAAAAACGGAAACGTATCGGATGGAAAAATGGGGAGTTTATGCGGCGGGAGTTGCTTTGCTGCAATCTGTTGGTTTCTGGCTTGAAAATACAACAGGAAAAGGTGGAAGAGCCTGTTACGAGAATGGTCATAATTGAACCGGGTACGGCACAAACCTTTTTCGAGGTGGTTTCAGATTCTTTACCTCCTTTTGTTGTCCAAGGATATAGAGACCCGTGTATTAGGAACGTTTTTAATACTCAAGCCTATTCAGATGAATTGACAACAAAAACGACATTGCTTAGGGGACGAGTACTGGTGAGTGTGAATAATTTGTCATTGAAAAGAGTGTTGGAGCCAGTTTTGCAGGCAAGTTGGTCAACGGGAACAGATGAGATTATTGTGAAAAAGGTGAACATGGATATACAATTTGATAAATGATGTAACTTAAGATCAGTGATAAACAAAACTGGATTGTAAAAATCCAGTTTTGTTTATTATTTATTTTATCTACGATGTAGCAATACAATGTTTTCCACATGATGCGTGTGAGGGAACATATCCACGGCTTGTACGGCCATAACTTTGTAATCTGTATCCATAAGGGCTAAATCCCTAGCTTGGGTAGCAGAGTTGCAACTCACGTAAACAATACGATCGGGAGCGGCTTTTAATATGGTGTCCACGACGTCTTTGTGCATTCCGGCACGAGGAGGGTCCGTGATGATTACGTCGGGGTGACCGTGGCGACGGATAAACTCTTCGTTCAACACGTCTTTCATGTCTCCTGCGTAGAATACCGTGTTGTGGATATTGTTGAGAGCCGAATTGATTTTGGCATCTTCAATAGCTTCCGGGACGTATTCGATGCCTATGACTTTTTGGGCATTACGGGCCACGAAGTTGGCAATGGTTCCGGTTCCGGTGTAGAGATCGTACACGGTTTCATTTCCGGTTAATCCTGCCAATTCTCTTGTTTTCGCGTACAGGTTATAGGCCTGTTCGGAGTTGGTTTGGTAGAAGGATTTTGGACCGATTTTGAATTTTAAATCTTCCATTTGTTCGAATATGTGGTCGTTTCCGTGGAAACAGATCACTTCCTGATCCGTGATCGTATCGTTCATCTTTTCATTGATGACATACATTAAAGAGGTGATTTCGGGGAATTGTTGCACGAGGGCATTCAATAAATTTTCCCGAGCCTCTTTATTTTCTTCACCAAACGTAACGATGACCATGACTTCTCCCGTGGAAGACGTGCGGACGATCAGGGTGCGTAAAAATCCGGCTTGTTTTCGAATATCATAAAAACTTAATTCATGCTCGATGGCGTAGTCCCGGATAAAGTTACGCACGGCATTTGATGGTTCGGCTTGCAGATAGCATTTCTTTATGTCGAGTACCTTATCAAATAAACCGGGGACGTGAAAACCCACGGCCGGGGTTCGGTCGATGTCTTGACCATTGGCAATTTCTTCCCGTGTTAGAAAGCGTTTGTTACAGAAGGTGTATTCCAGTTTGTTTCGGTAATAGGTTGTTTTGGGCGAGCCGATAATCGGGGACACATTTTGTAGTTCAACCTTACCGATTCGTTGCAGGTTATCAACGATTTCCTGCTGTTTGAATTCTGTCTGTAACTGATAAGGGAGGTTTTGCCATTTACATCCGCCACATACTCCAAAATGCGAACAAAAGGGTTCCGTGCGGATGTCGGAGTATTTTCGCACGTTAACGATAAACCCTTCTAGGAAACTTTTACGTTTCCGGGTGACTTGCACGTCAACAATGTCTCCGGGTACGGTGTTCGGTACGAATAAAACCTTTTCATCCACGTAAGCGATGGATTTGCCTTCTGCGGCTATTTTTTTTATTTCAATGTTTTCTAGTAAGGGCTTTTTACCACGAGCCATATTAATTTTAGATTTTAAATTTTAGATTCCAGCCACTTACGAATTTTAGAATTACGATTTATGATTTTAGATTCCTACCGCACGGGCGGACGTTTTTTGGCAATCGTAAATCGTAATTCATAAATCGTAAATTATTTGTTTTTCAGTTTTTCTTTCAGGATTTTCACGCCTTCGGAAGCTCCTTTTTCGATAAATTCAATCTTGCTGTTTTTGACGCTTTCTGGAATTTTTGGGTCGATCAGCAGGATCCGACAACCGGCAGGTGCGTAGTGTAACAGGCTGGCTGCCGGGTACACGGCTAGCGAGGTCCCGATGATCACGAGAATATCAGCTTGTTGAACGAGGTCTATGGCCGGTTCGATGTTAGGAACAGATTCTCCGAACCAAACAATGTGAGGACGCAGGATAGAACCGTCCTCGGCTTTTGTGCCTAGCTTTAATTCCCAACCGTCAAGGTCGTATATCAAGTCCGGGTTCCGGCTACTTCTGACTTTTTTGAGTTCTCCGTGCAGGTGTAATACTTTAGTACTTCCGGCACGTTCGTGTAAGTCGTCAATATTTTGCGTGATGATCCGGACGTCGAAATCTTTTTCGAGTTCGGCAAGCCCGTAATGCCCGGCGTTTGGTTGTGCCTCGTAGAGTTGTTTACGACGTTCGTTGTAGAAACGGTTTACTAATTCCGGGTCACGTTGCCATGCTTCCGGGGTACAAACGTCCATAACATTGTATTCTTCCCATAGGCCGTCGCTGTCTCTGAAGGTACGAATTCCACTTTCGGCACTCATACCGGCTCCTGTTAAAACGACTAACTTGTTCATAATCAGATTGTATTTTAATCATTGAATTCGATTGCAAGTTAGATAAAAAAACTCTATTTTCGTAACTTTCAATTTTCAATTTTGTATGGTATGACTTTTGGTATAGCGGATTTAAGTGTTATCCCCATGCGACGGGAAAAATCGGAACGGAGCGAAATGGTTTCTCAGTTGTTGTTCGGGGAGGTGTATGAGGTACTGGAGGAGGAGGATAAATGGCTTAATATTCGCTTGTTACATGATAATTGCTGTGGGTGGATCGATCGTAAAGCATACAAGGAGGTAGGTGGAGAGTTTGTGGAAAAATATCAATCATCCGATCAATTAATTATGAGCGAGGTTTTTAATCTGGTGGCTAAAAAGGGCGATTGGGAGAATAAGATGATCATGGCGGGGAGTGTACTGCCATTCTATGATGCCTATGCTAGAACGTTGATGATCGGGGATGAGGAGTATATCGTGAAGGGGTTCTTGCGGGAAGTGGGAATCGAAAGTCTGCGGGAGTTATTGATTCAATATGCGTTGATGTTCTATAATGCTCCTTATCGTTGGGGAGGACGAACTCCGAATGGTGTGGATTGGTGCAAATGGTATATCGTCTGGCGGGAATTGCGATCCCGCGGTATATTGATCAACAAGCCGGGGCAGGGCAAGTTTTGTCTTTTTTGGAAGAAGCGCAGCCGGGGGATCTTGCTTTCTTTGGTGATTCTTCCGGTGCTGTTACTCATGTCGGTATCTTGTGGGAACAGGGACGAATTATCCATGCCTCGGGAAAAGTCCGGGTGGATAAAATTGATCACCACGGCATTTTCAATGAAGATTTGAAACGCTACACGCATACGCTGAAGGTGGTGAGGCAGATTTTTTAATTCGCTGAAGACGAATTAAAAAGTTGCAGCTTGCAAGTTTTGAGTTAAATCAAGAGAGTGAACTTCGTGGGTGGAAATCATAAATCGTAAATCATAAATATCCGTGGCTTTCCGGTCCCATGTTGAATAATAGATCGAGAATGCTGAGATTGGGGGCGAAAGGGAATCTTTCAGCAAAGGTTTGATGGTAAGGTTTGGCAATGAACGGGTCTTCTATGCGGCGGCGGGAAGGTTTCGGGTGGATAACGTCTCGTAGGTCTGTGAGGGTATCGTATGTCGGGTAATAGTCTTCCGTGAGTTTGATGGGCCGTTGAAGTTGCAGGTTATCCATGAGTTCTTTTAGGATTTTGGTATTGAGATCCAACAGGAACTTCTCTTTCCGTTCGAAGAAATGCATGAAGTTGTCTATATAGTAATCGTAATAGGGAGAATTTTTGTAAGCGGATTCAATCCCTTTGAAATGGAGTTTTTGCCAGTTCGTGGAATAGTCAACCAGTACATCTTTGGTTAATATTTTTATGGATGAGCCTTTCACGACAGGTACGGACAAGGTCATAACTCCGTTGGCCGTCATGATGTCACACCGATTTCGATAGCTTTGTTTACCATAGCTTTCGTATTGTTCAATCCATATTTCGGTACAATTGTTTACTTTTGTAAAGTATTGAACAGGTGGGAAATATGCCGTGTTAATTAGTATATTGCTCATGATCCATTTATATTAACCGGACAAAGATAAGAATTTTTCAATAAATTGAAAATCTGTAATATTTTGTATGATTAACAAATTTATACTCAAAAAGTATGATTTGTGGTGCAAAAGTTGTATATTGTAACAGGATAGAAAGTTGTCGTATTCGACTCAAACTACCGCAGATCGATTTAATAGAAAGGAGAGGATTTTTTAGACCTGCAATAGAACAAAAGCCGTAATTCTACGTAACTAATTAGTAATAGTATCACAACCGGAACGTAATATAAAAGTAGTTCATTTGAATGGGGATATTATTACATGAAAAATAGAAATAAAATTAATATATGATGCTAAAACTCGTAGAAGAAGATAAATTATTAAAGCCATTTGCGGGAATTATTGAAAAAAGACACCAGCAAGTATTGGCGATGGAACGAGAATTTACTTATCGGACGACTCGTTTGTCCGATTCGTGTAATTCTTATTTGTATTATGGGTTGCATCGAACGAATGAGGGGTGGGTGTTTCGAGAATGGGCGCCGAATGCCACGGCAATCTATTTGTTAGGCGAGTTTAACGATTGGAGAAAACATCCTGATTATGCCTTGACCAAGGTCGGAGATGGAAATTGGGAGATTAAACTGCCTCTGGGTGCGTTGGCTCACGAGATGCTTTATCGTTTACTCGTGGAGTGGAACGGGGGGAGCGGGGAGCGGTTGCCTTCTCATGTGCGACGAGTGATTCAAGATGAATACACGAAAATATACAGTGCGCAGGTATGGGACCCATTGAATCCCTACCAGATGCGTCATGAAAGACCAAAACGAACGGATTACCCGTTAATTTACGAGGCTCATATCGGGATGTCAACGGAGCATCGGAGAGTATCGACTTTTACTGAATTCCGTTTATTTGTGCTACCGCGTATTGTTGATCTAGGTTATAACACCATACAGTTGATGGCCGTGCAGGAACATCCTTATTATGGTTCATTCGGTTATCAAGTGGCGAATTTTTTTGCTGTGAGTTCCCGTTTCGGGACACCGGATGAGTTGAAAGCCTTGATTGACGCTGCTCATAGTATGGGGATCCGGGTGATTATGGATATTGTCCATTCGCATGCGGTGAATAACGAGGAAGAAGGATTGAGCCGCTTTGATGGTAGTTACGATCAATATTTTTACCCGGGCGAGAGAGGGTATCATCCTTTGTGGGGGTCTCGTTGTTTTGACTACGGAAAACATGAAGTGTTGAATTTCTTACTCTCGAATTGTAAATATTGGTTAGAGGAATTCCGCTTCGACGGTTATCGTTTTGACGGGATTACCAGTATGTTGTACTGGGATCATGGAATCAATAAGGATTTCACGGAGTATAGCTTGTATTATGATGGAAACCAGGACGAGAGTGCAATTACCTATCTGGCATTAGCTAACCGGGTGATTCATCAAGTCGATTCTGAGGCGATCACGATTGCCGAAGATATGAGTGGGATGCCGGGTGTTGCCAGTCCTTTGGAATATGGCGGTATGGGTTTTGACTACCGGATGAATATGGGAACTCCGGATTACTGGATAAAGCTATTGAAAGAGAAACGGGATGAAGAATGGCACGTCGGAGATCTTTTTTACGAGTTGACCAACAAGCGGGAAGAGGAACGTACAATTAGTTATGCGGAAAGCCATGACCAGGCGTTGGTGGGTGACAAGACTATATTTTTCCGGTTAGTGGATAAGGCAATATACACCTCAATGAGTGTGTTTGACAAGAGCGTGATTATTGATCGGGGAATGTCACTTCATAAAATGATTCGCTTGGTTACTATCGGAACTGCTGCTGATGGTTACTTGAATTTCATGGGAAATGAATGGGGACACCCGGAATGGATTGATTTTCCGAGAGAGGGTAACGGGTGGAGTTACGATCATGCCCGGCGTTTATGGAGTTTGGTAGATGATGAAAATCTTCGGTTTCGCTTTTTGAATGTGTTCGATAAGTCGATGATTCAGATGGTGAATGATACATGTGTTTTTCACTGGCATCCGGAACCGTTGGTGCGGGATAATGAGCGTCAGGTGCTGATTTTTACCCGCGGAGATTATTTGTTCGTGTTCAATTTTAACCCGGAAAAGTCATTCCCGGATTACGTTTTTGACGCACCTTCCGGAAAATACACGATGATATTGAACACGGATAACAGGAATTTTGACGGATTGGGACGAATTGATGAGAAGATTGAACACTTTACCCGATACGTTTCTCCGGGCAGAGGACAGTTAAGTTTGTATATACCCGCGAGGACGGGA
>OGHO01002747.1_pt1 | contig 12960 bp, 8 predicted proteins | sample 1571421 | NCBI WGS metagenome assembly OGHO01 (sample SAMEA2581937, study PRJEB24529) | metagenome | biome: Human gut stool | place: China | collected 2011
GATGAACTTCTGCCTGTGTTGATGAACGGCCAAGTGTCGGTAAATTCTGATTTATTGCACGATTGATGGCAATTTTACGGTCAATATAAGAAAGAATTTTTACAGTACAATCTTGCTGTTTTCTTGAAGGTAAGAGAATAGGACAATCAGCAAACGATTGTGCTGAAATATTGCCTCGGGTGCTTCCTACGGATAGATTTTTCACCCATTGTTTATAGTATTCGCTTATTGTGAAGTACCTTACGAACTTTGGGTTTACTTTTGTCTCATCTAACTGATATTTGATGAGGAATCCTGCGAATGCCAATATTCCATCATTTGAATCATACAGATATGCTCGTCCTGTAGAGTTACCAGTCCGTGCAAAAACCATATCATTTTCTTCAAGAATATATTTATCTATATCTTTGTCTGTGACACTTTTTTTGTCATTATCCAACAATATTCCATCATCAGATATGTCACTTATGCGCAGATAACGAATTTTGTCTTCTGAAAAATCCTCTGCAGAGGCAGGAATACCATATATGCCAATTTTATCAGGAAAGCATAAATCTCCTAACTTATATTTCTTCAGTTTCATCATTCTTCCCATTTAAGTTCTTACTTAGTTTCGCCTCTATCTCTTCAATGGTAGGAATTGTGCCGTCTATTTTTTCAGGATAAAGTTTGGACAATTCATATTCAGAGATACCCAATGGGAGATTGCTACCTTCCAATGCGTATTGAGCAAGTAATGAATCTTTTTGGCGGCAGATTAGTAAACCGATTGTAGGATTGTCTCTTCCTTCCTTTTTCAGGATATGATTACAAGCGACCACATAACCACTTAGCTGCCCTAAGTCTTGAAAATCAAATTCACCAATTTTCACTTCAATTACAACGTAACAAGATAGATTGATATTGTAGAATAGCAAATCAATGAACTTCTCCTTTTTCCCAATTTGTAGTCGGTACTCTTTACCAACGTATGCGAATCCTGTACCGAGTTCCAAAAGGAATTGGGATATATTAGCAAGAAGGGCATTTTTAAGAATTTGCTCATTATATGGTTGTGTTATCCCGGTAAAGGCAAAATTATAAGGGTCTTTTGTCAGTTCTTGCGCAAGGTCACTTGTCTCGTCCGGCAAGGTTCGTGTGAAGTTTGTTAGAGCCTTACCCTCTCGTTCATACAAACCGGAATCCATGAAGTTGAGAAGAACATCACGGCTCCAACCCTCTTTCATTGTCTTTTTCACATAGAAAAGGGCTTTTGTCGGCTCGTCTCCATATCTATCCATCAAATAACGATGGTGTCCCCAAGGTATGGAGAACAGCATTTCCTCAAGTTGTCCCACACTTTGTGGGATAATTTCAGAAGATTGAACTTTTGCCACATCTTGTGGCATTTTTTGATTGTCTAATTGTCCCACAGCTTGTGGGACAACTTCTATATTTTTGGAATACAATAGATAAAACTTCTTCGCATAATAGATGTTTGTACGTGAAAGACCTGTTGAATTTGGATTCCTACGCTGCAAATCAGCAGAAAGATTTTTGATTACACTATCTCCCCAACGTTCTTCAACGTGCATTTCTTCTATGTCACGACCGAGTTCCCAATAATATCTAAGCAATTCACGATTTACCCTTACTGCGGCCTTAATTTGGCTTTGGCGATAGCGTACACTGAGTTCTTCTACCCACTGGGTATAATCCTTATCTATGATGGTCAAATTTTTACTCATTGTATCCTACGTTTGTGTTGAACTGCAAAGCATTCAACTGGTTCATGATTTCTTCTTCTAAACGATGGCTCTCTGCAAATTGTTCGGAAAGCGTTTGTTTGTAGTTTGCCATACGAGCATTGAACTCTTCTTCCGTAATATCTATATAATCTATCTTAATATCAAAATATTGTCCAGCAGAAAGAGAATATCCCTTCTCCTTGATTTCATCGTATGTGACGGCTACGGAGAAGTCCTCCACAGCTTCCTTGTTTTGGAATGTGGAAACAATCTTTTCTATCTCATCATTGTTCAAGCGAACCTTTTTCAATCCGTTGGCATCTTTGTATTCCTCGCCCAGTTTACTTGCGTCGATGAGAATAACTTTGTCGGATGAGGCTGATTTGTCAAAGAACAACACGCTTACATTCGTACCTGTATTGGCAAATACATTGCTTGGCATGGAAACACAACCGAACACAATCTTATCATCAACAATCTTGTGGAGTATCTTATTCTCAATGCCACTCTTTGCCGTGATAAAACCAGTAGGTATGACGATTGCTCCCTTACCTGTTTTTTTCAAAGAGTTGATGACGTGTTGGATGAAGCAAGTGTAGATAGCCATGCTCTCTTTCTTCTTGGCTGGTATATTGGGTACACCTGCCCAAAAACGTGCTGGCATGGCAGCAATCTTTTCCCTTGTATCGGAGAAATCCATCTTAAACGGAGGATTGCTAACCACAAAATCAAACTGGCGCAACTGTTGTCCGTCATCGCTCTTGTGATAAGGGCTTACAAGCGTATCACCCTGAATGGCATTGTCAAGCGAAGAAACCAACCCATTGAGCAATAGGTTAAGTTTTAGCATTTTGTTGCTTCGCTGTGAAATATCTTGTGAGAAGATGGTGCAGCGGTCTTCGCCTATCTGGTGGCTGAGTGCCATTAGCAATGTACCTGTTCCGGCTGATGGGTCGTAACACTCCATACTATGCAAATCAGCATTATCGCCTACCAACAGGCGAGCCATAATGGTAGCGATAGCATGGGGTGTATAGTATTCCGCATATTTGCCACCTCCGGCAGTATTGTAGTCTTTTATCAGATACTCAAAGATACTGGAGAAGAAATCGTAGTTTTGCGCAAATGCCTCTTCAAAAGAGAAGTTTACGAGCTTATCTACCAATGCACGGGCGAATGGGGCACGTTGTGCGCTGTCGGTAACGAAACCTGTCAAAGGCTCAAAGAGGGGTATCTTGGTGTTAGCCGTTGTCTGTGTAGAGAATATATCCGCATTCTGTTCGGCAATATCGGTCATCGTATCATCAAAGATTGAATCGAAATCAGCCTTACCCTGTTGATTCCAAAGGTTAGCTATCAGATGGTATGGCTCAAGCAATGGCACATCCGGGGATATGGAACTTTGCAGCAGCATACGTTCATCTGCCGATAGGTTTTCGTAAGCAATTTCCCATTTTACATCGCCTTTCAACTTCTTGGCTATGTCGCTTTTCGCATTTTTCAGTTCATAGCCAAATTTGTCATTCAGGAATTTATAAAGAAATACCTGAGTGATAATTTTATATTCGTTTCCGTCATTACCCATGCCGTATGACTGGCAGGTAGCTTTCAAGCCGTCAATGAGCTTTAGAGTCTTTTCTTTGATTTCTGACATACTTTATGATGCTGTGCCGTATGTGGCATTATATTGATTGATATACTGTTGTGATATTCTTGATTGGATAAACTTGTAATCATCCATTTCCGGCTTTATCTGAGGAAAATGATATAGGCAACCATTTATTAGAGCCATAACTGTCCGTCCAAAATAGGCATCCTTTTTCAGAATGTCGTTGCGGTCGTACACCTTGGCATCCACGTCCTCTTTTATTATATTCAGAATGGCTACAATTTCATCATCAAGGAATGAGAACATTGGTTTCTGTTTCTTTTCTGCTCTTTGTTTATTCTCTTCACGTATGCGCTTGTGTACACGGGCAAACTTTTCATCCCCCTTGTACTTTTTCAAAAGGACATTGTTGTTCTTTTGTAAGTCTTGCAGACGTTTGATGATGTCATCAAGAGCTTTTGTTTCTTCATTGAATTTGGCAATGGTGTCAATTACAAAGCCATGTTCCTTAAACCTTTCCATAAAGGCATCACGTAACGACATAAATTCGGGATCTTCTTGGTCGAAGTTCTGCGTGAATGAAGTAATGGTGCGCTGCCATTTCTCTTTCAATTCTACACCACCGGAGATAAGACGCATTTCCTCTTGCCCTATCTTGGAGAATGTGAATTCAATATCCATCATCGCCTCATTGATAAGGGTTTTGGTTTCATCGCTTGTGGTAAATGCCTCTTTCTGATTGATGATATTGATACGGTGCTGCACCTCCGACAATAATTGTGGAAGTTTAGTGATTTCCAATTTGGCGAATTGCTCTTTCATATCGTCATCACCAAAAGTGCGCACGAGGTTCGCCATATTCTTAGCCGATTCCAAAGCCTGTTTTAGGTCAAGAAGTACGGCTTTATCTTCTTCAGTTGAGATTTCAGAAGAAAACTCTTCGGCATTATCGTATGAATAGTTAAAGAGGGTCTGACGAACAGACTTCATCTGATTGATTATTTCTTCTTTGTCCTCAATAACCTGTGTGAATGTATCGGTGGCATTGCCATCGCCAGTTTCGTCCACATCGTTAAATCGGTTCAACTCTTGCAAATATGCTTCGTTGGTTTCATCAAAGTTACGTTTGATGTCGGCAAAGTCTATCACAAAGCCGTAACGCATCCCCGGATAAGGACGATTGACACGAGTAATGGCTTGCAACAGATTATGGTCTTTCAATTTACGACCAAAGTATAAGCGTTTCAGACGTGGTGCATCAAAACCTGTAAGTAGCATATTAAAGACAATCAGCACATCCACGGTCATATTCTTCTTGAAGTCCTTGACTATCTGCTTGCGTGTCTGTTTGTCATCGGTATCGTGAAGAATGATACCTGCTTTCAACGGTCTGTACTTTGATTGGTAATCCGCTTGCGGTTCACCAACTACATACGTGCCATCGGGAAGTTTTATCTTGATAGGCTTCGGCTGGCACTTTTGCCATTCTTCTTGGAATACCTCATAAAGCCTTCGTGCCTGTTCGCTGGTTTCGCAGATGACCATACCGCCAAGCGTGTCATCGCCTTGAATTTTACGGAACTCTTTTAAATCAGTCATAATGTACCGAGCCAGTTCTTTCACATAACTTGGGTGCTCAATAATTTCCGATTTGCGAATGTCTTTCTTTTGTACCAATGTGTCTAACTTGTCATAGACATCCGACAGACGTTCTTTGTAAGATGTTTCTATATCTTCACGAATAATTTTTAATGTATAGCCATCTGCAATGGATTTGTCGTAATAATATGTATGAAGGTAGTCCCCGAAAACATTGCATGAAGCACGTTCTTCTTTCAACAAAGGCGTACCAGTCAGAGCTATTTTTACAGCATTCTCGTCTGCTTCAAAGAGGTTGGCAAGAAAACATCCTCCCGGTTTGTAGCCACGATGTGCCTCGTCCAATATGAATATGCGTTGCAAATTGGTGGCATAGTCGCTAATGCGGACTTTTTCTTTGTCCTCGGCAAAACGCTGGATGTTTACGACTGTAATTTCTGCCTGTCCGCTTACACCTTGTTGTGCCTGATTGTTTCGGAATTGTTCCATCAGTTCTGCCCTTGAATTGGCAGTGCTGACCACAAGCCCTCTCGCTTCAAATTCTTGGGTAGCCTGTTCCAGCAAATCAAGTCTATCTACGATGAAATAGAATTTGGCTACCTTATTTTGATTAGCATAATAGTCATTGAGAATATAAGCCAAATAATAAGACAAGGCTGTTTTGCCACTACCTTGCGTGTGCCATACCACACCTGACTTAACTCCCTCAGACAATTTTTTTCGTATAGCCAACGAAGCGAACAACTGCTGATAACGCATAATGTGCTTCTGGTCGGTGGATTCTATTTTACCATCAACCTCTCGCTCCATTCTAACGTATGCGATTCCATATCTGATGATATACAACAAGCGTTCAGGCGAACACATCGAAGTCAACACTCTGTTCGTTGGAGTGTTGAAATCTAAATTGGTCTGATATTCGGGGCTTGTATGGATAACCTGACAGTTATAGTCAGACAAGATTTGTTTCTCAATACTCTTGTCTATGTCTTTATATGGATAGTCACGATGATAAGGTGCTATCTTTTGATTGCTTGGATTTTCTTCACGAAAGCAGTTGAACGGAGAGAAGGCACGAGAACCTGTGCAATAGAACGCTCCCTGTATGGGTACAATACCACCAAGCGCATCATACTCCATATTGTTACTAAAAATCATTAGTTGGGTTATGTTGATGAACCGTCTGAACTTCTTATTTGGGAAGCGTTCATGGTTCATTCGTGTACTCTCAGCCAACATTCCTCCGTGATTGTTTGGTTTCTTTACCTCTACGAAACAAAGCGGAAGACCATTCACAAATAAGGTAATATCAGGACGAAACTCATCCTGCCCATTTTTGCAAGTAAACTCTGCCGTGAAATGGAAAAGGTTTTCAGATATGTTGTTAAAATCTATCAGCTTGACTGGCGATACGGATTTCAGTCGATTATAAAAACCACGACCAAGGTCATCATCATTCAGTTCCTTGCGAATATCTTTCAATACTTGCAGGAACTCTCCCTCATGTCCGGGATTCAGTTTCTTGAATTGCTGTTCAAAAACATCCAAAAGAATATTGGTATCGCCATCAAAGGCAACACCTCTCATGTCCTCGTGTATCTTGCCAAAATAATTATATCCCAAACGAGTCAAATGCACCATTGCAGGCATCTGAACTCGTGTCGCTTCTGAAAATTGTTTCATCTTTTGTCCTCCGTTAATCACATTAGAAAAGATTTCGTCTTATTGCTGTTGGGATAAATAATAAGACTTGTATTCACGAACTATCAATTCTCTAATATCTACCTCTAACAAATCAGCAATCTTCAAAAGACTGCCTAAATCAGGCTGTGAGGAATTTGTACACCACTTTGAAACAGTGGATGGATTGACTTTCATTTGTTCAGCCAACCATTTACTGGTTCGCTTCTTCTCACACAATACTATTTTAAGTCTGTTCAAATCTTCCATATCATCCAACTTATAGGTGCAAAGTTAATGAAATATTTTCATCTAATTGATAGAATATCTAAGCTAAAATCATTTTTTACACGCAAAAAATGATTATCTGACTATAAGCATTATACTCACCTGCATCATCACAAAACATCATTGCCGTTCAAATCATCTCTGACAACATCCTTATCAAAACATTTCACATATTCCGCAGAATTAAAAAATACGCTCAAAATTGAATAGTAATACCCATCAATGACAACAATGCCAATATAGCTGAAAATCACCTAAAAATGAGCAGTTCTTGTATCTTTGTTGCCACAAAGTTTTGTCATTCAAGAAAATACAATTACCTTTGTCTTGTCAAAAGAATGTGCAATACACTAAAATACTGATTATCAATAAACCACATTGATGAATATTGACAAAAAGCACAGTTCTGTACCTTTTAGAATGCCATCTTATTGGTAATCAATTATATACTATTACTGCATCGGCAAGTAGCCTCTCTTGCAAACAACCGATCGTCCCGTTTCAGTAAAACGGGGCGATCGGTTGTATACAGGCATCTCCGGCGATGCCGGAGTTCGGATTCACCGAAGTCTACAAGCCTCCGTGCTCACCATTTCATGGAAAACAGATCGAGCAGCTGACTCCGTTTCAACGGCTTTGCCAAAAATGCATTGCAGCCCGCATCGATGGCACTGGCCCGATCGGAGTCGAAGGCATTGGCCGTAAGGGCAACGATCGGAACGTCGGCGTTGAATTCTCGGATTTTCCGCGTCGCTTCCAAACCGCCCATAACCGGCATTTTCATATCCATGAGTACCAGATTGAACTTCTCGCTGCGAATCTTTTCAACGGCATCCACACCATTATCCACGCGCGTAAGATCGTAATCCCTGAGGATATGCCGCACCAAAGAGTAGTTGCTGTCGTTGTCTTCGGCGACCAGAATTTTCATATCGGACTCATCGATCCCGCTGAGCGAGGCCGATCGCTCAGCACTCGAGCTGCCGAGAACGTCGGTATACTCCTGTATACTCGCTTCGCAAGGCAGCCATGCCCAGAACGTCGAACCTACGCCCTGCTCGGAGGTAAATCCGATCTCGCCTCCCGCCGCTTCGATGATCGCTTTGGAGATCGCCAGTCCCAGCCCTGTTCCCTGCGCAAATTCGTTGAGTTTCTGGAACCGGCCGAATACCTTATCGTGCAACTCCTTGGGAATGCCGGTTCCCGAATCTTCGACGTAAATCCGTATTCCCTTCCGTTCGACGGAATACCCTATTTTAATATATCCCGACTTGGTGCATTTTATCGCATTGGTGAGGAAATTCATCCAAACCTGTTTCAGGCGATTGCTGTCCAGAAAGACCCAGCAGTCGGGATGGAACCTGTCCAGCCGGAATTCGACGTCGGGATTCACGACCTTCGGCTGGATCATCAGGTACAACTCGTTGCACACCTGCGCCAGATTCACTCGTTCCGGCTTGCGCTCGAAGATTCCCGATTCGATCTTCGAGAGGTCGAGAATATCGTTAATCAACCGCAGCAACAATTCATTGTTGGATTCGATGATCCTCCAGTATTCCGTCTTCTCCGCCGGATCGGTGCTCTCGGCCAACAGTTCGGAGAACCCGACGATCGCATTCAAAGGGGTTCGTATCTCATGGCTCATATTGGCAAGGAAAGCGGATTTGAGCCGGTCGGAAAGTTCCGCCCTCTCTTTCATATCCTTTAACTCCCGCACCATATTCTCCCATTCCGTATTATTGAGTTTGATGCCCGTGTAACGGATAACCTGCCCCTTTTTATTCCGTTCGGCCGGTACGCCGGAGACCACGAGGCTCTGCCAGTCCGAGTCCCATTTGGTTCGGGAACGGTAATTAAAATTAAAATCCTTATCCGTCCTTTGAAACATGTTGTCGAGGTATTCGCGCACACGCCCCGCATCGTCGGGGTGAACGGCAGCGAGATACTCCTCAGGGGAGATATCCGTTTCCGAATGGAAATCGTTCACCGGATCGTTGAACGCCGTGAACTGCCCCGTCTCCACATCGAAATCCCAATAAGACATTCCGACGCTCTTGAACGTCAGCTCCATCTTGTAATTGCGCTCCCTAAGCTCTTCGTTCAGCTGGTGGAGCTTGGAAATATTCTGCCGGAATCCCGTGAAACGGGTGATGTTCCCCTCCTCGTCACGTTCGAAAGGAACTCCGACGGCATTACAGTATTGCCAGCCCTCGTCGTATTTCGTCTGTATGCGGCAGGAGAAGTCGATGGTAAGGTCCTCCCCCGAAGCCATCGATTGCACGGCGTCGCAAAAAGAGGAGTGATCCTCGGGATGGATGACACTCAGATATTGCTCGGGGGTCACGAAGCTGTCGCTGTCGAAACCGTTGATCGGATCATTGTAGGATTCGAATCTCCGAGTGCGCACGTCGAAATCCCAATGCACGATGTTGTTGACCTGCATGGCCAGCTCCCGCTGGGTAATCAGATCCTGTGTTTTTTTCGCCATGCGCACCCGCTGCGTGACATCCATTTGCGTACCCACGATCAGCAGCTTCCCCCGATGTTCGGAAGAGAGACGCATCCGGCTTTCGTAATGACGATACTGTCCTTCCTGATCGTCGTAATAACGCACCGTGATCTGTCCCTGCTGCCGCTCACCGCTCGTCAGCTGCGAAAAAAGCGTTGTCAACGGAGTGCGATCCTGCGGATGCATCCGTTTCAACAGCGCCTCCAATGTCGAAGCGTCCTTCATCAGGGGATCGCCGTAGAGCGGAGAAAATTTCTCCGTCTGTACGTCGTACACCCACGAGGACATGCTCGCGGCGTCCATGGCCATCTCCAGATTCTTCTTGCTCTCCACCGTATGGAACTCCGCCGCTTTGGTCTGCGTCACGTCATTCGCCAGCAGAATATGCCCGATGACAGCACCGGTCTGCTCATCCCACATGGCCACGATCTTTACCTGATAAATCATGGAGTCCCTGTTGCGGGTCGAAAAGTAGTTCTTGTTCACCATGTCGAAGTCGTACTCGAACTCCAGTACGACGTCTTCGCCGGCACGGATTTTCGCCAGCAGCACATCGTCCATATAAGGACTGTCGAAGAGGTTGACCTTATCCACGACCTTGCTGCGATCGTCGACGCCGTACATCCGCAGCGCATGGTCATTGATATTTCGCAGGAACCCCTGCGGATCATAGATTTCGATACCGACCGGCAGACGGGCGAAGATACTCTCCGTAAACAGGCGTTGCTTTTCGAGCAGTTCGGATAAGCTCCTATCAAAATACATTTTTTCGTCTGGGTTGGACGTAGATTTGGATTTTGCCATTTCAATTATATAATATAGCTATTATTCGTAGAGGTTCTTTCTATCGGTCGGTTATCGGAGTACAGAATGCCGTCGGCTATCGTAAAATATGAATCGTGCGGCGGTATTCCGACGGCGACATGTCCGTATGCTTGCGGAAAAAACGGCTCAGCGACGATTGGTCGCTGAAACCGGCCTGCCGAGCTACGTCCTTGATCCCCAAGTCGGGATTCCGAAGCCGCGTCTTGATCTCCATAACGACACAATCCGCAATTAATTCACGAGCGGATTGGCCGCAGACTTCCTGTATGACTTTGGCCAGGTATACGGGAGAAATGCACAATCGATCGGCATAATAAGCGACTTCTCTGCGCGTTTTATGATGCTCGGAAACCAGCATGACGAATTTCAAAGCGATGTTCTCCTTATTGGTATTCACGAAAGAGGTCTTTTTGCTGCGCGTCTTCTTTTGGAAACAGACATAAACGTCCCAGTAAAAGATTCGTAACAGGTGCAGGATGGTTTCCCGCAGAAATAGGGGATCGCCGTGGGTGCCCCGAAAATCGAGGACACGGCACCAGTTGAGGAATCTGCCTGCTTCCGAATCGCTGAGCGTGTATCGGAAATTCCTGCGCATGTAGAAAAAGAAATCGGGAGTTACCTTTCCCAAACCGCTCATAATGTCGAGAAACATCTTCTTGTCGACATTGAAAAAGGTCATGGAGAAGTCGTCGCTGACGTCGCGAATCGAAACCGATTGCAGCGGCAGAATCGTTATCAGAACGTTTTTCGTTATTCTGCTGCTGAGGGAGAATACCTCTATCACGGCCGTTCCGCCGGTACAAACGCCGCTGAAGCCCTCCTCCAGATATGCCTCGTATTCGCCGGCAGGAAGAGCGGAAAGATCGGTATATATGTGAAAACTATCGCTCATTGATTTTGCGACGGCTGAATTCGATTTATAGCGGCTGAGTTTGATTATAAAAATACTACTCTTCTATTTCAAAAGGCATTCTTCCGCATAAATTGAACGCAAATGGCATAGTTCGGTATGAAAAGCAGAAATCGTGCCCTCTTTCCCTCGCAGGAAAGAGCGCAACGATCCGACGAAGCGCTCGTCGCCCCCCCCCATAAACGAAAATCACGGCAGCCGCAAGACTGCCGTGATCGAACCTTTCCTCCCGGGAACTGACGAAGCAGCTCCGAAGAAGAAAAACGGACGATCTAAAGATCGCCCGTTTCCGAAATATTAATATCTTCTGCGGTTGTAACCGCCGCCGTTGCCGCCGTAGCCGCCGCGGTTGCCGCCACCGTAACCACCCGACGAACGCTCCGTCTTCGGACGTGCAACGTTCACCGTAAGTACCTTGCCTTCGAACTCGGTACCGTTGATCTCATCGATGGCCTTCTGACCTGCGTTGTCATCGGGCATCTCTACGAAACCGAAACCGCGCGAACGCCCCGTCTCTCTATCGGTAATCACGTTTGCCGACGTTACTTCGCCGAACTGTGCAAATAAATTCTGTAAGCTTTCGCTGCTTGTACCCCAGCTGAGGTTCGAAACATAAATGTTCATCTGACTCTGTTAATTAAAATTGTTATTTATTGATAATAGATATTCGTACTGCATTCATTCCGCGCATACCGCGTTCGATTTCGAATGTAACCGTCTGACCCTCTGCGATCTCTGCGGGAGCATTCGTTATGTGAAAAAAGTACTTTTCGCCGTTGTCCGAATCCTTGATAAAACCGTACCCTTTGGCTGCGTCGAAATACTCTACGCGGCCTTGAAACGGCGTGATCTCATCCGGTTCCGACCGGCGGGGAATCGACACCTCGATCTGCGACGCATCGATCTCTTCTCGTTCTCCGGTTTCGGGTGGGGTCGTGTGAAGAACTCCGTTTTCATCCACGTACGCCAACATATCTTCGAAATTGCGGCTACCGCTGTTCTGGCGTTCCTCCTTCTTCCGTTGTTTATCCAGTCGCTTGGTTTGCTTGATCTTCTCTCTTTCTCTCTTTCCTGATGTAATCCGTTTAGCCATTTATAATTTGTTTTTCTGCGGATTTTCAAACTGCACAACACGCCGAAAAACGACGCATACAGCCAACCGCAAGCATATTACTCCAAACAAAGGAGCCGATAATGACGTCGATTTTGAGAATAGAAAGATCCGCATACATCGCCGGATCGAACTCTTACAAAGAAAGATTCAGAATAAAACTCGATTGTTTGGCCACAAAGATACACATTTTATTCCGTATTTCCTATTTTCCTGAGAATCTTATGACATCCGGTGAATTCTTTCTTCGTTCTCGGGCTCAAATCGGCCGGAGAAGGGGCCGCAGGGCTGCGGCCCCGTGTAGCTTTTTCACAAAAAAAACGTATTTTCGCCCTGAAAAGATTTTCCTGAAAAAAATGACAGCCATGATACGACAAGCCGAATTTACGCTTCGTCCCCGCAGCCGGGGATTCCATCTGGTCACCGGCGAAATCGAAGCCAACCTTCCGCCGCTGCCCGCCGCAGGGCTGCTGCACCTGTTCATCAAGCACACCTCCGCCGGCCTGACCCTCAACGAAAACGCCGATCCCGACGTGCGCACCGATCTGGAAGCGATCTTCGATCGCCTCGTCCGCGAACGCGAAGCCTACTATATCCATACTTACGAGGGCGACGACGACATGCCGGCCCATGCGAAATCGACGCTCGTCGGAACGACGCTCACGCTGCCCGTCAGCGGCGGACGGCTCAATCTGGGTACGT
>OGHO01002748.1_pt1 | contig 12958 bp, 11 predicted proteins | sample 1571421 | NCBI WGS metagenome assembly OGHO01 (sample SAMEA2581937, study PRJEB24529) | metagenome | biome: Human gut stool | place: China | collected 2011
CAAAATCGAGCTGCTCAAGGTCCTGATCCGCCACGATCTATGTCCTTCGCTGACCGAAGAACAACTCGGCGAGTGGCGGAAAAAGAAGATCTATCCGCTGACCGAGGAGTTCCTGCTCTGGCAGCGCACGGACGACAATACGGACAAAAATCCATACCGCGACCGTTATCGTGCGTTGACCGAAGAACTCCACCTCGACAGCCGCAGAGACCGATATGTGCTCGGCCGAGCACTTTACCATCTGGCGCAACGACGCGGATTCATCAGCAACCGCAAGGAGGCGGGCAAAGAGGCAGAAGAGGGTAAAGTCAAAAAGAGTATCAAAGACCTGACAGCCGACATAGAAGCCGCTGGATACCATTATCTGGGTGAATACTTTTATCAGCTTTATCAACAAAAAGATAAAATTCGGAAGAAATACACCTCACGTAAGGACCATTATCTAACCGAATTTCACGCCATCTGCGAAAAACAGCGCCTTCCAGAGGAGTTGCGGAAGGCACTGGAACACGCCATCTTCTTCCAACGGCCGCTGAAATCGCAGAAAGGATTGGTCGGCAAGTGCACGTTCGAAAAGACAAAGAGCCGCTGTCCGGCGTCACACCCGCGGTTTGAGGAGTTCCGAATGTTCTCTTTCATCAATACGATCCGTATCCAGACACCTGCCGATTCGGAGCCGCACCCGTTGTCGCAAGAAGAGGTCGAGACGATTCGTCCGCTGTTCCTGCGCAAGAGCAAGCCCCACTTCGATTTCGAGGAGATCGCCCGCAAGATTGCCGGCAAAGGACAGTATGCCTGCAAAGGAGATCGTATAGAAGCTCCCTACCGTTTCAACTATGCTGCACATACGACCGTAAGCGGCTGCCCCGTAACGGCAGCACTCGTCTCCATTTTCGGCGACAACTATCTTACGGAAATTTGCAGCCTTTACACGCTCGGCGCAGGAAAGAGCGAAAAGCAGATGTTGAACGACGTATGGCACGCCCTCTTCTCGTTCGACGATGAGGAGCAGCTCTGCGCATGGGCGAAAGAAAAACTGCAACTTTCGGACGACGATGCGAAGCGTTTCGCCGCCATCCGCCTGCCGCAGGACTATGCCGCATTGAGCCTCAACGCCATCCATAAGATGCTGCCTTATCTGCGCCGCGGGTATCGTTACGATGAAGCGGTGTTTTTAGCCAATCTGGGTGCGGTGATCGCCTCCGACATCTGGCACGCTCCCGCGCAGCGCGATAAGATAATCGAGGCCGTGGCCACGACCGTAGCCGAATACCGTCCGAATCCATACGATAAAAACGACAGTAAAGAGAACCGGATCTATGCATGTCTGCGAGACTGCGGAATTCCCAATGAGGCGATAAAGAGTGAGAAACTGTATCACCCCTCCATGATCGACGTTTATCAGGATGCAATACCGAACGGGAACGGAATATTGCAACTCGGTTCACCGCGGACATCGGCAGTCCGTAATCCCATGGCCATGCGGGCGCTGTTTCGTCTGCGCATTCTGATAAACAAGCTCCTGCGCGACGGCAAGATCGACCGTACGACAAAAATAAACATCGAATTTGCCCGTGGACTGAACGATGCCAACCAACGCAGGGCGATCGAACAGTACCAACGCGACCGCGAAGCCGAGCACAAGAAATACGCCGAGGAGATTCGCAGGCAATATGCGGCAGAGACGGGGCTGGATATCGAACCGACGGACGACGACCTGCTGAAATACCGGCTCTGGGAAGAGCAGAACCACATCTGCCTCTATACGGGAAGCCAGATTCGCATCTCCGACTTTATCGGCGATGCCGCGCGTTACGACATCGAGCATACCGTGCCTCGTTCGCGCGGAGGCGACAACTCGCAAATGAACAAAACGTTGTGCGAAAATCGTTTCAACCGCGACGTCAAAAAAGCCAAGCTCCCTTCGGAACTCTCCGTCCACACCGAAATTCTGGCTCGCATCGAAGCCCTCGGCTGGCTGGAAAAAATCGACAGTCTGCAAAAACAGATCGAGGGACAGACGCGCAAAAGCAAAAGCGCAACGACCAAACCGGAAAAAGACAACGCCATCCAGCACCGCCATTACCTGCGTATGCAGCTCGATTACTGGCGCGGAAAATACGAACGGTTTATCCTGACCGAAGTCCCCGACGGATTCAGCAACCGGCAGGGTGTCGACATCGGCATCATCGGAAAGTATGCCCGACTCTATCTGAAAACTGTTTTTGAACGGATCTACACGGTTAAGGGTGCGACGACCGACGAATTTCGTAAGATGTGGGGGTTGCAGGAAGAGTACGTCAAAAAAGAGCGTGTAAATCATGTACATCACTGCATCGATGCCATCACCATCGCCTGCATCGGACGCAGCGAGTACGACCGCTGGGCGCAATATACGGGCGACGAAGAACGCTATGAGCGCGGCGAGGGTGCAAAACCCCGTTTCGAGAAGCCGTGGCCGACCTTCACCGAGGACGTTAAGTCGATCGTAGACGAATTGCTCGTCTCGCACTACACGCCCGACAACATGCCCAAACAGAGCCGAAAAAAGCTGCGTGTACGCGGCAAGGTGAAGCGAAATGATCGGGGTGAACCGATTTTTGTTCAGGGAGATACTGCTCGCGGTGCGCTCCATCAGCAAACTTTCTATGGAGCCATCAAGCGTGACGACGGAATCAAATTCGTCGTGCGCAAATCGCTCGACCAGCTACAACCGGCCGATGTCGAGAAGATCGTGGACGACGCAGTAAAACAGCGCGTGCAGGAGGCGATCAGGGTCTATGGATTCAAAGAGGCGATGACGCTGGACGGAGCGCCTAAAATCTGGATGAACGAAGAGAAGGGCATCCCTATCCGCAAGGTACGTATCTTTGCGGGAAAGACCTTATCGCCCAAGACCTTAGGAGACAAAAAGAACCGGGATGTATCCGTTAAAGCACACAAACGACCTGTTTACGTAACGTATGGCGGAAATTATTGTATGGCGATCTATGAGGGGACGGACAAAACAGGCAAAACAAAGCGGTCGTTCGAGGTTGTCAGCAATCTGGAGGCGGCACGCTATTTCAAGGCGAGCACCGACCGAACTGCCCGTCCCGACCTCGTGCCGCGTTCCGATGCGAACCACTATCCGTTGAAATGTATTCTGAGAACGGGAACGATGGTGCTGTTCTATGAAAAAACGCCTGAGGAACTGCACGAATGTACCGCGAAAGAGCTGAAATGCCGTTTGTACAAACTCACTCAATTCAGTACACTAACCGTCAAGAACAACAGCTACGGGACACTTGTCTTCAGGCATCATCAGGAAGCCCGCCCCGCCGGAGACTTAAAAGCCAAAGGCGGCGTGTGGAAAATCGGAGAAGCGTATCGCCCGCTTATCGGCATCTTACATACGCAACTCAACGCCTATGTCGAGGGTGATGACTTCGAACTGACCGTCACGGGAGAGATAAAATTCAAACGCTGACCGCCATGCTCAAACGTACCCTCTTTTTCTCGACGCCCTTCTGCCTGAGCCTTCGGGATAATCAGATGATTATTCATACGAAGGAGGCTCCCGACATGCAAAAGAGCGTACCGATCGAAGACATCGGCGTCGTTGTCTTGGAGCATCAGCAAACCTCCGTAACACTACCGCTGCTGAATGCCCTCTCGGACAACAATGTCGCCGTCATTCTCTGCGGCGACAACCGCCTTCCCAATGCCATGTTGATGAATCTGGATTCCAATCGGACACAGGGCGAGAGCTATCGGGCACAGTTGGATGCGAGCGAACCGCTGAAAAAGAATTTATGGAGACAGATCGTCGAAGCGAAGATCCGCAATCAGGCAGCCCTGCTGCGGAAATTGGGCCGAAACGGCGACAAGCTGAAGCCCTATTATATGAATGTCAAAAGCGGCGATACGGACAACCGAGAGGGAATCGCAGCCAAGATCTACTGGACGGAATTGTTCGGCAGGGAGTTCGTTCGCACACGCGAAGGAGAAGCGCCGAATAACCTGCTGAACTACGGGTATACGATTCTCCGGGCCGCCGTGGCGCGTTCACTGATGGGATCGGGGTTGTTTCCCGCATTCGGAATCTTTCATCGCAACCGATATAACGCCTTTCCGCTCGCGGACGATTTGATGGAACCCTATCGCCCCTATGTCGACGCCATCGTTTACAGGCTCCACACCGAGGGACTGTCGCAATTGACAAAAGAGGTCAAAGGCGAGTTGTTGCGGATCCTGTTTGTTGACACCCGCTTCGACAAGGTGCTGCGGCCGCTGGATGTAGGGCTAACCTTTACGTCGGCATCGCTGGTCAAATGCTTTACCGGGATACAGAAAAAAATTGCGTTTCCCTTGTTAGAATAACAAGATGTCGGAATTACGACTGAATGCTTATCGGATTATGTGGCTGTTCGTATTTTTCGATTTGCCGACAAACACGAAGACCGAAAGGCGCCATGCGGCACAGTTCCGCAAGGCGCTGGAGAAAGACGGCTTTTCGATGATGCAGTATTCGGTGTATGTGCGGCACTGTTCATCGAAGGAGAATATGGAGGTACACATCAACCGAGTGAGACGCTCGATGCCATCCTCAGGATATACAAGTATTTTGAGCGTTACCGATAAGCAATATGGCGACATCTTGAACTTCTGGGGCAAAATCGAACGGGCCAAGCCCGAGATGCCGCAGCAACTGGAATTTTTTTGATATATTTGCTCGTTCTTTGAAATGCGAAAACTGCATCGAAGCGACTTCTTCGGAAAGCATGTGTCGACTTTTCTTACTGCACGGTAAGCGTAACTATTCAAAAATCAACGGTTACAATGCCCGAGGTTGTGGTTTGATGTAGAAATTCAATAAGATACAACCATCGGTCATCTTGATCGCACGGTCGGAAAGTTGTGGTTTGATGTAGAAATTCAATAAGATACAACTGATTTCGTCGTGTTCGAATACCATCCGCCGTTGTGGTTTGATGTAGAAATTCAATAAGATACAACCGATTCGGAGTATTCGACTTGGTTGTCTAAGTTGTGGTTTGATGTAGAAATTCAATAAGATACAACACAAATGCATCGTTTCACGGTCACCAATAGTTGTGGTTTGATGTAGAAATTCAATAAGATACAACAGAGAAGTAGGCAGCGAAAGCAGCGACAAGGTTGTGGTTTGATGTAGAAATTCAATAAGATACAACGAAAAATATTTTTTTAAAAACAAATTATTTGTTGTGGTTTGATGTAGAAATTCAATAAGATACAACACACTAAATAAAAATTGTGAAGTTATGAAAGTTGTGGTTTGATGTAGAAATTCAATAAGATACAACCAACGACCTCTGCCTTCAATAGCGGCGCTTGTTGTGGTTTGATGTAGAAATTCAATAAGATACAACTTATTCGAACAAGAAGCCCGGCGGCGATAAGTTGTGGTTTGATGTAGAAATTCAATAAGATACAACAGGGCCAAATTTTTTCCAGTTCTTCAGAAAGTTGTGGTTTGATGTAGAAATTCAATAAGATACAACCTTTTTGTCACTTTTACTATCTCCGATGAGGTTGTGGTTTGATGTAGAAATTCAATAAGATACAACCGGCGACTGGAAGATCAGCGACGGCGTATCGTTGTGGTTTGATGTAGAAATTCAATAAGATACAACCATACCCGAAATCTTCGCGCATCTCGTAGGTTGTGGTTTGATGTAGAAATTCAATAAGATACAACCATGCACACCTACAATACCGCTATATCGGCGTTGTGGTTTGATGTAGAAATTCAATAAGATACAACAAAATAGAACAACAATATGGCTAATTACAGTTGTGGTTTGATGTAGAAATTCAATAAGATACAACTACTCGTCATTTTAGAACAATCATAAGCATGTTGTGGTTTGATGTAGAAATTCAATAAGATACAACACTGACAAAATTAATTTTTGTCATCTACTAGTTGTGGTTTGATGTAGAAATTCAATAAGATACAACAGGCATCCCGACGCTTCTGTTATGCGTGGTAGTTGTGGTTTGATGTAGAAATTCAATAAGATACAACGATTATGGCAAATTTTAGCATCAAAACAGAGTTGTGGTTTGATGTAGAAATTCAATAAGATACAACCAATCGTTTTTAACGGACATCGACGTGATGGTTGTGGTTTGATGTAGAAATTCAATAAGATACAACAAACTGGTGCAATATGTGGAATAGACTTAGGTTGTGGTTTGATGTAGAAATTCAATAAGATACAACCAGGTTGTTGATCTGGTAGTTCATCGCAGGGTTGTGGTTTGATGTAGAAATTCAATAAGATACAACCGAATGCCTCGTAAACGTTGCTCCACTCCAGTTGTGGTTTGATGTAGAAATTCAATAAGATACAACATACGCCCACGCCAATGCAATACAGACCATGTTGTGGTTTGATGTAGAAATTCAATAAGATACAACATTGGTAGCTAACATTTCAGTAGCATAAGGGTTGTGGTTTGATGTAGAAATTCAATAAGATACAACTCTGATCTTTTTTGCGTTGAAAACCGGAGCGTTGTGGTTTGATGTAGAAATTCAATAAGATACAACACGAAAGATTAATTTTATCCTCTGAAGTAAGTTGTGGTTTGATGTAGAAATTCAATAAGATACAACGGGAACCTGCTGCTCTTTAACATCGGTGTCGTTGTGGTTTGATGTAGAAATTCAATAAGATACAACACCTTCGGCAATCTTCGTACCTTTAAGGGAGTTGTGGTTTGATGTAGAAATTCAATAAGATACAACTTGATGATAATGATAATAAATCTAATCTATGTTGTGGTTTGATGTAGAAATTCAATAAGATACAACAGCACCAGCAATCACACCAGCGCCGAATGGTTGTGGTTTGATGTAGAAATTCAATAAGATACAACGTCTTTTGTCGCTAAGCTTTGGGAAGCCGGTTGTGGTTTGATGTAGAAATTCAATAAGATACAACAGAAGGGGAACATAAAAGAACGGGCGCTCTGTTGTGGTTTGATGTAGAAATTCAATAAGATACAACACACAGCGGTAGTGTACTCCGTCCAGGCTGTTGTGGTTTGATGTAGAAATTCAATAAGATACAACGACATGGCAAAACAGTACGGATCGCTGCTAGTTGTGGTTTGATGTAGAAATTCAATAAGATACAACATTAACGAGAAGGCTATGCATCCCCACTCTGTTGTGGTTTGATGTAGAAATTCAATAAGATACAACACCGAACCTTTGCGTTTATGGGACACAGAGTTGTGGTTTGATGTAGAAATTCAATAAGATACAACGACGTTTGGAGAGACCAAGTCTCACATTAGTTGTGGTTTGATGTAGAAATTCAATAAGATACAACCAAGATTGACGATGACCATGACACGCCCTGGTTGTGGTTTGATGTAGAAATTCAATAAGATACAACAGCGGACAAAGAGGTACGCAAAATCTTAAAGTTGTGGTTTGATGTAGAAATTCAATAAGATACAACCGCATCGAGGCGACCAGTAAGATCATTAAAGTTGTGGTTTGATGTAGAAATTCAATAAGATACAACACACGAGACTGATCTCGTTCCGGCGAACTGTTGTGGTTTGATGTAGAAATTCAATAAGATACAACCGTGCCAATTTTTCATCTTGTTTTTTCCGAGTTGTGGTTTGATGTAGACAGCACGCGACGATTTTCTCGCGCGCTTTTCACCCTCTTTGCAACGGACGGACTCGAACCGTTCTGAGATGCCCAACGCGGAAGACAAGTATGGTTTAAGAAGAGCGACATCGAAAAATTCATGCAACGAAACCGAGCCTGAAGGTATTGGTTTTACGCATGGATTTCACTATCTTTGTAGAGGTTCATTGGAGTAGGAATTAGGCGTAAAAAAATGAAAAAACCTCTACACGTAATGCAGAGAGGTTTCAAGAGGTCTGAAGCTGACGCCAAATTATATATTTTCGGGCATTTTAAGGATTTTTGCAGTTATATAAATGACTTAAATACAAAGATATAAAGTCATTAAGATTATCTGATAATTTTTGGCATCCTGAAAAAGTGTGTATAATTTTGTGTGTTGCAAATAAAGTTACACACAGATTATAAAATACTCCGCACATTGGCCGCTTTCTTTAAGAGGGCGAATAAGAATTATGAAATAACCGTCAATCCGTTTCTAACATATAAAATCGAGAGTGAAAATTACGACGCTCCGATTTGCCTCACGAAAGAGGAACGGGAACTCCTGCACGATTTTCAGCCGTCCAACCCCTATTTGGAACGCACTCGTGATATGTTCTATTTTCAATGTTGCGTGGGTTGTCGCGTCGGAGACTTCTTCGGATTGACGAAAGAGAATTTGAAAGACAACGGCACAGTTCTCGAATACATCCCGCAAAAAACTATTAAAGAGACCGGACGCATTTGTCGCGTGCCATTGACGGCAAAAGCCCAAGCCATACTTGCCAAATACGACATTCCCGACGGTAGCCTTTTACCATTCATCAGCCCATAGAAGTATAACGACTATATCGGCGAATTACTCAAAGAAATGGGGCTAAATCGGAGTGTTACGGTGGTAAATAAAGTTACGATGAAGCCGGAAATAAAATCCCTGTACGAAGTTGCAACCTCGCACAGTTGCCGCAAGACCTTTATAGATGTACTTATGAAAGCCGACGTTAGCGAATCCACCATCGGCTCGATGAGCGGCCACGTCAAAGGCAGTAAAGCTTTCCTCCGCCATTACGATGTGGACGACAAACAGCGAGAGGATGCGATAAAGGGGTTGGAGTAATTGGATAATTATAAAAAGGGGCACGCTGATATTACGTCAGCGTGCCCCTTTCCCCATATATAAGCACGACGCCACCGATGCTTAAAACGGGACTTGAATAGGCAAATAAAAATACAAGACCAAACATTTACACACAAGAAAACGCAAAGGAAACTTCAACTTTAAATTTTAGAATTATGCCTATTTATTATGTAAACCGCAACGAGCAATCTAATGGGGATCATGAAGTTCACGAGTCTACTTGTTCTAGATTGCCGCTCCCAGAAAATCGAATTTATCTGGGTACTTTTAATAGTTGCCGTGAAGCTGTTATCGCCGCTCACCGCTATTTTACTCAAGTCGATGGTTGCTATTATTGCTGTCCATCCTGCCATAAACATTAAGGCTATGGTTAGATACCAAAATCGAAGTGGTGGTTCTGGAGTTTATGCATATGAAACAGGAGCAAATTATATTACAGTAAAGTTTAGTGGTACATCGCGGTCATATACTTACAGTAATAGAGTGGCAAGCATAACCCATGTAGATAATATGAAAATGCTTGCGGCTCGCGGACAAGGTCTTAATAGTTATATAAATCGTTATGTGAAATATCTTTACGATAGATAACAGATGTTTATGGATTCAAAGCCCTGTTTTTACAAACAGGGTTTTGATTTTATTCACTACAAAACAGCCTCTTTGGTTAGGACAACCTTTTTGTTTTGCCGAGTGTGCCAGACGGACAGTTTTCCCATCTCCGCGACAAGCACGTCCCCGAATGGATGCTGCCGTACAGCTGCGGAACGAGAAGTTCGACTTGATTCCTACAAGCCCGAAGGCGACAAGTCGATCGAAAAGGGGCCGTTGTTATTGGAATCTCCGGCATCCGGCGTTTCCACGTGACGAAGCCCCAGACCTTCCGAAACAGGAGCTGCGTCTGTCCCTTCGTTTCAGCCGCTTACAAAAAAGGAGCTGCGCTGTTGAAGCGCAGCTCCGCAATTTCTCAGAGAACCGATCTCCAGACAGGGTCAACGATCATTCGTCCCACGGAGCATACGGCGACCCGCCGTCCTGATGCGGATCGTAGATGTAAGACGGCGTCCAAGCGTGGAGCCCGAGCAATCCATACCAATCTTTGCAATTGGCATATTGCTGGTCATTGGCAAAGAAACCGATCAGCGAATACTCCTCTCCCGCCCAGTTCATAATGCGTCTGTAAACGAGGAAGCGGCTCCATCCCGAACTCGACATAACGTGAGTATTCATGAAATCGGCATCGTAGTCTACGCGCCACATGTAATCGCCGCCTGTATAATTCGGATGCTTCTCTTTGTACCCTTCGGGCAGCGGACGACGGTATTCGGAATCCATATTGTCCGCATATTTTTCATTGCCCACCTTCTGCGGAAAGTCAATCGGGAATTAAAAACGCTGGAAGAAATGATTGGGTTGGAAATGCCATTGACTACCTATGTCGCTCGGCACACATTCGCCCCGGTTTTGAAAAGGTCGGGAGTGAATATTGCCATCATTTCCGAATCGCTCGGCCATTCCGATTTATCGACTACCCAAATCTATTTGGATTTGTTCGAGAACTCGCAGATAGACGCGGCAATGCGTAACCTGCCATGACCTGCAAACGAAACGAGGGTGCTCGGCCATTAGCCATAGTACTCCTCATTTTCATCAGAATAGTCCTGTGAGAAAAGGTTGCGGCGCTCTGCGGTCTTATGCTGATGCAACCTCTACAGTCGGCTATTCGCCCTTTGCCCCGCCCTCGGTCGATTTGTCGTCGGTCAGCGATTCTGCGAACATCTCGATTTTCGTTCCAAGGACGCTTTCGACACCTCTATGTCGGGATTCATGGTAAGATAATGCCGGACGGTCATCATTTGATGAAACTGGCAGTGTTGCACGTAAGGTTTGAGGGCTTGTCCAGACCGCGAAGACCGTCTATGACGATGCCGTATATCTTGAAATCCTGCTCGCGGAGCCATCCGACGCCTTCGAGGCAGTCTGCGATGGCCTCTTTTTTACATACTTACGCCAAAGGATTTTGTTCCGATAAGCGTCCTTTATGACCATCAGCCCCTCCAGTAGGTCGTATCCATCTGAAGGATAACCTCCTTATCTTTGGCGATCTTCCGTACATAACGCGTCCCTTCAAGATCGTGCGGACCGAGACGCCCCACTGCACGGCCAACTGTGTGAGCGTCTGTTTGTCCTCGATATAGTCGGTTATCACTTGCTCTTATCGCGCCTGCGCCCCGTCAAATCAGCCGCCGCAAACTTTACATTTGTAGCGCTGAATATGACCTCGCAGGCCATTGCGGACCACATCTGTAGACCCGCAGAAAAAGCATTTTGACTACAATAAGAATCCTTTCAAAAATAAGTAAATCAATTCTTTGTGCGGACTTCATCGCTTTTTTATCCAATAGACCCGGAAGCCTAATGTTTCAACAAAGGGGAGCACAAGAAGAGCAAAATTGGAAACAAAGCATCGCTTTTTATCCCACTCTAAAAGGCGCACTTTAACAAACACTTACAAGCTATGAGGATTCTTTGGTGGTTTACAGAAAAACGAGGCACTCTTGAGAAGGGCGCCTCGCCTCGCGGGAATATACTTTTTAAGGAACGACTACATAACCGTCAGCCGAAGTCTGTCTTCGTGGACTCCTTATCGATAGTAGCCTGATGGTAGTGACCAACCGTTCAATCCGTCGACAAATGCCTCGAATACCTCTTCCCTCCTTGGCCTTCAATTCCAAAGAGCATGATGCCTACCGCGGCGGGAACATATTTTGTATCTTCTTCTCGTCAAACTCAAAAGCAGGTTTGCCCGTAATCTCCGTAGAAGTAATAGTCGGACAGATCCAAGTTTCGACATAGTTGCAAATTTCATTCAGCTTCTCGATATGGCTGTGTCCATTTGGCTCGAACATATTGCAATTCAGCGTGTGGTTCGTCAGGTCGCGGCACAAGACAGCGTTGTAACCCGCCATCACAAGCGCACGGCAACCGAACGGACGCCCGATAACACAAATGTCGGTGTGACATCCGGTCATTATTACGTTTCTAATACCACGCTCTTTAAACAAGCACTCATTGTAGGTCTTGTTGTCAACAGTTCCCCCTATCATTTCGACGAAATCATCGGTAATGATATCCCTGTCATCAATAATCAGCTCCTTCATTTGCGGAGGCTGCGGTTGGTTGGGTGTGGTATGGTAATCGCATCCACGACCACTTTCACGCGGAAATCCTCCTGCATATTTCTCTCCCGGGAAGGCTAATCTCGACCATTCGTTCTCACCGCCCTTGCCGTGCCACCAAAAATCCCAGTGCCGCGGATTACCGTAGCCATGGCGATATTTCGCTGAGGTCTGTCGTGCAGGCAAATGGCCGTACCACTGTTCAAACTTCTCCGTATCGTCGCTGGGCGCAAAAACAATCAGTATCCCCATTTCGCGGGCCACTTTGAAGACTTCGTTCATCGCTAATGCCAAGTCGATTTCTCGAGCACTGTTGTGGGCGCACTTCTCGGCCGCCTCGGCAGGCCACATGTCGCAAACGATAATAGCGGTCTGCTGCGGGTCCCATTTTTCCGTGAACTTTTCAGCAACCCCGCTTGTATTGCGACGCTGAAGGTTCACCTCCCAGTTGGGCTGGCACGCTTCGGAGTATGTAATCGACACTTCCCACTCTGAAGTCACGCTACCATCGGCAGTAGTGAGGATATAAACGACTGGACCTTGAGAAAAATCCACCTCCGACCTACCACTCGCCTGCCGAATGCCGCCTATTCTTGCAACCGAGTTTTCAGGGAAGAGCGTAAATTGAGGAACAATCTCGCTGAGATTGGTTTCACACCGGGCATTGACCGTGATCTTCAAGTTTTCGTGATCGATTTGCGCATCGCCCGCCTCATCTTCGAATGAGAAAGCGGTAATGGCAACTGGGCCTAAAAAAGGCTCTTGATCTTGCGAATCGCTACACGAACTCAAGAGGAACAACAAGACCAAAGCGGTCGCAAAAACGGTAATAAATTCCTTTTTGAAAAAGAATCGCATAAAGACGACTTTTAATGGAGCATGACCGGAAAAGTCATGCTCCATAATTTAATTCAATAATCGATCTTCAGTGGGCCTGACGATCATTCGTCCCACGGAGCATAC
>OGHO01002759.1_pt1 | contig 12904 bp, 11 predicted proteins | sample 1571421 | NCBI WGS metagenome assembly OGHO01 (sample SAMEA2581937, study PRJEB24529) | metagenome | biome: Human gut stool | place: China | collected 2011
CGGAATCTCCCGGCGAGGCTCGACTGGTATCTGTGCTTAGATGGTACCTCTGAAGGGCTGATTCGTCAACGGTTTCTTCGAAAGGGCAACGCAGGAAATGCGATGCTGAATCAAGGAATAAGAGCGTTGATTACGAAACTGCTCGAAACTTGGGTGAACAATTTATTGCTTGCACTTAAAAAAGCAAGCGATAAAAACAAACGATGAGCCAGCTTATGTAGAGAATGCCGCGCCATAAACGAAAGAAACGGCCTTGCATATTCTTCCCTAAAATAATAGTTGCGATTTTGATAAAATCTTGATAAAATAATGATAGAAGCGATGGGGTGAAACGTTTAGGAGGTATCCGCTATGATCAACATTCGGCCTGTTTCTGATTTGCGCAATAAATTCCCCGAAATAGAGAATATCGTTTTGAAAAGCGGCGAACCAGTTTATCTGACAAAAAACGGATATGGCTCTATGGTCGTGATGAGCATTGAGCAGTATTCCGCTTTGACGGATGATATTGAACTGAAGCTGGATGAGGCAGACCGGGCTGCGGATTCTTGCGATGCCCGCTATTCCGGTGAGGAAGTGTTCAAACGGGTAAAGGAGCGTATCCACTATGGACGGAAAGCACTATAAGCTGCGTATCCTGCCGCTCTTTGAAGAGGATCTCAATGAGATCGTGGACTATATCAGCATCCGCCTTCAAAATCCGATCGCCGCAGAAAATTTTGTTGATGCAGTTGAAACTGCGATCAGTGAGCGTCTTTCCTGCGCAGAATCCTTTGAACCGTACTCCTCCGCCAGAGAGCGCAAATACCCCTATTATCGTATTCAGGTAAAAAACTATACCATTTTCTATGTGGTGATTGGGGATATTATGGAAGTTCGCCGTATCGTGTACAGTCGCAGAGCTCTGAACAACCAGATATAAGAAAAATCCGCCTTGATCTTCAAGGCGGATTTTTGATGGGATTCCCACTTACCTGCGTGATGATCCGCCCAGGATGCCCCGAGGGATTTCTTCATAAAACGACGCAGGAAATGCTATGCTGATACAAAGAATAAGATAATATTGACCCAACGGAAGATGAAACTTCTCCCCAAAAGGAAAGCAAGAATCTACGTGAGTTAGTGATAGGTGTGGAAAAACTTGGTCCGTATCTGTCGTTACGATACCAACTCCAGTAATTGTTCAAAGGTGCTGACTACCTCGTAGGTCACGCTGCTATTGCTGATTGCTGCGAAGTGTGCTTTCGCACATTCGATTTTGGCCTGTTCTACCCCTCTCAGTTCCAGGGTATCGTTGCTGCCCTTGGTTTCCGCCACGAAGTAGATGTGCTTGACTTGCTCCTCGTGGAATGCAATGGCCCAGTCTGGGCTATACTTGCCCACTGGAGTGGAGATGAAGAAGGATTTTGGCAGCTTCCAGTAAAGGGCCACTTTCTCATTGATATCAAGTTGGCTGGCAAATTTTTTCTCGCCATCCGAGTCATAGATCAGATAGTCGTAAATACTCCGGTCAACCGGCATGGCATTTTGACCAACCTTCCCCCGCAGAGCCGTTGCAGTAAAAATATCGGTATCATAGACTTCATTCAGCTTGTTATAGGTGATGTGCTGGATGATAGCTGTGGCCTTTTCGTTGTTGATGAGCTTTCCGGCCTTTATGATGAATTCCTCTGGGTTTAGCTTGAACATGGCAAACTTTTGGGGCGCGATCCCTTGTAAGATCGCTGCGATGGTGGCTCGTGTCAAACCAGTCTCCTCCACCAGCTTGCCCAGCAGATCATAGCGCACGCCACCCAATACAGAGTGGTCTGCCTTTTCTTGATCAGCCTTGCTCTGACGGATTGCTCCACCCTGCAAAAGTTGCTCTTTGGATTGAATCTGACCTTCCTGCTCGCCATATTCCTTCTTGACCAGGACGGTAGCTACTTCCAGATGACGGTTCAACGACTGAATTGCTTTTTGAATCAAGTCCAGGGTGTCAAAGGTGACGGTATAGAAGGATTTTTGATTGATCTTCTCCCAAAGCGACAGGAATTCCTTCTTTTTCAGCTTTTCTGGGTCTACCTTGGCCTCTACATTGCTGTTATGGGCATCCTCCAGCTCCATCGAGTGGCTGTCATAGATCGACGAGAGGACCTGAACGACAGCAGCGGCGCAATCCTTGACTTCCTCAGCCACCTGGACGGTGCCACTGGCTTTATCGGCGTAGTATTTCTCCGTCAGTTCACCCCGTTTTACATAGCCATTTTCAATGAGATCCTCATAGATTGCATTGGCTAATTCTGTCGTGATTTTAACGTCACGGCCCTGCTCATCTGTCAGGGTGTGTCCCACAAAGAGCTGAGCATCCACCTTTCGGGGACGGTCGGCCAGCGATTCCGCCAGCCCGGTCTGCCATGCCTCGGCAAACTTGCCGAAGCTCATGTCGGTAATGAGGGTCAGCTTGTTCAGTTCCTGCACCTCGCCGCCCAGCACGCTTTCGTCCATGCGCTCTCCCTGCTGGTCCACGCACAGGCGCAGTCCGCGGCCGATCTCCTGCCGACTGCGGATCTCAGACTCGCTCTGGGGCTTGAGCGTGCAGATTTGAAACACATTGGGGTTGTCCCAGCCCTCCCGGAGGGCAGAGTGGGAGAAAATGAATCGTACCGGCTCGTCTAAGCTGAGCAACCGCTCCTTATCCTTCATGATGAGGTCATAGGCGTCGGCGTCATCCGAGGTCTGGGTCTTGCGGTCCACCTTGCTCTCCACAAAACGGGCCTTCTTGCCCTTCTTCTTGTCAATGGAGAAATAGCCCTGGTGAGTCTTGTGGGCAGAGATATGATCCAGATACTTCAAATAGGCCTCATCGCCAATCTCACGCTGCATCTCTGCCGTCACATTGGCGTACTCCTCCTCAAACATTTTGGCATACTCGCCGTTGCGGCCATCGTCATTGTCTCCATCGTACAGGCGGTACTTGGCCACCTCGTCAATGAAGAACAGACTGAGTACCTTGATCCCCTTTGGGAACAGCTCCCGCTCCCGGCGGATGTGGGTGCGGATGGTCTCTCGGATCTGTACCCGCCGCTGGAGGGCAGTCATTTGCTCGTTGCCCTGGATCTGTCCGGCATAGAGCTTCAGCCCGTTCAGGAAGGTGACCGAGTTATCCCGGCCATCGATGCCGTCAGGAAGGATCACAAAACGATTGGCGTACTCCTCCATGCCGTTGGACAGCGCAAAGAGATCGTCCCCGCCGCTGACCTTTTTGACCACAGTTCGGGTGCCGCTGGCCCCCTTTACCTCAAAACCCAGCCGGGCGGTGGGCGCCTTATTCTTGTAGAGATCAACTCCCTCCAGATAGACATAGCCGTTGGTGCCCGTGGAGCCGGTCAGCGTCACACCCAGGGCGGCGATCTTTTTGACCAGATGCTGGTTGTAGGCGTCCATGGCGTCCAAACGGTACACCATGTCGTATTTCTCCTTGTGGGTGGCTGAGTAGCGCAGGGTGAACAGGGCGTTGAACTTTTTCAGACTCTCCTTGGTCTTTGCACCCTCCACGCTCTGGGGCTCGTCGATGATGAGAATGGGGTTGGTTTTTGCGATGATGTCGATAGGTCTGCGGCTGCGGAAGGTGTCCAGCTTCTTGTCGATGATCTTCTGATTCTTGCTGGAGTTGAAGGCCTGCATATTGATGATCATCACGTTGATGGCGCTGTCCGAAGCGAAGCGATCCACCTCAGTGAGCCGGTCGGAGGAGTAAATGAAGAAACGTATCTTTTTGCCATACTCCCCGGCGAAGTGCTCCTGCGTGGTCTGGAGGGATTTATAGACGCCCTCCCGGATGGCCACCGAGGGCACCACGATGATGAACTTGCTCCAGCCGTAGCGTTGGTTCAGCTCGTACATGGTCTTGACGTATGTATAGGTCTTGCCGGTGCCCGTCTCCATCTCGATCGACAGGTTGATGCCCGGCCCAGCCAGAGACTCTGAGGGCGGAAGTCCGCTGCGCCGCTGGACTGCACGCAGGTTGTCCAGGATTTTGGCATTGGTCAGCTCCGGTACCAGAGGATGATTCCGAAAGCCGGTATCGGTCATATCGAGATCGGTCTGCACATTGGTCATATCGCCCAGGTCCAGACGGTAGGTGGTGGTGCGCATGGGTTGACCGTTGAACACGTCGCACACCGCCGCGGCCGCAGCCGCCTGAAAGGGCTGGTGTTTGAATTGTAACTTCATCGTATGTTACCACCTTTTGTAAAGTGTGGAGTTTGGAGTGTGGAGAGTGAAGTGGAGAGCGCTCTGTACTCAGGATTCTGCCCGCATGGTCTTGGTGGTGGAGGAGAGCATCTTCCGCAGCTCGGTACAATCCTGCATCAGGGAGGCGGCCTGTTCGGCGGTGAGATAATCGGTATCACGGAGCAGTTCCAGCCAGTAGAGCGTTTCGCTGCACTCTTTCAATGCGATATAGATCTTGGACAGAAAGTCCTTCCGGCTGATCGCGCATTCGGACTCTGCAATATTGGCCCCTATGCTGGTACCGCTGCGCAGCACCTGTTTGGAAAGGATGTACTCCCGCTTTTCCTCACAGAGGAACTGATAGAGCCGAACCACCCGCACCGCAAATTTCTTGCTTTTATACCGGACGGTCTTAGTTTCATCCATAACTCCACACGCCTCTCTTCACACTCAAATTACCTTCACCTTCGTATCCGGGGAGAGGTTTTTGAAGATCTCGGTCACGTTGATCTTGGCGTCGTCGGAGGGGAAAGCGCTGTCCCGGAACACGGCCCGGAGGGGCTGCTGCTTTGCCATGTGCTCCACCACGGAGACGGGCACGTTGGCGCTGAAACAGGCCATGAGAGCGCCGTTGTCCACATCATGGATGGTGCAGCCATCCAGATCGGTGCTGGTGTGGGGCAGGTGGATTTCCACGCCCCAGTCCAGCAGGCAGGCGTAAAGCAGGTCCAGATCGGTGCGGTCGTCCTTGATGTTGGACACCAGTTCCAGCAGGGACTGCTGTTCCAGCTCGTCAGGGTGGTAGTAGACGTCCTTCATGTTGCTGCTGTCCACCCGGAATACCCGGAAGCCTACGTCCAGTTTGGAGTTTGGAGTTTGGAGGGTGGAGTTGTCCATGGCGGTTTGCCCTTCCACTCCACGCTCCACACTGCGAACTCCACACTGCTCCAGGATCTTGTCCCCGGCCCGGCGAATGCGCTCCTTGCCGATCTCGCAGATGTTCTTGTAGCCCGCTTTATAGGCTTCGGATTTTTCGTTGCAAGGCTCAGGGAGCTGTACCATGATGAATTTTCGGTGGCCGCCATCCTCGGCGTTGAGCTGCATAACGGCGTGGGCGGTGGTGGCGGAGCCAGAGAAGAAGTCGAGGATTATTGAGTCTTTTCCTGCGGTCATATTAGCAAGATATGTTATAACATCTACAGGTTTAACATTTTCAAATACCCGTGTGTTGTCGAATAGGCTTTGAACGCATTGTGTCCCGACGTTATAAATACTCATCATTTCTTTTGGAATTAAAGTCGAGGGTGCACCCAACGCATCTCCTAAATATTTTTTGATATAAATATTCCAATGCGCTTGTTCTCCCCGCTCATTTAGAAGTGGTCCTGTTTCTGTTTTTTTAAATGTGACAAGTCCATTCTGGAGCGCCTCATCGAACCGTTCACGGATAAATCTATAAATATAACCTTGTTTTGGTATTACTTTTTCTCCGTCGGGACATTCAATATAGTATTTCTGGTTAATATTTGTGGATTTATTTTTAAATACAAAATCCTTATCTCTATAGATCCCCTTTTCATCTTTTTGCGTATACATTTTGATTGCATCAGATGAAAGCGGTGCAAAAAAAGAACTTACATATTCTTTGCATTTAGCGTAGCAAAGAATATATTCGTGAGTTTTGCTGGCAAACTTTGGGCGAATCCCCCCTGCAGTAGAGCAGTTCCAGATAAAACAATTTATAAGGTTATCTGCTCCGAAAATCTCATTGCATATTTTCCTCAAATTTTCAATTTCGCTATCATCGATCGAGATGAATATTGTGCCATCATTGGTCAATAGGTTTCGTGCCAACATCAAACGAGAACTAATCATTGAGCACCACACGGAATGAAACATAGGATTAGTATCAAGGTTCTCTTCACAAAGCTTGTATCCATCTTCATCAATGTTTTTACTGAATTCATCATATTCTGCTTTGGTCATTGAGTAATCATCTGGATAGATAAAGCGGTCGCTTCCAGTATTGTAAGGCGGGTCGATATAGATCATCTTGACCTTACCCAGATAGCTCTCCTGAAGGATTTTCAGCACCTCCAGGTTGTCCCCCTCAATATAGAGGTTTTCGGTGGTGTCCCAGTCCCGGCTGTCCTCCTTCACCGGGCGCAGGGTTTTCGTGATAGGCCGGGCGGCCTCGACCATGGCGGCCTTCTTGCCCACCCAGGTGAACTCATAGCACTCGTCGCCGTCCACCACATCCCGGCTCAAAAGCTGCTTGAGCACCTCGAAGTTGATGCCCTTTTTGATCTCCCCGTCCTCGCCCCGCATCTCGGTAATCGCCGAGGGAAACAGGGTGGCGATTTTTTCAATATTCCCGGAAACCATGTCCGGGGTGGAAAATTTAAGATGGTCCATAGTTACTCTCTCTCCACTTCCTGTAAATAGAATTTAATGCCTTCTTGAGTAATCTTTATTGAACCGCTGATATCTCCATTGGAATTTAAAAAAATGTTAGTGGTTACATATCCGTTTTCGGAAAGCCATTTTACTAATAGGTCAACATTTTGGGGCAAGCAACCTTGAATATTATTTCGTATGTCTCCATACGAAAACAAGAACGAAGTGTAACCTCTAACCGCGCCTATTACATCTTTATCTTCTCGAAACAATCTTCTTAAAATAACCAAAACAAATTCAAAATACTCTGCAACTTCTTTACTAATAAGTTTTTGCGGCAAAGAACCATTTTCCACCTCGTGGTAGAATAAGTCTCTCCTTTTGATGAGTTCTTCTTCAGTATATTTTGTGCCCTTTGGATGATCAGGGTTGTACATTCTAACTTCTGAATGGCAGTCGAAGCATAACGGAATACAGTTATCAAAAGTATCTTTACCGCCATGCGCATGTTGCTTTATATGATGAAGTTCTATTTTCAGTCCGCAAAACTTACTACATAGTGCACATCGTCTCCTGCATGCAATCAGGGCATGAAGTTTAACCTCTTTTGGAAAACTCAAAATTACTTCTCCTCCAATCTCATAATCTCCCGTCTCAACTCCATCTGCTTATTGAGCCGCTTTTCCTTCTTCATCTTGGTTTTCAGCGCGGCGATCTGCTTTTCCAGCTTCTCCCGCTCCTGGGTCTGCTCCACGGCCTCTTTCAGGCTCTCCGCCTGGGGCGCGGCGATGGCGTCCCCGGCGATCTGCCGGACAATGGACTCGTACAGGCCGTCCATGTCCAGCGCGGCCCACTCCAGTGACAATTCCTCCGGGGCCAGCCAGCCGGTGGCATATCTCTGCCGCAGGCGGAAGGCGTTGTCTCCGGTCAGTGCCGCCTCCTTGAAAGCGATGGTCAGCTGCATCTGCCCGTCGGGCCGTTCAAGCAGAAAGAGAATGTGGTAGGGGATCTGCTTGTCCATCAGCTCGGGCACCCGGGGGTCCAACTCCGTCCCGGTGAGGGCAAGGCGGAGCACCTCAATCTCGGTGACCTGCTGACCGGCGGCCAGATTCATGGTCTGGGGCGAGAGTTTATTTGCCCAGGTGATGAGTCGCACCTGCTCCACGAGCAGGCGCTTTACCTCCGAGGAAACGTCCAGATGCTCATAGAATTTCTGCTTGGGCAGGCGGCGGCCAAACTCCGTGCCCTTGGGAAAGGTCAGCATGAACCATCCTCCTTCCGTACCACCAGGAAACAAATCAGTTGAAAGTCATCCAGCCCGGACACCTGACTGAGCAGGGCGCTGGTGCCCCCGGCCCGGAACAGGCTGTCCAGGTCGCTGTCCTCCTTGGCGTCCACAATGGACAGCACCGCATCCTCCAGCAGACTGGAATAGACGCCCATGTTCCGGCCGTCGTCGGTCTCGGCGTTGAAGGCCCGGCACAACGATTCCAAAGGCTTGTCCCTGCCCCGGCAGAGCTGACGCATGGCGTCCAGCGTGTCTTTTGGGGAAAGGTGGTCGTGGACGGTGAGCCCCTCCTCAGTGAGATAGACCAGATAATAGGGGTGGAGCCGGTTGCGGTCATCCACATTGACCTCGTTGTGTACATTTTTCAGCACGAACACCACACCGGGCGGGGCGTCGGGCGTGGCCGCGGCCACAGCGCTGATGCCGCCGGGGGTGGTCTCCAGCTCCGGGTGGGTCTTGGCGTACTCCATCAGCTCCATGCGGAATTCGTTCAGGCCCAAATCGGTGATGGACACGCCGGTGCCCATATCCTCCAGATCCACTACCTCGGTCTGGAGCCGTTGGAGCTGGGCCTTGCGGTACTCCAGATCCCCCTGTTCCTCGGGGGAGAGCAGGTTGTCGTCGCCGGTGGAGGTCATGACCAGGGCCTTCATGCGGGTCTCCACCCGGGCTTTCAAGTTGATGTAGTCGTCCAGCTCCAGATCCGGCCAGAAGTTGATGAGCTGGATGCGCTCGTTCCGGCTGCCGATCCGGTCCACCCGGCCAAAGCGCTGGACCAGCCGCACCGGGTTCCAGTGGATGTCGTAGTTCACCAGACAGTCGCAGTCCTGAAGGTTCTGGCCCTCGGAAATGCAGTCGGTGGCGATGAGAATATCAATGTCAGGGCCGTCCGGTATCAGGGCGGCCTTATCCTTTGACAGGGGTGAGAAGCAGGTGAGAACGCTGTTCAGATCGGCTTTGAATTTTGGAACGGTGGTCTTTCCGTCGGTGCTCCCGGTGACGAGCGCGGTGTTCAGCCCATAGGTGCCCTTGACATAAGTGCCCACCTGATCATAGAGATACTGGGCAGTGTCGGAAAAGGCGGTGAAGATGATGAGCTTCTGGTTGCCGGGATTGATGGGGGATTCCATCTTTTGGGCGATGGTGTCCAGCAGCATTTGCAGCTTGGCATCGTGCTCTGGGGTGATGTCTCCCACCATTTTTGTCAGGACATAGAGGGTGTTGAGATCTTCCTCCAGGTCCTTCTCCCAGGTGAGATAGTCCATATCGGCCAGCTCGATCTTTACCTTTTTCCCTACGGTGAACAGGTCCAGCTCCTGGTCATCGGCGTCGAAGTCCACAGCACCGGTTAGGTCGGTGAGTTCCAATGTCAAAGCGGGATCGAAATGGCCGATCTTGTCCAGCGTCCCGGCTACCAGATCCAGAATGCGCTGGAGAGTCAGGCGAAAGGAGTGGACGGAGCTCTCCAGCCGCTTGAGCAGGTTGATGCTCATCAGACGCCGGATGCCCTGCTCCCGTCCGGACTGGGTCAGGTGATTTTTCCCCTCGTGATTCAGGGAACTGTACTTGTCCATGCGGCTTGGTAGGATGTAGTTGGACGGGGTGTAGATGCTCAGGGTCAGGCTGAGGAGCATCTCATAGATCTCGCTGTATGTTACCGCATCGCTCAGATCCGTGAGGGGCGGCCGCTTGGAGATGGGCGGCAAGCGGGTGGGGAAACGCCCCACCTCGTTGACATTGTAGTATTTTTCGATATGCCGCCTGGAACGAGCGATGGTGACCGCGTCCAGGATCTCGAAAAAGTCAAAGTCCAGCGTCCGCATCAGTTGGTCGGTGGAACGCTGTTCCACGTCCCGCTCACTCCAGACATTAAAGGCCTTTTGAGCATTGCGGAAGATCTCTTCCACGCTGCGGTCGGTGTCCAGCTTTTCTTTCCAGACCTCACTGTTGCCCTCATAAGCCAGTGCCAGTTGGTTGCGCAGATCATAAAAACGATTGTTCACCGGCGTAGCGGACAGCATCAGGACGCGGGTGCGGGCACCGGGGCGGATGACCTTTTCCATCAGGTAGTCGTAGCGGTTAAACTTTCCATCCTCTGGATTGCTGCTGCCGCCGTTTCGGAAGTTATGGGACTCGTCAATGACCACCAGGTCATACGCCCCCCAGTTCAGCTTGGAGAGATCGGTTTCACCGGAAAAGCCCTTCTGCCGGGAGAGGTCGGTGTGGTAGAGTACGTCATACCGCAGACGATCACCAGCGATGGGGTTGTTCCGGTAGTTGGCCTTGTAGGTCTGCCAGTTGTCACTGAGTTTTTTCGGACAGAGCACAAGAACCCGAAGATTTCGGTTTTCATAGTATTTGATGACGGCCAGGGCAGTGAAGGTTTTGCCCAAGCCCACGCTGTCGGCCAGGATGCAGCCGTTGTACTGCTCCAACTTGCTGATGATGGCCAGCACGGCGTCTTTCTGGAAGGTATAGAGTTTATTCCAGACCAAGCTGTCCTTAAAGCCGTTTGCCTCGCTGGGCAGATCATCCTCACTGACATGCTCCAGGAAGTCGCTGAAGATGTTGTAAAGTGTGAAGAAATAGAGATATTCCGGGCTGTTTTCCTGAAAGGCTGCGGTCATGCTCTCCAACACTTGGTCTGTCACGTCCTGGAGGCGCTGTTTGTCTGCCCAAAGCTGATCAAAGAGTTTGAGATAGGCTCTGCTCTCCGGTGCATCGATACGGTTGATCATGCTGAACAGGTCGCCGCCCCGCTCACACCCAAGTTCCGCCCGGGTGAAGTTGTTCACAGGAGCATAGGCGATCTGTTCCCGGCCATCTACCGTGAGGAAGCCGGGCATCCCTTCCGCAGTGCAGTTGGAGCGGAATCTGGCTTTCATCCTGATCCATTGGGCACACTCCCGGGATATGGCTTTCTGCCCAAAATCATTCCTCAGCCGGATCTCAAACTCGCTGCCATGGAGGGTCTTCTCACGGCCCAGACGGGGAATGTAGAATTCCCGCTGCGCCTTTTCCGGGCGCTCTTTCAGAAACGCAGGAGAGGTGAAAATGAAACGTAGTTCCTCGATCCGTTCCAATTGCGTTTTCAGCTCTTCAAACGCATAGACCGAAAAGCATGCGGCAGCAACGGACACTTTGCTGCCAGGCTCCAGCGTGACCCGCAGGTCATCTGCCAGCTTCTCAGTAACATTGTTGATGATTTTCATCTCGATCGCTCCCTGTACTCCGAAAAGTAACTTCAGTCATCTCTTTCTAAAAAATAGTATTTATAGTATATAATTTTGAGAGCAGAATATCAATGGTCTGTGTTAAAGTAGAAATAATATCAATAGTATTTCTTCGGGGAGGAGATGCTGTTGAGTATTTCAAATATTGTTGGCGAACGGCTGCGAAATTACCGCCGTCAAAAAGGTTGGAGCCAGGAAGTGCTGGCTGAGCGTGCGGAGCTGCACCCGACCTATATTGGACAGTTGGAACGGGGCGAAAAAAATGCCACCCTCGAAACTATCTCGAAGGTGGCTCAGGCTTTGGAAATTTCGCTGGCACAGCTTTTTGAAAATATATCCTTAGAAGAAACAAAACCAGATGTGGCATCTCAATGTTATGGAATGATCCAGCGGCAATCACCGCAGGAGCAGGAAATGCTATTTCATATTTTGTGTTCGATTATAGAGTACAAGGATGAGTGACTATGATATGTGAAGTTATCCTATCTGCAGTTGCGATGCTATAAACAAAGATAACAGGCGTAACCTTCTGGCATCCTCTGCACCAAAATAAATAGAACAAATTTTCTATAAAAGCATTGACACAGAACATCCGTTCTGTTAGAATGAGAGCACAATCTGAATAGTCACAAAATGCTGCACCGAGCAAAGGGGTGCGCTGGCAGCCAGTCAGCGTAGAATGAAAAGTCTCCACCGAATCGCCGGGCGCATGAGAAACATACGAAACAAGGCAGGTAGGTCCCTGCCAAGTGTTGAGTTGTTCTCATGTGCCCGGTTTTTGTTTTTCTCAGCATCATGTCTGCCCATGCTTCCACGCAGCGAGGAGTTGTCCAGGTGTCAGTCAGAGAGGAGGTGCAGGTCAAGATTGCAGAACCGCAGAAATCATGCAGAGAAGAAAAAAGAGGAGGTAACCTGAATGAAAAAATCGATCTACAAAAGCTACGACGAACTGCCGCTGATGCTGAACATGAAGCAGCTCTCGGATCTTCTTGGTATCTCAGATGCCAGCGCCTACGAGCTGGTGCAGGAGGAGGACTTCCCCTCTCTGCGCATCGGCAAGCGTATCGTGGTCCCCAAGGGGGAACTGCGGAGATGGATCTCCGCGCACACGAAGGGAGCACAGGGATGACAGGAAATCAGAAGCGGGACATGAAGAAGTATTTCTTTATGCTCCCTAACGCGGTGTTCGAACTGGGGCTCCATGTGTATGAACTGGCCATCTACGCCTACCTGCTGAGGATCGAGGACCGGCGGACCTGGCAGTGCGTGGTCAGCTATCCCACCATCGCGGATAAGCTGGGGATCTCGGTCAACACCGTGGCCAAGTATGTAGGACTGCTGGAGGAGCGCGGCCTCATCGCCACGGAGCGCACCGATGTCATCACCCGAGACGGCCTCAAGCGCAACGGATGTCTTCGCTACACCATCCTGCCGATCCAAAACGCGATTGCTCTCTATCACGAGCGGCAGCTGTCCGCGCTGGAACAAGCAACAACTCGACAGCGAGCGCAGCAGCGAGCGGAGAAGTCCGGCGTGGAGTTCCTTCCATCGGACAAGGAGCAGAGCGCATAACCACGCCGCTGTGCAGCCTGTGATGCGTTGTGTGCGGCGATAGCGGTGCGGGTAGAGTACACGCCCCCCCCAAAAATTGCAGGGCACGGTGTGCGGGCTGTGTGCGCCAAGCGTCCGGCTCTCCCAAACCAAAATGTGCAGGCGCAGAAGCCGGTCGATTTGAGTGCTGGATAAAGGCAGGGGGTCGCAAGCGCCCCTC
>OGHO01002772.1_pt1 | contig 12836 bp, 7 predicted proteins | sample 1571421 | NCBI WGS metagenome assembly OGHO01 (sample SAMEA2581937, study PRJEB24529) | metagenome | biome: Human gut stool | place: China | collected 2011
AGGTAAATTTGATACACGGAAAGAAGAATGCCCACTCGTCTGAGGAGTTCTCAGGGGAGTGGGCATTTCTGCGCAGGCGGTTAATATAATTTCGATTATGATAATTCAAATTATATTAACTAGACCATAAAAAACCATAAAAGCGAACTTTTCTATTCTTTCACAAACCTGTAAACACCAAATTGTTCTTTTTTTACAAATCCGTACTCTCTCATTTGACGAACTACCACACGTGCCCTTGCCTCTTTTACTTCAAATACATTTTCAACATTATTTGTGTTGAATGTATATCGGTAGCCATATTTTTTGAACAATTTTGTAATTTTCACTTTTGTGCTATTAGCTAGTGGGAGTGTATCAACCATTTTACTGAAATCCGCAATTTCTTTATCTCGTTTAGCTTCTGCCTGCATCAAAGTCGATACTTTTTCCTTGGAAGTCGATACATCAAGTGGTGAGGTCGATACTTTTTTCTCAGAAGTCGATACTTTTTCACTATCGCTTGCCACACTTTCCATACTGATCTGTGCCGGAGTCGCTACACTTCTATTCGGCAGTGTAACGATAAAGAAATCCGAATCTGAGTAGAAAGTCGGCTTCTGGGCTACTTCCACATAAGAGTTCAGGATGCGGTCAATACCGCTGCCACGGCGCTCCATAAAGCCAAGCCGCGAGAACACATCCGAGATCACCTGATTGCGCCGCATAGACGGAATGTGCCGGATATCCATGTCCTGCACCCTGCGGCCATTCATCATACCGCCCGGTGAAGTGATCTCCAGTCGGTCATCGAACACTTCCACATGAATCTCCGAACCAAGAATCTGATAATTCCGATGGATCAGCGCATTGACCAGCACCTCACGAACGGCCTTATACGGGTAATCACTGCGTTCTTCGCGGGTCATACCACGGATGCTCCACGGGTTTTTGCTGTTGTTGCGAACAAAATCTTCCGCATTTTGCAGCAGCGTGATCAGACTTGCACCCTGAAATTCCTTGTCATCCAGAGCATCTTCTTCAATGCTGCCCTTGTAGTTGCCTTTCCAGCGAGTGCAGAAAATACGGGATTGCTTCAGAACGCCCTGATCGCAAAGCAGCAGGCCGCCATTCGTGATTTGTCCATCATCTGTTACCAATCCTGCGGAGGGCAAGTCTTTTTCGAGGTCGAAATCCTCTTTTTTCAGATTCTTAAATGTCGCGGCCAGCAGTGTAAAACTGACATCACCCATTCGATAAGAACTGGGCAGGGCATCAAAGGTCTGGTTCATACCTTGCAGTATCAGCTCGTTCAGTTCCCGTGAAGTGGCTTCTTCGGACTGGTCGCCATGCCGCACATAGGCCGTATGGGAACCGTCAAAGGCATAATAATATGGATACGCCGGGCCGTCCTGTACTTCCAGATCAACGCAGGACTTGCCCTCTATTTCGACCTCCCGCACCTGATAGCGTGGTGTAGGGTCAATGCGGACTTTGATAAGTTCCGTCAATCTGCTTACCACAGCCTGCGGATTTTCCAATCCTACGACCTCGCGCGGCTCATTCTTTACGCCAAAAATCAGGTGTCCGCCCTCGGTATTGGCAAATGCCGACACGGATTTCAGCCAGCTGCGCGGCTTTTTCTCTTCAAGACGTTCCTTGTAATCCACATGGGAGGCTTCAATGTAATGGTCGAGGGGGAAAGGCATGGTATCACCTGCTCGCTTCTTAATCTTTAGCGTTTGTAAATTCATTATACCTTATTTGAAGGCCAAATTCAAAACTTTTTATCTGTTTAGTACCTGCTGAGCTTTTTCTGCCTGGGCAACGATTGATTTTCCAACCTGATTAGAGTATCATTAAAATGAATTATTGTATCTTGTCGTTGAAAGTTAATTTTCGCTTTAGTCAGTCGATTGCGGGGACTCTTCTATGAAAATTCTGGATAATATCAACCATACTGTTCGGGAAGATTTACAAGATACTATGCAGAAAGGGAGCCGCGTGTCCATTGCTGCGGCCTGTTTTTCCATTTATGCGTATCAGGAATTAAAGAAACAGTTGGAAGAAATCGCGGAACTTCGCTTTATTTTTACTTCACCGACCTTTGTGCAGGAAAACACGCCAAAAGAGCGGCGAGAGTTCTATATTCCGAAATTGACCCGTGAAAAGAGCCTTTACGGCACAGAATTTGAGGTTCGCTTGCGGAATGAACTCACCCAAAAAGCACTGGCGAAAGAATGTGCCGACTGGGTGCGACGGAAAGTAAAATTTCGTTCCAATGTCAGTGGAGAGCAAATGCCCGGTTTCATGACGGTTGGTGAAAGTTCCTATATGCCAATCAGTGGGTTTACAACGGTCGACCTTGGTTGTGAACGCGGAAACAACGCATACTACCCTGTTCAGCGAACCGAAGCCTTTGAAAACGGCCGTTACTTTTTGTCGCTGTTTGATGAAATCTGGAATGATTCTTCCCGACTTCAGGATGTTACAGACATTGTATTGCAAAGCATCAGCACAGCTTATCGAGAAAACAGCCCGGACTTTATCTATTTCTTCACCCTCTACAATATTTTCAGTGAATTTTTGGAGGATGTGTCAGAAGATAATCTCCCAAATGAAGCTACAGGCTTCAAGCAGAGTAAAATCTGGAATATGCTCTATGATTTTCAGCGAGATGCAGCGTTGGCCATTATCCACAAGCTGGAACAGTATAACGGCTGCATTCTTGCAGACAGCGTGGGCCTTGGCAAGACGTTCACTGCACTGGCTGTAATCAAGTACTATGAAAATCGCAACAAATCCGTTTTGGTACTCTGTCCCAAAAAGTTGGCCGCAAACTGGAACATCTATAAAGGCAACTACGTCAACAATCCACTGGTAGAAGACCGTTTCCGTTACGATGTGTTGTACCATACAGATTTGAGCCGTTCCGGCGGAACCTCTAACGGTATTGACCTTGCTGCGCTTAACTGGGGGAACTTTGACCTTGTTGTGATTGATGAAAGCCACAATTTCCGCAATGGCAGTAATACCTCTACTGATGAGAAAGAAAACCGCTACACAAAATTGATGAATCGCGTGATTCGTTCTGGGGTGCGCACCAAGGTGCTGATGCTTTCGGCAACACCCGTAAATAATCGTTTTGTGGATTTGAAAAACCAACTTGCGCTTGCCTATGAGGGAGATGCCGGAAAAATCAATGAAAAGCTGAATACTTCGTCTCCGATTGATGAAATTTTCCGGCAGGCGCAAAAGGCTTTCAATACATGGAGCAAGCTTCCTGTCACAGAGCGTACCACAAATGCGCTGCTTGCGGCACTGGACTTCGATTTCTTTGAGGTGCTGGACAGTGTGACGATTGCACGTTCTCGCCGACATATCGAAAAATACTATAATATTTCTGATGTTGGTACTTTCCCGGAACGGTTGAAGCCGATCTCTGTGCAGCCGTGCCTGACAAGTCTTGATAATGCAATCAACTATCAGCAGATCTATAATGTACTGGATTCGCTGACGCTGCACATTTACACACCAACCAGCTTTATTCTGTCCTCTCGGATCTCCAAATACATCGACCCCAGCCAGCATGGAAAGGGACTGACGCAGGCAGGCCGTGAAGAGGGAATCCGCCGTCTGATGAGCATTAACCTGCTCAAACGGCTGGAAAGTTCTGTTTATGCGTTCCGGCTGACGATTGACCGAATCAGTAAACTGATTGAAGATACCATGCAATCGGTACGTTCATATCAAAATGGCAGCCGTGTGCTGGAGCTGAACGACATTTCCGATGCAACCGATTGGGACGATGATGACCAGAACAACGACATTTTTACAGTCGGCCGCAAAGTAAAGATTGATCTTGCGGATATGGATCATGTTTCGTGGCTGCATGATCTGGAAAAGGATGCTGAAAATCTGGAGCTTCTTTCCCTGATGGTGCAGGATATCACCCCTGCATACGATGCCAAGCTGCAAGAATTGCTGCGCCTGATTGACGAAAAGCAAAGGCATCCCATCAATCCCGGCAACCGGAAAATCATTATTTTTACTGCGTTTTCAGATACTGCTGACTATCTGTATCAGAATATTTCCGGCTATGTAAAGCAAAAGTTTGGGCTGAACACTGCCGAAATCACCGGCAGCGTGGATGGTAAAACAACCATTCCCAAACTCAGTGGTGATCTGAATACAGTTCTCACCTGCTTTTCGCCCATTTCCAAGCGGCGGGACAGCCTGCCGAACGCGAATCAGGCGGATATTGATTTGCTGATTGCCACCGACTGCATTTCAGAGGGCCAGAACTTGCAGGACTGTGATTATCTGATCAACTATGATATTCACTGGAATCCTGTGCGCATTATCCAGCGTTTTGGCCGCATTGACCGCATCGGAAGCCAGAATCGCTGCATCCAGTTGGTCAACTTCTGGCCGGATGTGGATTTGGATGAGTACATCAACCTGAAAGGCCGCGTGGAAACCCGGATGAAGCTGACGGTCATGACTTCCACAGGGGATGATAACCTCATCAGCCCGGAAGAAAAAGGCGATTTGGAATATCGCAGCGCACAACTCAAACGGTTAAAGAATGAGGTAGTCGATCTGGAAGAAATGTCGGGCGGCATTTCCATCATGGACTTGGGTTTGAACGAGTTCCGGCTGGACTTGCTGGACTATATGAAGAAACACGATGATGTGGAGCATACGCCGCTTGGGATGCACGCAATTGTTGCATCTACGCCCGATGCACCTCCGGGTGTGATCTTTGTTCTGAAAAACATCAACAATGAGATCAATGTGGATCAGCAAAACCGTCTGCATCCATTCTACATGGTTTATATTGGGCAGGATGGCTCGACTGTCTGCGATTATCTTTCTCCGAAAGAGCTGCTGGATCGTCTGCGGCTGCTCTGCAAAGGCAAAACCGAACCCGACCAGAGCCTTTGCCAACAGTTCAATCAGGCCACGGACGATGGAAAGAATATGTCGGCCTATTCTGAATTGCTGAGCAAGGCCATCCGTTCCATTCTGGATGCAAAGGAAGAGAGCGACATTGACAGTCTGTTCAAGATGGGCGGTACGACGGCCCTGCTTTCTTCGATTTCCGGGTTGGATGACTTTGAACTGATTTGCTTCCTTGTGGTACAATAAGAGGTGAGATCAATGCTGGGCTTTCCACCCTCCACGGAGTTTAACAAACGGATTCCGAAACAGAAGTTCTATGAAAATGCTGCCGTTCCAGCGGCAGTCAAGCGATTGTTTGCAGACCAGCTGCGCTGTATCTACTGGCGCAACAAGCTGGCAGTGTCCACCTTGAATCTCACTGCCGGAGAGCGGGTGACAGAGATCGAGATTTTCGAGCTGTGTCTGACCGTGCCAAAACTGGATGAAGCTGTTCTGCGCCAAATCGACAGTGAAATCCCCTATCACATTCTGTTTGTTCTTTCTTATGAGAACAAGGTGCAGGCTTGGATCGGCTGTAAAGATACATCTGCGAACAGCAGTGCCAAGGTAAGCCGCTATCTGCATACAGACTGGATGCCAGAAACAGAATTGTCCCTTACGATGAGCGGCCTGAGCTTAGAGGCGGTTTACGATGGACTGGTGCGGCAGATTGCCCGATTGCAGGGTGAAAGCTGGAGTGCCGCATACAGCATTGCGGAGAACATCCAACGCTCTGCGGAACGTGAAAAGCTGCAAAAGCAGATTGCGGCATTGGAGAATAAGATTCGGAAAGAAAAACAGTTCAATCGTCAGGTGGAGATGAATGCAACTTTAATAGCATTACGAAAGGAGTTGAAAGAACTGTGAAAAAGAACAATGGTATGCTTTTTCTTGCAGTTGGCTTTACAGGTCTATGCGTGATCTCATTTTTCTGGGAAGTCAATTCACGGATTATTGCCGGACTGGGCCTTTTCACTTTTTTATTGGCTATTTCGCAAGCGATTGATTCTCAACTTGATTTTTCCACCACTATTTTAGAAGAAAAAGTAGATATTTTTAATGAGACTTTGGATTCAAAGTGTGACGAGAAAATGATAGCTTTTCTAAAAAATTATGTTGACTGTTTTACGGATAATCGCAAAACCAAAATTTGGAGTATAATATCAAGTAGCATAAAAAGTGTGGCGTACATTGTTTTGTTTGCTTCATTTGTTGTGCCGTTTGATTTTCCATCAAAGATAAACAACGCAATATCAATTGCATCGTGTGCATTGGTGTTTTTTAGTATGTGGTTGGTTGACTGCCAACAATTTACAAAAGGGCAATGGAAACAATTCAAATTGTTCCTTTTACTTTTCAAAGATAATAAAACTGCCGAACAAGACAAAGAAACACAACTATGAAAAAATTTATTAAGGAACATCTCATCCAAACATGGATTATCGCCAGTATTGTATTTGCTATTTTGATTCATATTCTATTCGTTACCGATGCGCCATGTGATAAACTTCAAGCCCAATGGGGTGCGGGCGATATTTTAACCTATACAAGCACGGTGGCTCTGGGTTTGCTTGCAGTTTGGCAAAACCAAAAATTCAAGGAAGAAAATGATAGGGCACAAGAAAGACTGGAAAAGTTGACACAACAGGCAAACGAGTTAGCGATAATTGGGAAAATTATAGATAACCGTAGCGCAAAATTACAACGCCTTCAAACTTGCTTTTTTGAATTTGAAATTGTATCTAGTCCAGGGACTATAGAATCAGCATATACAAGGGCAGCAGATATGTCTGAACGAGGAAGCCTTTTAAGCGAATGTAGCCGTGATCTCACAATAAAAGTAGAAAATCTTATTATTGAAATTTCTGGGAATAAGGGGATTCCTTCTCAAAAGGTTTGCGATGCAATTATTAGATTAAGTGATGCAACTGAAGAAATTATAGACCACTATTTTTCAGGAACGTCCGATTCACTTGGCGAAAAAGTGCTTGCAGAATATATTGCGGCACACCAAGAATTCATTAAATATAGATCAATATACATATCCCGAACCGAACGAGTTTTAAATAAGATATCATATGAAGATGTATCTTTAGCAGATATTAGAGATTTTATAAATAGTACAAGCAAAAAACAGGAGGACTCTCCCAATGAACAACAAACTTCCCCTTCAGACTCCCAACCTGACAGCCCAGAACATTGATAAAATTGCCGCGCTCTTCCCCAACTGCATCACAGAAATGCTGGACGAGGAGAAAAGCACCCCCGACCACAAGGTTTACAAGCGCGGTATCAACTTTGAACTGCTGAAGCAGATGCTCTCGCCGGACGTTGTAGACGGAGATGAAGCATACGAGTTTACATGGGTGGGAAAAAAGGCATCCATTGTAGAAGCCAACAAGCCCATCCGCAAGACCCTGCGCCCCTGCCCGGCAGAAAGCAAGAACTGGGATGATACCGAGAATCTCTATATTGAGGGCGATAATCTGGAAGTGCTCAAGCTGTTGCAGGAGAGCTATCTGGGCAAGGTCAAAATGATCTACATTGACCCTCCGTATAATACGGGAACGGATAATTTTGTTTATCCTGATGATTTTACTATGGAGACTTCTGAATATGAAGATGGTATAGGGCTACGAGATAATGACGGTAATAAACTTTTTAAAGAAAACACAAGATCCAACCCACGTTTTCACTCGGACTGGTGCTCTATGCTTTACGCCAGATTGCTGGTATCCCGAAATTTTCTTTCAGAAGATGGTGTGATTTTTATTTCCATTGATGATAATGAGGTCTCGGCACTAAAATCAATTTGCGATGAAATATTTGGCGCTTCTAATTTTGTTGCGGAACTAGTGTGGGAAAAGAAAAAGAAGGGGTCGTTTCTTTCAAATTCTATCACAAATGTTAAAGAATACATCGTCGTATATTGCAAAGACGCCGATTCTTTTGAGGGCCTAATCGGCGAAATTAAGACAAACACAGAAACATATCCTTGTATAAATGCAGTTAATAAACGAGAGTTACGAACGATTCCTTCTGGCATTATCAGCAAATATAAAGAAAAAAATTTCTTTTTGCCTAAAGGAACTGAAATAAGCGATACGACCATGAGTATTGTCCTTCATTCTGATTTAGTTATAAAAAACAGTATGTTGGCACAAGACTTGGTTTTGGAAGGAAATTGGCGTTATTCGCAAAGCGCAATGACACAGTACGCAAAGAAGAAAGAGTTGTATATTACAAGAGACCTTTATTTGCGTAGAATTGTCAATGAAACACGATATAAAACCTTAAAAGATTGGTTGCCGCGTGTTGGAGATGATTCAGATGTATCGTATAATGCACCGATTGATTTGAATAATCTGAACCGTTCTGGATGGGGCTCAAACGAAGATGCAGACGAGGAATTGCGACTTATCTTTGGCGTTCAAAAAATACTTGATTATCCAAAACCGACACGATTGATTGAGAAGTTATTGGCATCATACAGAAATACAAAAGACTGTATTTGTCTTGATTTCTTCTCAGGTTCAGCAACGACAGCAAATGCTGTTATGCAGTTGAACGCTAAAGATGGCGGCCACCGTAAGTTTATCATGGTACAGTTACCGGAGCTTTGTGACGAAGATGGTGAAGCTTATAAAGCGGGATATAAGAATATTTGCGAAATTGGTAAAGAGCGTATTCGCAGAGCTGGCGAAAAAATCAAGCAGGAAGATGATTGCTGGAAGTGCGTTCCTCTGAACCGCATGGATGGCTCTAAGCCGGGCGATGATACCACTGCTAAAATTGTAAAAACGATTGACGCGGGAGATGGAAAGCCGCCGATTGAAATGGTGGATATCAGCAAGAATCCCGATGTGGGCTTCCGTGTTTTCAAGCTGGACGATACCAATATGAAGGACGTCTATTATTCTGCCGAAGAATACTCTCAGACCAACCTCGAAGATTTGGAAAGCAACATCAAGGAGGACCGCACCGACCTTGATTTGCTGTTTGGCTGTCTGCTGGATTGGGGTCTGCCGCTGTCCATGCCGTATCGGTCTGAGAAAATCGGCAACTGCACTGTCCACACCTACGCACCCGGTGATGCTGCGCTGAATGTTCCCGATGCCCTGGTTGCCTGCTTTGACAGCAATGTGCCGGAAAATGTTATCAAGGAAATCGCCAAACGCAAGCCGCGCCGTGCAGTGTTCCGGGATTCTTCCTTTGCCAGCAGCCCGGAAAAGATCAACGTGTTTGAGATTTTCAAGCTGTATGCACAGGATACCGATGTCAAGGTGATTTGAGGGAGAACAGCAGATGAAACTTCAATTCAAACACCAGAAATTTCAGGCAGATGCCGCAAAAGCCGTGGTGGACGTCTTTGCAGGTCAGCCCTACCTGACCACAAATTACCGCATCGACAACGGCAGCGGCATTTACCAGACCGATATGGAAACAAGCTTCACAGGCTGGCGCAATGAACATATTGTACCAGAGCTGAACGACAGTATTATTCTGGAACACCTGCAAAAAATCCAACGCACCAACCAGATTGAGCCGTCCAAGCAGTTGGAGGGACACTATAACCTTACCATTGAAATGGAAACAGGTGTCGGCAAAACCTACACCTATATCAAGACCATGTATGAGCTGAACAAGCATTACGGCTGGAGTAAGTTTATCGTGGTCGTGCCCAGTGTTGCCATCCGTGAGGGCGTGTATAAATCGTTTGAGGTCACACAGGATCACTTTGCAGAAGAGTACGGCAAGAAGATTCGCTTCTTTATCTACAACTCCGCACAGTTGACGGAAATTGACCGCTTTGCCTCGGATAGTTCCATCAATGTCATGATCATCAATTCGCAGGCGTTCAATGCCAAAGGCAAAGATGCCCGCCGTATTTATATGAAGCTGGACGAGTTCCGTTCCCGTCGTCCCATTGACATTATTGCAAAGACAAACCCGATCCTGATTATTGATGAACCGCAGTCGGTGGAGGGCAAGCAAACCAAAGAGCGGATGAAAGAGTTCAACCCGATGATCACCCTGCGCTACTCGGCTACCCACCGTGCAGACAGCATCTACAACATGGTCTACCGGCTGGATGCAATGGAAGCCTATAATAAGCGTCTGGTTAAGAAAATCGTGGTCAAAGGCATTACGGAATCCGGCAGTACCGCTACGGATGGATTCGTCTATCTGGAAAGCATCAATCTTTCCAAGGCAGACCCTACGGCAACGATCCAGTTCGACTGCAAGGGAAAATCCGGCCTGCGCAAGGTAACGCGCACCGTTGGGCTGAAATTCAACCTCTATGACTATTCCGGCAATCTGGACGAATACAAGGATGGCTATGTGGTGAAAGAGATTGATGGCCGGGACAACCACATTGAATTTCTGAATGGTGCCCGATTGTTTGCCGGAGATGTGGTCGGCAAGGTGGACGAGGACCAGCTGCGCCGCATCCAGATTCGGGAAACGATCCTTTCGCATTTTGAGCGGGAACGTCAGCTGTTCCACAAGGGTATTAAAGTGCTGAGCCTGTTCTTTATTGACGAGGTGGACAAGTACAAGTGCTACGATGCCGCAGGCCAGCCTTACAACGGTATTTATGCAGAGATGTTTGAGCAGGAGTACGAGGATATTGTCGGCCAGATGCAGCTTTCGCTGGGCGAGGATGATTACATCCGCTACCTGAAAGCAATCTCTGCGCACGATACCCATGCGGGTTATTTTTCGGTGGACAAGAAGGGCCATTTTGTCAATCAGGTTGCAGGCGATGACAAGCGGGAGAAAACCTCCAATGACATCAGTGCCTATGACCTGATTATGAAAAACAAGGAGATTCTTCTTGACCGGGACCCCAAGCGTTCCCCCGTGCGCTTTATCTTCTCACACTCTGCCCTCCGGGAAGGATGGGATAACCCGAACGTGTTCCAGATCTGCACCCTGAAACAGAGCAGCAGTGAAGTCCGCAAACGGCAGGAGGTTGGCCGCGGCCTGCGTCTGTGCGTCAACCAGAACGGCGAACGTATGGATGCGAATGTTCTGGGCAACGATGTGCATAACATCAATATCCTGACTGTCATTGCCAGCGAAAGTTATGACAGCTTCGCCAAAGGCTTGCAAAGCGAACTGGCCGAAGCAGTTGCAAACCGCCCCAGAAAGGTGGATGCAGCCTTGTTTGTTGGCAAGGTTCTTACGGACGCAAACGGCAACGAACAGATTGTGGATGCAGATACCGCCGCTGCCATCTACTTTGATCTGTTACAGAATGGCTATGTGGACCGCCATGGTGCGCTGACGGACAAGTACTATGCCGACCATGCAAACCATGCTGTACAAGTGGCAGAAGAAGTTGCAGACTGTGCAGCATCGGTCATTGACCTGCTGGACTCTGTTTACAGCGATAAGGTCATGCTGCCTGAAAATGCACGTTCCAACAATGTGGAATTAAAAATCGACCCGGACAAGCTGGCCATGCCGGAGTTCAAGGCCCTTTGGAACAAAATCAGCCCGAAATCGGTTTATGTGGTGGATTTTGACACAGATGAGCTGGTGCAAAAGTCCATTCGCTCGCTCAACCGCAATCTGAACGTATCAAAGATTTACTTCAAAGTAGAATCCGGTGAAATGACGGAGATCAAATCCAAGGATTCTCTGTTAGATGGCTCTGCTTTCGCAAAAGCGGATCAGCATAAATATGACCCACAGACCAAAATTCACGCCAGCCAGAGTGTCAAGTATGACCTGATTGGCAAGCTGGTGGCTGAAACCAAGCTGACCCGCAAGGCGATTGTACAGATTCTGGTTGGCATTGAAAAAGTGGTGTTCGATCAGTTCAAGGATAACCCGGAAGAGTTCATCCTGAAAGCAGCTGCCCTCATCAATGACGAAAAGGCAACGGCCATCATCCAGCATATCACCTACAATATTCTGGATGAACATTACGATACGGACATTTTCACTGAGCCGACTTTGAAGGGAAAACTCGGTACGAACGTCATGAAAGTACAGCGGCATCTGTATGACCATTTGATTTACGATTCAAGCAATGAGCGTGATTTTGCCGCCGACCTCGATACGAACCGCGATGTGGCAGTCTATGTAAAGCTGCCAGATGGATTCTATATTTCCACACCTGTTGGAAAATACAATCCCGATTGGGCGATTGCGTTCTATGAGGGCACAGTCAAGCACATCTACTTTGTTGCTGAAACCAAAGGCACACTGGATTCCATGAAGCTCAATCACATCACCCCGGTAGAAAAGGCTAAAATTGATTGTGCCCGCGCACATTTCAAGGCACTGAACGATGAAAACGTGGTATACGATGTGGTGAGTGACTATCAGACATTGCTGAACGCCGTTATGAAATAATAAACCAAAAGAAATAACACGGTGCTGCTGTGCAGCATTCCCCAAAACGGTAAGGTTCTATTGTGAACTTTGCCGTTTTTCTTTTTGTCCAAAATTGTATTCCAAAACGGCCCTATAGATTCATATTGGTGTAAGAAGTTTTCCAAACAAAATTTGAAAATCAGGTTGCCAAACACCCTTTTTAGAATGTTATAGGTATAGGAGGTTGTTTGAAAAAGTGAAAATTTCCTGAATTTTCATAAGCCCTCCGTTCAAAAACACCCTATTAAGTTTGTATAGGGTGTAGGGACTACTTTCAGAAACGAACCCCTTGGCATTTTGGAAAGTCCACAACTTCTTACAAAACCACACTGTACCTTGACAACAACATGATCGGCTGCAAGTTAATATGCTTTTCGGAGAAGTGCCGCCACGACAAGAGCGCACCAAGAAGAAGCCATACGCCGGAGGAAATCGGGCAGGAACAGCTTGCGGGCAGACCGACACCGAAGAAGAACCGGGCAAGCTGGCAGAGAGGACTTCACAAGTCTTGTCTGTCAGGTTGT
>OGHO01002782.1_pt1 | contig 12770 bp, 18 predicted proteins | sample 1571421 | NCBI WGS metagenome assembly OGHO01 (sample SAMEA2581937, study PRJEB24529) | metagenome | biome: Human gut stool | place: China | collected 2011
CATTCTCCTTTCTCTCCTGCTCTGTCAGTTCTCTTGCCGGTCTGTCGACGATTTTTCCATCTTTTAAAGAATTGTGTCAGTTCAATCTCTGAATCAACGTATAATGCTCCAATGTATTCACTGTTGTGAACAGAAATTTCTTTTCCTTCTTTCTTGTAAAGTTGTGTCAATGAACCGTCCACATCCTCCAATAACGAATCCTTCTCCAAACCCTGAATATTTTTTTCCAAAGCCGCACACTGTTTATAAAACAATTCCTCATCAGGGGTATTGCATATCGTATAATGATACATTTTCACTCCTCCAGTATATCGCTTTAGTACCACATAACCATTTTTTCCTTAGGCACGCTATTCTGCAACGCTAATTTTTCTAAATAGGAAACCGCATGGTTCAAATATATCGGAAAATTTTTATCATACTCGGAAACATTGCTTTCTACAATCCTTCCACTCTTAATGTCAACAGAAACATATCCTAAAGCACCGCTATTTTCGGGGTCATACTCTGCCGAAATGATACCGTTATTCATTTTTATATTTTTTAATTTTAGCATAGTATTCACCCGCTTCTTTTGCGTAATTATACTTTCCGGATGCTTTGATGTGAGCCTCGTTCTGCGGAATCCCCTTTTTCATCAAATCTCTTTCCATAATCTCGTGGTTAAGCAATGTGATGTCATGCAATTCCGGTTTGCCGTCAATCAACCTTTGCCACGATTCCGCCATCATATAGTCCGGGGCAAAATATTCAAGCTCCGCCCCGCCCAAATCATGTTTTTCCATAAAAATATAGTTTTTAACCGTTTGTATATCTTCTTCTGCAAAACCTGTTGTCTCTGATATTCTCGCAACATCTGTTTTCATGCTGCGAACCAGTCCATAATACCTTTCCGCATGTTCTCTTGCTTCTTTGCTGCTGGGGTTTCTTGCCCCACTTATAGCACCTGATTTTATTATACTGTTTTTTCCTTGTTTTTCAACTGTTTTCCCAACAACAACCCTTGTCCTATCCGCCTTCAGTCCCGTCTGTTCCAGAAAGTCCTTCTGCCTTCTGTTCCATTCCGTTATCCTTGCGGATGCCTCGCCACTGTCCAATCCTGCCGCCTGCAGGGCGTTTTGTTCCCGTTTCCACCTGCGGATGCCACGCTCAATCCTCCGCTGCTCCTGCAACGCTTCGTATTCGGTCATTTTTACGCCGTTATACTCGTAGTCCTTCGCCTGATATTCTTTCAGCAGTGCCTTGTCATAGGTACGGCTCATGCCCTCGAACCAAGGGCGAAAGCTGTGTGAGCAGTTCCAGCCGCTGAGTTATAAAAGCCTTTTGCAAATTCCTTCATTGCCCTTCTCCTTTGCCGCAAATAAAAAATCCCGATAAGCATTGTAGCTATCAGGATTTCTTTGGATTTATTTTGATATTTCTATTGACATTTACCCTTTTTCGTGTTGTTATATAAACAGAAAGGAGGTAGTGCAAAATGAAAAAAGACAAAGACTTTAAGCTAAAAATTGTCGAACTTGTAATCCAAGCAGTTATTGCCCTAGCCGCTCTGATTACAGCCATCAAGTCTTAGCAAGTTCGGGGAGTAACCCTCCCCTCACTTCTTAGATAAAGTCAATGTCTCATGTTTATTATAACCAATCGAAAGGAGAATGACAATGAAAAATAAGATCTCTGTTTTCTCGCTCCTATTCTTTTTTATCTATGCGGTACGCACAGGCTGGACACCGATTTTAAAAATCCTTGTAATTTTAAATTCTGCCCTTGTGCTTTTACAGACAGCTTTACAATACAAGGAGGTTCTGCATAATGCCAGAAAATGAGTATATCTCTGTTACCCAATTCGCCCAGAAATTCGGTAAGGATGTCGGCAATGTCCGCAAGCTGATTAAGGATGGTCGCATCCCTGCAATCAAAATCGGGAATCAGTGGGCAATCCCTGCCGATGCTGAACCTCCTGCCGATAAACGCGTAAAGTCCGGCGAATACCGTAATTGGAGAAAGAAAAAGGATTCTTCCGAAGAGGACCGCTGATGCGGTCTTTTTCTTTTTATGCAAAAGGACCCCCGTTTCCGAGTGCCCAAAATAGAAGGTAACATGAAACATCTATATTTTCACAATGCCTTCATACCACTTTCCAATAGGACATACTATGACATCTGCCCTTGCTTCTTCCGCCATCACAGGCATGGTATTTATCGGTTTCTTTGTTTTTCTCAATCATTCTGCTCCACCCCCGCTATACAACCAATCATCATCGGGGATGGTTTTTAACAACTCCTTCGGCTTCACGTTATCACTCCTCGCTTTTCTCCGACCATCGTCATATACCGCAGATGTGCCAACCAGCAAAACCAATCAAAATTCAGTGCATCGCCCTGATTCAGCATTTCTCTTGCGCCTGCAATCAGCCCATCCTTTTCCGATTCCACAAACGCCTGAAATACCGCCACATCTGCGTATGCCCTGCGGCGTACAATTTTGGAAACCATGAACCGCCTGTAATTGCCATTCAGATAATCGGAAATTTTGTCATATTCCGTTTTCCATTTTTCCAGTTCAGCCCTTGGCAAATGCAACGCCTTGCCCCTGCGTTCCACCTGTTTGATATAGTGCTGCATTTCATCATCTGTCATTCTCTGCATGAAAACCACCTCTCAAAACGGACATTCCGTGTCCCCCGGCAGAACATAAAACCCGGAATCACACGCCGATTTCTGCATTTTTTCCCAGCCATAAGACCTATCAGAATCCTTGCTGCACGTTGCAATTCGTTTACTGGATTTGCTGTACTGCGTTTCAATCGCATTTTTCCCAACAGCCAACCTGCCCGTCAGTCTGTTTTTGGTTACGTTGATATGCCCTGCACCCTCTGTGCCTGCGTTTCTGCCATAGAACACAACCGTATCCACCTTGTTTGAAATATCTCCGCTGCCCGAAATATCATCGTTTGTCATTTCGCCCTCCTTCGTCTTGCGGGGGTGGGCTACCAACATGATATGCACGTTGTATTTCATAGCGATGCTTTTCAAATCCCAAACAAAATTGCTCTGTGCGGTATACAAATCTCCCTTGCCGTCAACACGCTCCATGGCGGTCATTAGGTTGTCCAAGCAAATCAGCTTCGCGTCATACTGCTTGATGACCTTCTCGACCGTTGCCACCAGCGTTTCCATTTCCACTGTCGATTCGGGGATATAGGCGTTATCGTAAATATAAATTTTATCGCTGTACCAATCATTGATTTTGTTCTGCACATCCGCACCGACGGAATAATATTCCTCGCCGAACGCATCTGTTCCCTTCGTCAGATAATTGGGACCGGCAAGCTGCATATCCAGCCAACGCTTGAAATGAAAATCGGGCAGCTCCCCGGAATATGCAAACACGTTCCAGGATTGTTCGATAGCCTCCGCTATAATCTGGCTAACGAGGGTGCTTTTCCCTTCGCCACGCCTGCCGGACCACAAGGAAACCTGTCCCAAATACAGACCACCGATAACCCGATCCAGCTCATACAGCCCCGTTCTGATTTTCGGCATATCGTTTAGATTGACCGATTTCACATCAGACAGCTTCTTGACGTTTTTCAGCTTGAGCACCTCTGCGTTTTCGACCGCCTGCACGATTGCGCTTTTGCCATACCTCCGCAGGATATCGTTTGCATCCTTTTCTCCCAGATAGTCCTTGATGCGAACCACACGCACCCTTTGATTTACTCGCGCCTGCAATTCATTTACCAGTGTAACCTGTCCGTTTTCGTTATCCCCGAACACGATGATTTCCCGAAATTCGTCAATCCAGTCCGCACAGTGCTGATACCATGTGAACCCTCTCGCCCCCGTTGGAACGGAAACGGCGTTTTTGATTCCTGCCTCAGCCAAGCTCAAGCTGTCAATCTGCCCCTCCGTGATAACCAATATCTCCCTGTCCTCACACTGCTGCATACCAAACAGAATCGGCTTTGCCCCTGCTTCGCTCCATTCTTTGTTTTTGTCCTTCGCCTTATCGAAATTCGTTTTCCGATATTTCACAAACTGCATGATATTGTTTTCGTCATAGAAGGGAAAAACCAACACATTCGGGTTATCCCTTGCAGTTGTGATGCGATACCTTCTGCACACCGCCTCGCCAATCCCTCTGGATTCCAGATATGTGATTGCCGCAGGTCTGGTTTCAATTTTCTTCTGCGGTAGCTGCTTATATTTTTTGGTTTCCCCAAAATCCAGTTCAAAACCGAAATCCCTTGCCAGTTCCACAAAATGACCGTGTTTCGCACAGCCGGAACGAAAACAGTTGAACGTCCCATTTTCCAGATTGATTGAAAACGTATCCTTGTCCCCATGCTTGCCGCCGTGGCAGTAGGGGCATTGGCTGAAAAACAATTCGTTTCCCTTTTCGTGTTTTTCCGTCTGTATGACTGCGGCAAAATCATACACATCCTGCTTGTTATATTCATAGCTCATCTGCCTGCCCTCTCTCTCCAATCCTCCTCGGAAGGTTCGGGGGGAACCCCTATATTTATTTCTTTACATTCTTTATTATTCTTAACATTCTTAAGATGTTGCCCTTTGTTTGCCCCCTGCTTGCCCTCTGCTTGCCCTTTGTTTGCCCATTCGCTTGCCTTGTCAAATTCCAAAACTTGATATTTTTCCCAATTTACAACGGTTATAATGGTATATCTGTTTGTCGATTCGCTTGCCACTTCGCCTGTCGATTTTAGCTTGTTTAGTGCAGTTCTTATCTGTTTAACGCTAAAACCCAGTTCTTCCGCCAAATGTGCATAGCTTGTAATGACCTGCCCCTTTTCGATGGTTCGTCCCATCCATTGACTTTCTCGAAAGCTGGCGGTTAACAACAGATGCAGAAATAAATCCTTCACAACATAGTCTTGGTACCACCCCCATTGGACTAATTTTCTGTGTACTTTCACAAATCCATTTAACCTCTGCATTTTAACCCCCCTCTTCCATTTCTTCCTGCAACTGATTTCCGCAAATCTCGTCCAGATTGGCTTTTCGCTCAATGGCAACGCTTCCGCTGCAATCGGTTTCCGTTCCGTCCGGTCTGACATATTTATACGAATAGTCCCCGAAATCCAGCTTTTTGGATTCATACGGACAGCCTAAGCTATCCAGTGCCGCCCGTATGTGTTCCCATTTCTTCTCTCTGGTATCCACCAGAATAACTATCGTTTTCAACGCCTTTTCAATCTCGGCATCGTTCCATCGTTTCAATCTCGTTCACCCCCTGCCCCTTATTTAGCACCAATCTAAGTCTCAGCGCGTCTCAATTTCTGCATCAGAACGGCAGGTCGCTGTCATCTGCGGCATCGTTCACGCATTGCTGGCTTCGATACACGCAATCTGGTTTGCAAAATAGTCCTTGTTTCTGTCCTCTGCAATATCAAAGCTGATTTTCAGAACGCTGCCCCAAGTGTATGTAATCTCCTCGGCATTTGGAACGGAAAGATTTTGACACAGAAAAAGGTCTCCGAGAGGCAGAGGCGTTATAACAAAAAAATCACCCTGCGATACCAAAAATCTTTGTTGGCAAGGATATGGAAAATATACATATCCGAAGTAGTCTGATGCAGCTTAGGAAGGAATTTTAAAACATCATAATTTTATACGTGTTATCACGTATATTTTATTGAAATACGTATTTATACGTATTATAATATATCTGTAATCAGAAAGGCGGTACAATAGAAATGCAGATGACACCAAAAGAAATTGTTAAACTACTAAAGCAGAACGGTTTTGAAGAAACAAATCAAAACCGTTCGCATATAAAAATGAAGAATCACGAAACAGGCAGGCAAACCATTGTACCTATACACAACAAGTCCATGTCAAAGGGGCTTGAGCAGGCAATATTAAAGCAGGCGAGGCTGAAATAAGCCCTGCTCCCATAGAAAGGTGGATGTATTATGAAATTATTTTATCCCGCGCTTTTCCATAAAACCGAAGAAGGCGGCTTCTGGATCTCCTTCCCCGATATTCCCGAATGTTTAACAGAAGGTGACGATATGACACAAGCCTACGAAATGGCAATGGATGCCCTTGGGCTTGCTCTGGAAAGCAGAATGGCAGACGGCGAAACACTCCCCCCTGCCTCTGACCCATCCTGCATCGCACCAGCGGAGGATGCTTTTCTGGTTATCGTAGAATTTGACCAACTGGAGTACCGCAAAAAACACAGCACTAAGTCCGTAAAGAAAACCCTCACCATTCCCGAATGGCTGAATGAGGAGGCAATGGCAAGAAATATCAATTTTTCTAAAACCCTACAGGAGGCACTCCTCGCAAAATGCCAATAAATAAAATTTCCCCTGCGGTACTGCCATACCGTAAGGGGAAAGAAATTTATCGCAAGAAAAAAGCAGGTTATATTTCAAACCTACTTTTTCCTTTGGAGCACGGGCGATAGAACGAGGAAGAATTTAAATTCGTTTCTCGTGCAGGTTACCAGCCTGCGTTCTATCAGAAGGGCATTCCAAAATGTCTATATATGTTAATACATTATGACCGTCTTTTTTAACATACCTAAAATGAAAAAAACCCCGAAAATTCGGGGTTTACAGCAAGCTGCTAACGGGATTCGAACCCGTGACCTCCGCCTTACCAAGGCGACGCTCTACCTACTGAGCCATAGCAGCAAAGGTTGATAAAAACTATCAGCCTGTCTATAGTATCATATTCCTTCCGCCTCGTCAAGATTTTTTTCTTCCAAAAAGTGCTCTAATTTTTTCTTGACGCGCTGAAGGGCGTTATCAATGGATTTTTCGGGCTTATCCAGAACGCGGGCAATTTCAAAATAGCTTCTGCCCTGCAGATAAAGCACAAGCACTCTGGTTTCAAAGCTGCTGAGCTTTTTCATCATCTGGTGCTCAAGAAAGCTTTTATTTTCCTGCCCAATCAGGAGCACCTCCGGATTGAGCAAGGCACCACTCTGCAAAAGATCCATATAGGTCTGCTCGGATTCCTCCTCATAAACGGGCTTATTCAGAGAAACATAGGAATTGAGCGGCTGATGCTTCTGTCTGGTCGCTGCCTTAATGGCAGTAATCATCTGGCGATTCACGCAAAGCTCCGCAAAGCTGTGGAAGGATGCATTCTTTTCCTCATTATAATCACGCACTGCCTTATACAGCCCAATCATGCCCTCCTGAATGATATCCTCGTTATCCGCACCAATCAGGAAATAGGCTCTCGACTTTGCGCGCACCAAAAATTTATATTTATCCAACAAAAATTCCTGTGCCTCCTCATCGCCGCTCTGCGCCAGCAGTACCAGCTCCTCATCCCTTGTTGTCGCATATTTCTGTTCTCTTGTCATTTCTGTCATAAAAATTCTCCGTTGTTGTTTATTTTTTTCGACGCAATTCCTCAAACCATGCCAAGACCTCCTCATCCAGATGGTCCGCCAGAATATTATTTTTCGGCGGTCTGTTCCGGATAAAGCGTTCACGCAGCTCCGTTTCGGCGGCAGTGACCTCGCTCCATAGCTCTCTCGCCGTCATACGAATCGCCCCCTGCCCATAAATAATCAACTGCTCCAGACCGTCCCCCGTTGCCACGCGCACCTTATAATGCTTCGGCATTGAGGTTACGACACGCTCGATATAATGGTCGGCGGTTTCCGCTTCCTTGGTATAGACTACGAAAATATTATTATATTCATAGACGGTACCGATATTCCCCTTGACCAGATAGCCATCGAACACCAGAATGACCGTTGCCTGCTTGGTGCCTTTATAATTCGAGAGGATATCCATCAGCCGCTGGCGGGCGCTTTCCAGACTGACATCCTCCACCAGCTCTCTCAATTCGCTCCATGCGTGGATAATATTATAGCCATCCACAAGCAAAAATTCCTTTGCCAACAGATTCCCCTCCTTTCTTCGGTAGACATTCTTCTGGGGGCGCTGTCCCCCTCACCAAGGGAGTCACTCCCTTGGAACCCGATACCACAGTATGGTACTGCAAGAATCGGATAAACGGATCTAATATCCTCGTGGGGTAAAAGACAATGTCATTAAATCATTACTTGCTGTAATTTCTCTGGCGCACAACCTCATACATCAAAAGTGCTGCCGCAACAGAGGCATTCAAAGAAGAAATTTTTCCATACATCGGGATAGATGCGGTGAAATCGCAGTTTTCCTTCACCAATCTGCTGACACCCTCACCCTCACTGCCAATCACCAGACCGATAGGGCCTTTCAGATTGGTATCGAAATGGTCATTTTCGCCCATATCCGCGCAGGCAAACCAAAGACCCTCCTTCTTGAGCTGCTCCATGGTTTTCACGAGATTCGTCACCTTTGCCACAGGCATATATTCTATCGCGCCTGCGGAGGTTTTTCCGACTGTTGCATTCAGCCCGACGGAGCGACGCTTCGGGATAATCACGCCATGCGCGCCGGCACATTCCGCCGTTCTGAGAATCGCACCCAGATTATGCGGATCTGTGATGCCATCCAGAAGGATGATAAAGGGGTCTTCTCCCTTTGCTCTTGCCGCCGCAAGAATATCCTCCACCTCTACATAATCATGCGCGGAAACCAGCGCAATCACGCCCTGATGGTTCTTTGTCTGGGAAAGCTCGTCCAGCTTCTGGCGGCTTACCTCCTGAATGACAACGCCTTTTTCTGCCGCCTGTGCAACAATCCGCTTAATCGTGCCCTCCACGTTGCCCTTCTGCACCATAATCTTTTCGATATCTCTGCCGCTGCGCAGCACCTCCAGCACGGCATTTCTGCCCTCCAGCTGGTTTTCATTCAATTCTCTTTCCCGTCTTTTTTCTCGTTCCAAAAACGCCCCTCCTCGCCTATATTTTACGGTTTCATTCATACAGCATAAAGCCGAGGGGACTTTCAGAGGCATTCCGCCCCTCCCTTCGGCTTTGTTTTTCAGTTACTTTTCCAATTTTTCTGCCATTCCCAGCTTAAACAGCTCTACAACTCTCTCTTTTTCTCCCTTGAGATAGAGGTAGCCGAACAGCGCTTCCAAGCCTGTCGCATGGCGATAATCCATCAAATCGGCATTTTTCGGCACAGTGAAGGATTTTGCATTGCGCCCTCTGCGGAACACATCCGCCTCCTCCTCTGTCAGGATATCCTGAATCCGATAATACATTTCTGCCTGCGCCTTTGCATTGACAATGGCTCTTGCTTTTTTATGCAGCTTATTCACAGGGGCATTGCCGTCCGTCAAAACAGTCAGCCGCACCAAAACCTCAAATACCGCATCCCCGATATGCGCAAGTGCAAGGGAATTATATTCTCTTGGGTTCAGTATGCTCCGTCCGCCTAAAACCACATCCAGTTCTTCTAAATTCATAGCTTAGCCTCTGAACCACTGTACGCCCTGACGGGTATCCTTAATGGTAATGCCCATCGCTGCCAGCTCATCTCTGATGGCATCCGCCTTCGCGAAATCCTTCGCCTTCTTTGCTTCGGTTCTTTCGGCAATCAGTGCTTCAATCTTTGCAACATCCTCATCGGATACTGCTTCCTCTGCCACTTCGGCAACGCCCAGAACACCGCACAGGTGATCCAGCATATCCTGAATTTTTTCTGCAAATTCCTTGGATGCGCCTGCCTTGATTTCTGTATTGGAGAAACGCACCAATTCATAGATTGCGGAAACGGCATCCGCTGTATTGAAGTCATCATCCATCGCTGCTTCAAACTGCTCCTTATAGCCGTTCAGCTCTGCTTCCTTTGCAGCTTCCTCCGCTGTCATTTTGGTATCTGCTACATTCTTGATATAGAAATTCAGTTCTTTTCTTGCATTTTTGATTCTTTCCAGACCGTTCTGGCAAGCCTTCATCAGTTCATCACTGAAGTTGATGGGGCTTCTGTAGTGACCGTTCAGAATGAAGAAACGGATAACCTCATAAGGGAAGTGCTTTGCAATATCTCTTACTGTGAAGAAGTTGCCCAGAGATTTGGACATTTTTTCATTATCAACAGTGATAAAGCCATTGTGCAGCCAATATCTTGCGAAGGTACAGCCGTTTGCTGCTTCGGACTGTGCGATTTCGTTTTCATGGTGAGGGAAAATCAAATCCTCGCCGCCTGCATGGATATCAAAGGTATCCCCCAAATAATGCTTGGACATAACGGAGCATTCAATGTGCCAACCGGGTCTGCCTTCGCCCCAAGGGGATGTCCAGCTGGGTTCGCCCTCCTTTTTGGGCTTCCACAGAACGAAGTCTGTCGGATTTTTCTTTGCATCATCAATCGCAACACGCTCAGATGCGCCCGCAATCAGCTCATCCAGATTTTTTCTAGAAAGCTTGCCATATTCCGGGAATTTCTTTGTATCATAATAAACAGTGCCATGGTCCTCATACGCAAAGCCCTTATCAATCAGGGTCTGCACCATTGCGATAATACCGTCCATTTCCTCTGTTACGCGAGGGTGTACGGTTGCTCTTTTTACATTCAGACCATCTGCATCGCGGAATGCTTCTTCAATGTATTTATTAGAGATTTCCGCCATGGTTTTGCCTTCCTTATTGGCTCTGTTGATGATTTTGTCATCAACGTCCGTGAAGTTCTGCACATAGGTCACTTCGTAGCCCTTATATTCCAGATAGCGTCTTACCGTATCAAAAACAACGTAGGGTCTTGCGTTGCCGATATGGATATAATCGTACACGGTAGGGCCGCAAACGTACATTTTTACCTTGCCTTCCTCCATGGGTACGAATTCTTCCTTCTGTCTTGTCATGGTATTATATAATTTCATGGGAATTCACCTTTCCTTCTTCCTAATCTATCAAAATAGTATAACACAAAAATCCGATTTTTGCTGTATTTTTCTTTCCTTTTTCCGGAAAAACATGCCTTTTCCGCGAATCAGATTGCTCTTCTCTTTACATGGCCTGTCAGCTGTTCGGGGGCAACCGGCGGAATCCGCACGCCGTCCTTGCGCACAATCATAACAGGAGAGCCGACAGCAGTTACATTGGGAGGCAAATCCTGCGTTACCACAGAGCCTGCACCAATCTTTGTATTCGCGCCGATGGTAACGGGGCCAAGCACAATCGTACCTGCGCCAATCATAACATTATCCTCAACGGTCGGGTGGCGTTTGTTTTTCTGCTTACCGGTACCGCCCAGCGTTACCCCGTGGTACAGCATAACATTATCCCCGATTTCTGCGGTTTCCCCGATAACAATGCCTGCGCCGTGGTCAATAAAGAAGCGCTTGCCGATGGTTGCGCCGGGGTGAATCTCAATCCCAGTCAGAAAACGGGACAGCTGTGACACAAAGCGTGCAGGCACCAGCAGACCCTTTTTATACAGGCTGTGCGCAATGCGATGGTTTACCACTGCCCAGAAGCTGGGGTAAAGCAATACCTCAATCGCACTTTTAAACGCAGGGTCTTTTTCTTTTATCACTGCAACAGATTCTTTCCAAAATTTCTTCAACATATCAAAATTCCTCCTAAAACGATATCCATAGTGTGCTTTTATCAGAACGCCCTGCTGCTTACACAGAGGGCTTGCTACACACTTCCGTCCGTCTCAGTCTTTCGATAAATTGCATGCACAGGCAGCCAATCGACCCCCGATTTTTATTTTTTCCCTTCTGATTCTTCCAAGAAGCCATCTGGCTCACCTCCCTTTGGAATGGTCTGTGTCGACCTTCTGTCGTTTTTTTAATAACCGTTTTTTTGTAATAAAAAACGCCCTTGCAAAAATATGCAAAGACGAAAAATATCGCGGTTCCACTTTACTTAGACGGCATCTAAAAATACCATCTCACCTCAATGACTGTAACGGTGTCAACGGATACAGGCTACTCTCGGTTCGCCCGTTCAGTTCAGGAACGCACTTCATCCTCCCCCAGTCTGTAAACGGCTTACACCCAATGTATTTTAAGGTAGTGACAATCAAATTTATGCCAAAGCATAAACTCAAATCTCACCGCCTTTCACCAAGGCCGTTATTCTCTGTCAGGTGGATTGGAAAATCATCATTTCCCAAGAGGATTACTCTTTTCCATCATCACTTTTTCTTGTTTTGATATTCTTATTTTTCCTCCAGCAAACAAACTGCCGAAGCTGCGATGCCCAAGCCTGTACCGGTAAACCCAAGCCCCTCCTCTGTTGTTGCTTTGACGTTAATCTGCTTCAAATCAATCCGAAGGGTTTCTGCAATATTTTTCCGCATTTGTTCGATATGCGATGCCATTTTGGGCCTTTGTGCAATAATTGTCGCATCGATATTTATTATACAATATCCTTCTGCCAAAATCAACCCCAAAACGTGGGATAATAATTTTCTGCTGTCTGCGCCTTTATACTGTGGGTCGTTATCAGGAAAATGCCTGCCGATATCGCCCAGAGCAGCCGCCCCCAGAAGCGCATCCGCAATGGCATGCAGCAGTACATCCGCATCGGAATGTCCCAAGAGTCCCTTTTCATAGGGGATTTTCACGCCGCCAATGATACAATCCCTGCCTTCTGCTAATTTATGCACATCATAACCGGAGCCGATTCTCATGCTTTTCTCCTTTCAATATATGCCGGAGGAGAATAAATTCTCCCATTCGGACTACCAACCGAACTGTGTTTTTATCTTTGTTTTTCCAATATAGCCCGATTTTTTCCTTCTGTCAACCATCTATTGCTTTGAATTTTTCACAACTGACTCAAGCGCATAAAAAAAGAGAGCCTTTTCAGACTCTCGAAGCTAGGGTAGCAGGATTCGAACCTGCGAATGACGGAATCAGAATCCGTTGCCTTAC
>OGHO01002783.1_pt1 | contig 12765 bp, 8 predicted proteins | sample 1571421 | NCBI WGS metagenome assembly OGHO01 (sample SAMEA2581937, study PRJEB24529) | metagenome | biome: Human gut stool | place: China | collected 2011
TGTGGATCATGCCGCGCCATTCGAGTTCTTCGATGAAATTCTTTGTTGCCATTTTATTGTTTCTTTGTCTTGATTATCAATATTGTACGGCGTCCGGCCGGTCGTGCCGGCGGTCAGCATGCGCCTCCGTCTGCGGCCGTTCGCCTGAACCGGTCCTGCGGCGTGTGCCGTAAATCGGTGCGTTATTCCACCTCCAGATCCAGTGCCTTGCGAAGCTCCGCCACCAGCGGGTTTTTCTCCGTAATGTACCGTACCCGGTCTTCGAGTTTGATCGGACGCACCGCCCGTATCTCCTCGTTTACGATGACCTCCAATTCGATCATTCCCTCTATTCCGGCCAGTTCGGCGATGCGCATCAGCATTCCCGTCTTGCTGCGCAGAATCTCTTCGCGCAGTTCGCTCGTCGGCACGCTCACCGAGATCGTGTTGTCGCGGAACGTCATCAGCTCGAAGGCCGGCACGAAGCGCGGGCGTTTCTCCTTGATGAGGTTCAGTATCCTGCTGCGGGCATGCTCCAGCTTTTCGGCGCACTCCGGATCGACGGTTACGACTTCGGCTTCGTCGGGCGTTTCGCCGTCCGAAAGCTCTTCGTCGGGATCGCTGCCCGCCGAGGCGAGCAGTTCCGAGAGCGAAGCGCCCGATATGAGCGGACGCCGTGCCGGAGCCGGTGCGGTCTGCACTGCGGGCTTTGCCGGTGCGGGCTGCGGAGCCGTTTCAGCGGTTGTTCCGCCTGCGGTTTGCACCGCCGGGACGGCCGCTCCGCCTTGTGCCGTCGGATGCGGTGTTCCGCCCAGTACCGTCGGTCCCGCCGTTCCTCCCTGCGCTGCCGGATTTGCCGCTCCGCCCTGCGCGGTCGGGTTTGGTGTCCCGCTCTGCATCGCCGGATTCGCCATTCCTCCTTGCGCCGTGGGATTCGCCGCTCCGCCCGGTATCGTTTGTCCGGCTGCCGCAGCCTGTCGAGCGTTGTCCTGAGCGGAAACTTCCGCTGCCTGCGGACCCGGCGTCTGCATCGCGGCTCCGCGTACGGAAAATCCGGATACCTGCGGTATGCCGGCCGATGCCGTCGATCCGGCTTCCGGCCGAACAGTGCCTTGCCCCGTTTGTCCTGCTCCCGGCTGAACTGCGGACGGTGCCGTTTGTCCTGCCGCCGGTCGAGTTGCGGCCTGCCCTGCGTCCGGTCGAACCGCGGTTTGTCCGGCTTCCGGCCGAATTGCGGCCTGCACCGTTGCTCCCGCACCCGACTGGGGCGTACCCGGCGTCGTTTGTCCTGCCGCGGAAACCGTCTGCGCCTGAACTGTAGACGCGCTCTGCTGCGGCGCGGGTCGTGCCGCAGCCGTCGGAGTCGCCGCCGCGCCTGCGGCCGTACGGGGTGAGAGGGCGGGGAGGGAATACTCCCCGGAGGAGGTCAGATCGTCATTTTTTTTTTGGCCGAGTCCTGCGATTTTCATCAGGCCCAGCTCGACGAGCAATCGCTGGTTCGACGATTGCCGGATCTTCCCGTCAAGCTCCGTCAGAATGGAGATGGCTCCGAACAGGAACTCGACATTGCAGGCGCCCGCCTGCGTCCGGTATCGTTCGAGCAGCGTTCCGGTCATTTCGATCAGCCGCAGCGTTTCGGGGCGCTTGGCCATCAGCAGGTCGCGCATGTGGCGGTTGAGTCCCGCCGTGAAGGTCTGCCCCGAAAAGCCTTTCGAGAGCACCGTGTCGAACGTGACCAGCACATCGACGTAGTTGCCTGCGAGCAGCATCTCCGTAACGCTGAAATAGGTGTCGTAATCCAGCACGTTGAGCGTCTGGGCCACGTTGCGGTAGTCGAGCGTCGTGCCGCAGAACGACACGGCCTTGTCGAACATCGACAGGGCGTCGCGCATGCCGCCGTCGGCTTTCTGCGCGATGAGGTTCAGCGACTCTTCGTCGGCCGAGATGTTCTCCTGCCCGGCGATGTATTTGAGGTATTCGACGCTGTCCTCGACGCGGATGCGGTTGAAGTCGTAAATCTGGCACCGCGAGAGGATGGTCGGAATGATCTTGTGTTTCTCGGTCGTCGCGAGGATGAAGATCGCGTGTGCGGGCGGCTCTTCGAGCGTCTTTAGGAAAGCGTTGAAGGCCGCGGCCGAGAGCATGTGGACCTCGTCGATGATGAATACCGAGTAGCGGCCCACCTGCGGGATGATGCGCACCTGCTCGATCAGCGTGCGGATGTCCTCCACCGAGTTGTTCGACGCGGCGTCCAGCTCGTGGATGTTCAGCGAGCGGCCCTCGTTGAACGAGCGGCACGATTCGCACTCGTTGCAGGCTTCTGCGCCGTTGGGGCTCAGGCAGTTGATGGCCTTTGCGAAGATGCGGGCGCAGGTGGTCTTTCCCACGCCGCGGGGACCGCAGAAGAGGTAGGCATGGGCCAGCTGGGCGCGCTCGATGGCGTTTTTGAGCGTCGAGGTAATATGTTTCTGCCCGACGACCGAGGCGAAGGTCGCGGGACGGTATTTGCGTGCGCTGACGATAAAATCACTCATAGTTCCGCAAAGATAAGAAATATGAGCGAAGATTTGAAAATTCGGGATTAAAAATTGTCCCCTCCGCCGTCCCTGCGCGGCTGTCCGCCGTTGCGCCAAATTGGCGCATTTTGACAGCGTGTTGTGACAAAAGATGACACAATGACCGAAAAATGAGGTTGGCAGGTGTTTTGCGGATGTTGATGACGAATGGTTTGCGTCTGCGATCCGGTCGCAATGCGACGAGTCCCCGCCGGGCGGGGATTTGAGGGGGAGTCGGACTTGCATGCGCGGCGGTAAGCCGCGGGTTGCTGCCTCGGACGCGAACCATCGGACCGTGTGAAATTTAACTTTGCGATTATGAATATAAACACATTGACCATCAAGGCGCAGGAGGCGCTGCAGGCAGCGCTCAACCTTGCGCGGGAGCGCGGACAGCAGGCTGTCGAGCCGCTCCATCTGCTCGCGGTGCTGATCCGCGAGGACGATTCGCTGGCCACGTTCCTGCTGGGACGCGTCGGCGTGAACGTGCGCGGACTGCGCGACGAAACCCAGCGCGCCGTCGGCTCCCTGCCGCGGGTCGAGGGCGGCGGCGAGCAGTTCTTTGCGCAGGAGACCTCGAAGGTGATTCAGCGCGCCGTGGACTTCACCAAGAACTTCGGCGACAAATACGCTTCGGTCGAACACCTTCTGCTGGGTCTCGTGGCCGAACGCGGACAGGCGGCCGACATCCTCAAGCGCAGCGGCGCCACCGAGAAGGAGCTTCTCGAAGCGATCCGTATCTTCCGCAAGGGTGCGACGGTCGATTCGCAGACCTCCGAACAGCAGTTCGACGCGCTGGGCAAGTACGCCGTCAACCTCAACGAACAGGCCCGTTCGGGCAAGCTCGACCCGGTGATCGGCCGCGACGAGGAGATCCGGCGCGTGTTGCAGATTCTCTCGCGCCGCACCAAGAACAACCCGATTCTGGTCGGCGAAGCCGGCGTGGGCAAGACCGCCATCGCCGAGGGCATCGCCCACCGTATCGTGGACGGCGACGTGCCCGAAAACCTGAAATCGAAGGTGATCTACTCGCTCGACATGGGCGCCCTTATCGCGGGCGCCAAGTATCAGGGCGAGTTCGAGGAGCGGCTCAAGGCCGTCGTGCAGGAGGTCGTCGCCAGCGAAGGCGAAATACTGCTGTTCATCGACGAGATCCACACCCTCGTCGGCGCCGGCAAGTCGTCGGGCGCGATGGACGCCGCCAATATCCTCAAACCCGCGCTTGCGCGCGGCGACCTGCGGACCATCGGCGCCACGACGCTCGACGAGTATCAGAAATACTTCGAGCAGGACAAGGCCCTCGAACGCCGTTTCCAGAAGGTGATGGTCGACGAGCCGACGCAGGAGGACGCCATTTCGATCCTCCGCGGACTGAAAGACCGTTACGAGAACCACCATCAGGTCCGCATCAAGGACGAGGCGATCGTCGCCGCCGTCGAACTTTCGACGCGCTACATCACCTCGCGTTTCCTGCCCGACAAGGCGATCGACCTCGTGGACGAGGCGGCTTCGCGCCTGCGTCTGGAGATGAACTCCGTGCCTGAGGAGATCGACACCCTCGACCGGCGTGTGCGCCAGCTCGAAATCGAGCGTGAGGCGATCCGCCGCGAGAAGGACAGGGAGCGTGTGGAGCAGCTCACCAAGGAGATCGAGGAACTGAAGTCCAGAGACGCCGAGATGCGTGCCAAATGGCAGGGCCAGCGCGATCTGCTGAAGAGGATTCAGGAGAACAAGGACCGGATCGAGCAGCTGAAGATCGAGGCCCAGCAGGCCGAGCGGCAGGGCGACTACGGCAAGGTGGCCGAAATCCGCTACGGCAAGATTCAGGAGGCCGAAAAGGAGATCGCCGCCTTTCAGGAGGAGTACAAGCTGGCGTCGGCCAACGGCTCGATGATCAAGGAGGAGGTCGATGCGCAGGACGTCGCCGAGGTGGTATCGCGCTGGACGGGTATCCCCGTGACGCGCATGCTGGCTTCCGAACGCGAGAAACTGCTGCACATGGAGGACGAGCTGCACCGGCGCGTCATCGGTCAGGAGCAGGCCATCGCCGCCATTTCCGATGCCGTGCGCCGTTCGCGCGCCGGGTTGAACGACCCCCGCAAGCCGATCGGCTCGTTCATCTTCCTCGGCACCACGGGCGTCGGCAAGACCGAGCTGGCCAAAGCGCTGGCCGAGTTCCTCTTCAACGACGACTCGATGATGACGCGTATCGACATGAGCGAGTATCAGGAGCGCCACAGCGTGTCGCGTCTGGTGGGAGCGCCTCCGGGATACGTCGGTTACGACGAGGGTGGCCAGCTCACCGAAGCCGTGCGCCGCAAGCCCTATTCGGTCGTGCTGCTCGACGAGATCGAGAAAGCGCACCCCGACGTCTTCAACATTCTTCTGCAGGTGCTCGACGACGGCCGTCTGACCGACAACAAGGGCCGCACGGTGGACTTCCGCAATACGATCATCATCATGACTTCGAACATGGGATCGCATATCATTCAGGAGAATTTCGCGGCGGCGTTCAGCGGTGAGAAGCTCGCGCCCGAAGTGGTCGAGAAGACCCGGATGGACGTCATCGACCTTTTGAAACAGCAGCTGAAGCCCGAATTCCTGAACCGTATCGACGAGATCGTGATGTTCGAGCCGCTGACGCGCCGGGATATCGAGCGCATCGTGGACATCCAGCTGGGCGCCGTGCGCCGGATGCTGGCCGAGAACGGCATCCGCCTCGAATACAGCGACAAGGCGCGCGAATGGATCGCCGCCGCCGGCTACGACCCGCTCTACGGCGCGCGTCCGGTCAAACGTACGATCCAGCGTTACATCGTCAACGAACTCTCGAAACGGATTCTGGCCGGCGACGTCAACCGCGAAAAACCGATCAAGATCGGCGCCGACGACAAGGGCCTGACCTTCGCCAACTGAGAGCGGCCGCAAGACCGCCGGAGCGGAGGTTCGGATGCACCGCTTCCTGAAAACGAAATGGTTCCGGAAAAAATCCGGAACCATTTTTTATTGCCGCCCGCTTTCGGAGCACTCCTCTTTCGGCCCTGCGGGGGCCGTTCCGCCTACTTTACGAACCTGCTGAAGAATTTCCACAGCTCCTCGCCCGTGTCGATGTCCTGCTCGCCCCACGAGTGTTTGCCGCCGACGATTTCGTAAAGCCACACCTCGCTGCCCCCGGTGCCGCCCGTGAAGCGGTGCGCGATCACCGTGCGGCCGCCGGGTGCCTTTGCCGGCAGCGTGTCGGTCTGCATGACGGTGCAGCGGTTCTTCGCCGCCCAGTAATGTACGGCCAGCGGCACGGGCAGATAAGCTCCCCAGCCGCCTTTGTTCTGCGGATCGCCCAGCCATGCCGAGGTCCTGTCCTCCGTGCCGTGGATTTCGAAGAGCGGAACCGGCGCCGTACTCCGGTCCGCTTTGTAGAGCCAGTCGAGCATCAGTCCCGAAACCGGCGCCACGGCGGCGAACAGGCGGGGACGCTGCGCCGCCAGCTGGTAACACATCTCTCCGCCGTTCGACATGCCCGTGCAGAAGACGTTGTGCCGGCTCAGTCCGTGCTTTTTCTGCAAATGGCGCACCAGCTCGGTCAGGAACCGCACGTCGTCGACGGTCATGTCGGCCTGAAAGGGGTATCCCACGTTCCAGCAGCTCTTGCCGCGTCCGTCTTTCGCGCCCTGCGGGTAGCAGACGGCGAAACCGTGGCGGTCGGCCGTGGCGTTCATGGCGAAACGGTCGGGATTGTTGTTGCCGCCGTAGCCGTGCAGGACGACGACCAGCGGGGCGTTCTCCGGCAGGCCGGCGGGCAGGTGCAGTTTGTAGGTGCGCTCCATGCCGCCCGAACGCAGGATGTAATCCGGGGTCTCCGGCGCCGCGGACTGCGCCCGGCAGATGCTTGCCGCGAAGAGCAGAAGGGCCGTAAGAAGAAAGCCCTTTGCCGCGGCGGATTTCAGCAGGTGTCTCATTTTAAGCAGTATTCGATTTACAGACCCTTGCGGGCGATGCGCCATGCCAGACTGTTGTACAGCCCGATCAGCGGAGCGCGCCAGCTGCGGGGCAGGGCGTTGAGGACGCGGACCTTGCGCAGCGTGCGGCGGTAGGTCTTGGTGTAGCCGAAAAACTCCGCCGTGCGCGCCGCCTCTTTCGTGCCGCCCTTGGCGCTGATGATGAGCGCTTTGCCCAATGCCGCGCGGGCCACGAATTCGTTGTATTCCTCAGGCGCCGACGGGTCGTAAAGCTCCTCGAACGAATAGCGCGTCCGTTCGGGCGTGTAGCTCGACGCCGAGCGGTTCGATGCGACCTTCGAGTAGTTCGCCAGCGGCTTGGGCGAGAAGCAGACCGCGTAGCGGCGGGCGATCTTGATCCACATATACATGTCGCCGCCGATCTTCATCCCTTCGGGGAATCCGCCCACCGCCTCGAAGACCGCGCGCGGTACTGCGCTGGCCGACGGGATCGAGATGTACCGGTGCGCCGAGTCGCGGAAGAAGTTGGCGACCACACCGCGTTCCGAAGGGGTGCGGGCCGGGAAACGCCCGTCGTGGCTGACGATGTTGAAGGCCGTCGAGTAGACCCCGCAGCCCGGAAACTCCGCGATCATCGCGGCGATCTCCTCAAGAAATCCCGGCTCCCACGTGTCGTCGGCGTCCAGCAGGGCGATGTAGTCGCCCGTCGATTCGGCGATGGCGCGGTTGCGGGCCGCGCATTCGCCGGCGTTGGGCTGCGTGACGAGTTTCACGAGCGGCGAGCGGATGCCGCGCACGATTTCTGCGCTGCGGTCCGTCGAACCGTCGTCCACGACGACGATCTCTGCCGGCTGCAGCGTCTGGGCCAGCACCGAACGCAGGGTGTCGCCGATTTCGCGTTCCTTGTTGTAGAGGGGTATGATGACCGAGATGGTTGCGGATGCCATTTTTAGCGGTTTGATTTATTGCGAAGATACCGATCTTTTGCTACATTTGCAAATAATTAACGGGTGCGCGGCACTCTTCGGGCGACCTTCCGGGCCGAAACCGGCCGGCCCTATGCGCGCGGAGTCCCTCCCGCCGCTCCCGTTCCGCTCTTCCCGTTCCGGACGGGAATTAACAAATAACGCACTATGACCGCAGCCGAGAAACTCATCGCTTTCATCCGCAACTCGTTCGACACGGCGTTGTATTTCGCCGTGATGGTTGTCAAGGAGAATTTCCGCAACTACGTCGGGCGTGCCGGAACGGTCGGCCGGCCGGCGCAGTCGATGGTGATTCTGGGCAACGGCCCCTCGCTGGCCGATGACCTGCCGCGGCTGATCGAACGCCGCGAATACGAAACCGAAGATTTCCTTGCTGTCAATTTTTTCGCCGAAGACGACCGCTTCGAGGTCGTGAAGCCGAAGTATTATGTCCTTTCCGACCCGATGTTCTTCCGCGACAGCGCATGCCGCGACCGCGTCCGGGCGCTTTACGCGACGCTCGCCCGCAAGGTTGCGTGGCCGATGAACCTCTACGTGCAGTACTATAACCCCGAAGGCTTCGACTACCGCGCCGCGCTGCCCAATTCCAATATCCGCATCGTCCGGTTCCATACCCAGATGTACCGCGGTTTCAGAAGTCTCGAATTTTGGCTTTTCCGCCGCGGGCTGGGAAGCGCCAATTTCGGAACGGTGGTGCAGGTCGGCGAATACGTCGCTCTGCTGCTGGGGTATAAGCGGATCGAGCTTTACGGCGTGGACCATACGCTGTTGGACGGACTCTGCGTGGACGATGGGAACCGGCTCTGCCGCATCGACCGCCACTATTACGACGGAGCGGAAGCCGCCGCGCCGCAGCCTATTTACAAGAAGGTTCCCCACGTACCCTATACGATGGCGGAGTATCTGGCCGAGGTCGCCGAACTGTTCCGCGGCCACGAAGTCCTGCGCGACTATGCCGCCGCGCTCGGTGCGCGGATCGTCAACCGCACCCGCGGTTCGATGATCGACGCCTATGAACGGAACCCGGAGTGAGCTGCCCGATGAAAACGGAAAAGGAGGAATCGAAATTCCTCCTTTTTCGTATCGCCTGATGTGCCGGCAAATGCGCCGGAATTTATTTGGGCAGGTTGCGGCTCGCGGCGATGATCTCGGCCATCGTGAAATCCTCCGGATAGTCGATGTCCAGCCCCTCGATACGGTCCACAACCGCCATGTAGGGCCTGTCGCCGATCCTGCGGTGCCGCCCGGTCCACAAGGCCCGCGGGAAGATGAAGAAGGCGCTGGTTTCGATATACACCGGCTCGATGGTCTGCGTGCGGGGGATGTTTTCGGGCGAATAGTTGAGCGGCCGCCCCTCGTACCATGCGAACGTCTGTATCTTTTCGGCGCTGAATGCCGAGTCGTATTCGCCCGAAACCACTTTCCGGAGCGCATCCGCGACGGTCTCGGCGCGGATAAAGGGCGACGTGGCGTGCGCCAGCACATAGAGGTCGGCTTCGACCTCGGCGGTGAAGCTGTCGTAAATCTCCCGTCCCAGCGTCGTGTCGCGGTCCAGCTCCTCGCTGCGGCGCAGGAACCGCACCCCTTCGGGCAGGAATTCGCGGATCCGCTCGTCGCTGCAATAGACGTAAACCTCGTCGATTCCCTCGACCTCGGTCAGCGTTCGGAGTATGTGGCACATGAGCGGCGACCCGCTCAGCGGACGCAGGTTCTTGCCGCTGACGCGCTGGCTGTTGAGCCGTATGGGGACGAATGCTGCTGTTTTCATAATTCGGTTTTATATCGGGGGCCGCCCGCCTTGCGGCGGAAACCCGTTTAGGTTCACTGTACCAGTAAGTTGCATCCTCTGATGTCGCTGTGATCGATGCGCCCCTCGACGACGAACGCTCCGCGGGCATCGACCCGGCCCACGTCCTGCGTCTGGATGAACGCGCACGACCACCAGTTCGCCAGATCGGCGATGTTCAGCCCTCCGCGCGTTCCCGCGGGCTGCGGATCGAACGGATCGTTCACGTCGCGGGTCGTGACGCGCATCCACGGCGGACAGCGGAAGAGGTTGCCGCCCTGCGAATAGGCCTGCGAAGTCAGCTCGGCCATGCCGTATTCGGAGTGTATCGCGCCGACGCCGAATGCGCCGCACAGGATTTTGTGAAACTCCTCCTTGGGAATCTCTTCGCGGTAACCCTTCATGCCGCCCGTCTCCATTATGACCGTATTTTCGAGCTTCGGGGCGTAACGCTCCGCCAGATCCCACAGCGCATAGCTTACGCCCAGCAGGATTTTGGGCTTCGGATCGGCCTGCATGGCCGCCAGCAGCGCGTCGTAGTCGTCCAAGTAGAAGCCGCCCGAACCGCAGTCGGCGATCAGCCGGTCGGCCATGTAGACCAGCGACGACCCCTTGCGGCGCAGGTAATTGGGCAGCAGGGCATAGAGGCTCCACTGCGCCGGTTCGCCGTAGAACGTGCCGAATGCTGCGCGGAACGTCCGTTCGTACAGCGCCAGCGAGCGCATCGGGTGGCGCGACGGCGTCATGCCCGTCGTTGCCGACGAGGTGAAGACCGCCTCCGGCTCCGTGCCGCCGCAATAGACGTCGTGGGTCTTGAAGATTTCGATCGGCAGGAACGGAATCTCGCGGGCCGCGCGCACCTCTTCGGGCCGCACTCCGGCCAGCGCGAGATACTCGCGGTAGGGTGGGCATTCTGCGGCCTGCCGCCTGAATACCTCCAGTGCGGCGGCTTCGAACGCTGCGTCGTCCGTGATCCCGAATATGTCGTCCTGCGTAATCATTTCATTGCAAAGGTAAATATATTTCGAAATTCGGCAAAATCCCTTTTCTGCGGACGGAATAAGTCCGGCAGGGCGGTTCCCTGCGTAGCGCTTCCGAATGTCTGCTCCCGAAAGCCCCTCCCCGAAAGCCCCTCCCCGAAGCCCGTCTCCGAAAGCCCGTCCCCAAAAGCTTGTCCCCGCGTCGTTCCCGAAAGCTTGTCTCCGCGTCGTTCCCGAAAGTCCGTTCCCGCAGTTCGTCCCCGCAGTTCGTCCCCGCAGGTGCATGCCTGCAGGTCCGCTTCCGCAGGTGTGTGAAAGGCCGCCGTTTCTCTGCCGCTTGCGTCGGTCATGAAATAAAAATCCACAATCGGACTCCCTTCCGGGACCCCGATTATGGATCGGATATAGTCGCTTCGCGCGGTATCGGAACCGCTCCGCCGCTACTTCTTGTTGGTTTTGGGCGCCAGCATCATGTTCATCTTCTTGCCGTCGAGCTTGGGCATCATCTCCACTTTGGCGACCTCTTCGAGGTCGGTGGCGAAGCGGAGCAGCAGGATTTCGCCCTGCTCCTTGAAGACGATCGAACGGCCGCGGAAGAAGACGTACGCCTTGACCTTGCAGCCCTCCTTCAGGAAGTTGGTGGCGTGCTTGAGCTTGAAGTTGTAGTCGTGGTCGTCGGTCTGCGGACCGAAGCGGATCTCCTTGATCACGACTTTCACCTGATTGGCTTTCAGCTCCTTGGCCTTCTTCTTCTGCTGGTAGAGGAATTTCTGGTAATCGGCGATGCGGCATACGGGCGGCTCGGCCTTGGGCGAGATCTCGATCAGGTCGAGTTCCATGCTGTCGGCGAGCTTCAGCGCTTCGCGTATGGGTAAAACCAGCGGTTGTTCGACGTTGTCGCCCACGACGCGCACTTCGGGAGCCGTTATCTGCTCGTTGATGCGGTGCGGATTCTCCTTTTCGGGCGGGCGGCGCCCGTACCGGTTGTTGGTGCCGGCTGCCGGTTTCGGCCGGTTATTCCCGGGGTTGAATGGCCTCGGCGGGAATGGTTTCGGTGCTGCGATAATCGTAAAGTATTAAAGTGGTTAATTACTTTTGTTTTTCATTGTCCGGCTGCCGGGGCGTGACCTGCGGCGTGCCGTAAACTCCGCCGTCCGGAATTTCCCCCGAAAGGGGAAGTCCCGGATGCGGACCGGAGTCGTTATTTCTTTTCCATTTTGTTGGCCTCGATCTCCTCCTTCACCATTCCGGCGATGAAGTCGCGGAAGCCTTCGAGCGTCATCTGACCCTTGTCGCCTTCGCCCTGCGCGCGTACCGACACGAGTCCTTCGGCCTCCTCCTTCTCGCCGACGATCAGCAGGTAGGGGATGCGCTTGAGTTCGTTGTCGCGGATCTTGCGGCCGATTTTCTCGTTGCGGTCGTCCACCTCGGTCCTCACGTCGCTGCGGTTGAGGTACTCCGCGACCTGCAGGGCGTAGTCGTTGAACTTCTCCGAAATGGGGAGCACCACGACCTGCTGGGGCGAGAGCCACAACGGGAACTTGCCGCCCGTATGCTCCAGCAGTACGGCCACGAAACGCTCCATCGAGCCGAACGGCGCGCGGTGAATCATGATCGGGCGGTGCAGTTTGTCGTCCGCGCCCTTGTACGTCAGGTCGAACCGCTCCGGCAGGTTGTAGTCCACCTGAATGGTTCCCAGCTGCCACTTGCGGCCGATGGCGTCCTTGACCATGAAGTCGAGCTTGGGACCGTAGAACGCGGCTTCGCCATACTCCACGACCGTATTGAGTCCCTTCTCCTCGGCGGCCTGCATGATGGCGCTTTCGGCCTTCTCCCAGTTTTCGTCCGAGCCGATGTACTTCTCCTTGTTGTTGGGGTCGCGCAGCGAAATCTGTGCCGTATAGTTGTCGAACTTCAGCGTCTTGAAGATGTAGAGCACGATGTCGATCACCCGCTCGAACTCTTCGAGCAGCTGGTCGGGGCGTACGAACAGGTGGGCGTCGTCTTGCGTGAATCCGCGCACGCGGGTCAGTCCGTGCAGTTCGCCCGACTGCTCGTAGCGGTACACGGTGCCGAACTCCGCCAGACGGACGGGCAGCTCCTTGTACGAACGGGGCTTCGAACGGTAAATCTCGCAGTGGTGCGGGCAGTTCATCGGCTTCAGGAGATACTCCTCGCCCTCGATCGGGGTGTGAATCGGCTGGAACGAATCCTTGCCGTACTTGGCGTAGTGTCCCGAAGTCACGTACAGCTCCTTGTTGCCGATATGCGGGGTGATGACCTGCTGGTAGCCGTATTCTTTCTGCACGTTGCGCAGGAACTGTTCGAGCCGGTCCCTGAGCGCGGCGCCTTTCGGCAGCCACAAGGGCAGACCCTGTCCCACGCGCTGCGAGAAACAGAACAGTTCGAGGTCCTTGCCCAGCTTGCGGTGGTCGCGTTTCTTGGCCTCCTCCATCATCACGAGGTATTCGTCGAGCATCGACTTCTTGGGGAACGAGATGCCGTAGATGCGCGTCAGCATCT
>OGHO01002785.1_pt1 | contig 12761 bp, 7 predicted proteins | sample 1571421 | NCBI WGS metagenome assembly OGHO01 (sample SAMEA2581937, study PRJEB24529) | metagenome | biome: Human gut stool | place: China | collected 2011
TGGACTTTCCGTATGTGGACCTTCCGAGATTCAGGCAGCAGGTATGACTTCTATTTATACGATCGGATCTATCTGTGCAGTACTTTTCTGGGCGTTCATGATGGCAAAATTAAAATGGAATCCGCTGAAGGTTGTACTTATTGATTCTATCTGTACAGCAGTTGCACTTGCGGGTGTACTGTTTATCCATCAGGTGGCAATCATTTACATCGCTATCGCAATGTTGGGATTCTTCGCAGCAGGAGGTGCTCTTCAGACTGGTCTTGCAGTTGTTCAGTTATTTAACCCAGGACCGAAGGGAAGAAATACTGGTATTTATTACACATTTATGGGTGCGGCAAGCTACCTGATTCCAGTAGTGGCAGCACAGCTTACAAAATCATCAGGCGAGGCCAGTGCAGTATACAGCCTCATGATCATGTTGTTAGTATTTGCAATCCTTGCTATTTTAAGTTCTCTCTACTTAGTAGCACAGCACAAAAAAATCTTCGGGAAAAGTGCATTATAGGAAGTAACATAGTAACAATCTCAATTCATACGAAAAAAATGGACTGTTGTTCCAAAAGATGTTATCATCAAGAAGAATGCAGTCCAATTTTTTGAGATTAAATTGTTAAAAAATAGACACTTGTAAATCAGAAAATGAAGGAGGAGCTTAAAAGATGAGTCCGAAAGGAACAAGAAAAGCCAATGAACTTCCCTATATTCCACTCGGCCCATTTCAGTGGCGTATTCCGGGAATTCATTACAAATTAGAATATGTAGAATTTTTTCAAGGTCTGATCCTTGGCGCTACTGCGTTAAGTTCGATCCCGTATCTGACGGATAATCTTGGACTTCCGTATGAGCTTGCATGGAGTTGCGTCATCATTGAAGTATTTATGTACATGCTTCATGGATGGTTAGGAGATCCGGTTGTCCCAGGATGGATCACACCGACATTACCATTTACACTGGCATATTTAAATGGATTTCCAAAAGGACCGGAGCGTATTCAGGCAATGATTGCATTGCAGCTGCTTGTTGCATTTGTATTTATATTTATGGGAATTACCAAGCTTGCAGATAAATTTGTGAATGGTGTGCCAAATTCAATCAAAGGTGGTATCCTGATTGCAGCACCAATCACAGTATTACAAGGACAGCTCTCAGATGGAAGCCAGCTGATGACTGCGCCAATCGCAACACTTTCCGGTACATTGTTACTTGCGTTTTTGAGTTTTTCACCGTTTTGTGAAAAGAACAGAGAAAAATACAAAATATTGGATATCATGGCAAAATATGGAAACTTATTCCCATATCTGATTGCTATGTTAGCAGGAGTATTGATTGGAGAATTGTCAAAACCGGTTCTCGAACTTGGAACGCTCATCCGAATTCCTGACTTTAGTAATATTTTCCACACAGTCAGTATTTTTGCAGTCGGATTTCCACCGATTTCAAAATTTATAAGTGCAATTCCGTTGGCGCTGATCTGTTATGTGCTTGCGTTTGGAGATTTTGTTACATCACAGACGTTGGTAGAGGAAGCACAGGACAGCAGAAGTGGCGAATATATAGACTTTAATTCAAGCAGATCAAACCTGATCAGTGGTCTTAGAAACCTGATCCTTGCAATTTTTGCACCGTTCCCACCGCTGGCAGGTCCGCTTTGGATTGGTATGACTGTATCTGTTGCAATGCGTTATAAAGAAGGAAAGAAAGCAATGAAATCTCTGATCGGTGGAATGAGTTCTTTCCGTATGGCAACATTCATCAGTGTTATTTTAGTGCCGATCGTGTCATTCATGAAACCAATCATGGGTGTGGGTTCTGCGATTACTTTGTTATTCCAGGCATATGTATGTGCAAGAATCGGTATGGATTATTGTAAGACGAGTACAGATAAAAGTATTGCCGGAGTAATGGCAGCAGTGCTTGCATTCAAAGGTTCCGGATGGGCTTTGCTTGTAGGTTTTGCAATGAACATTTTACTGTCTAATATGGAATTTCAGAAGAAGAAATTAGAGATCTCAGAGACAGAACAAAACTAATAAAAGAATTCAACAGGAGCAGTTAGTCTAGAAAATAGACTAGCTGCTTTTTGTGTAAAAAAGCAGCTAATCTAATTTTTGAGGACAGACAGATTCTTTCTTTTTTGTTATAATACAATAAAAGGAAAGAACACATTGGATATGTCTATGGAATTTAAAAATGCAGACAGATTCTAAGTCGGAAAAGGAGGAGTCAATATGGGACTTATTAAAGCAGGTATGGGTGCACTCGGTGGAACATTAGCGGATCAATGGAAAGAGTTTTTCTATTGCGAATCTATGCCGAAAGAAGTGCTCGTTACAAAGGGACAGAAGAGAACGACAGGTCGTTCTTCTAATACAAAAGGAAATGACAATATCATTTCTAACGGTTCCGGTATTGCCGTGGCTGATGGACAGTGTATGATCATTGTAGAACAGGGCAAGGTTGTAGAAGTTTGTGCAGAGCCTGGTGAATTTACATATGATACCTCAACAGAACCATCCATTTTCTCGGGAAATCTCGGTGAGAGCATTAAAGAGACATTTAAAACCGTAGCCAAGCGTTTTACTTATGGCGGAGATACAGGTAAGGATCAGAGAATTTATTACTTTAATACAAAGGAAATTCTGGAAAACCGTTTTGGTACAGCGAATCCGATTCCGTTCCGTGTAGTAGACTCCAAGATTGGATTGGATATTGACGTATCAATCCGTTGTTCAGGTGTATATTCTTATAAGATTGTTGATCCACTGTTGTTCTATTCAAATGTATGTGGAAATGTAGAACAGGAATATTCCCGTGAAGAACTTGACAGTACTCTTAAGACAGAATTTATCTCAGCCCTGCAGCCGGCATTTGGCCGTCTGTCAGAGATGGAACTTCGTCCAAATCAGATCGTAACACACAATACAGATCTTGAAAATGCCATGAATACTGCACTTTCAGAGAAGTGGGGAGCTCTTCGTGGACTGAAGGTTGTCAGTATTGCTCTTGGATCAGTTATTCTTCCGGACGAGGATGCAGAACTGATCAAACAGGCACAGCGTACAGCTATCATGCGTGACCCTACAATGGCAGCAGCTACACTTGTCGGTGCTCAGGCAGATGCGATGAAGACCGCAGCGGGCAACGAGGCAGGAGCTATGACAGGATTCATGGGCATGGGTATGGCAATGAATGCAGCAGGTGGCGGAATGAATGCACAGAATCTTTTCGCTATGGGACAGCAACAGCAGGCTCAGCAGGCAGCACAGCAGCAGCCGGCACCGCAGGTAAGTCCAGCAGCAGATGGATGGAAATGTGCATGTGGCACCACAGTAACAGGTAATTTCTGTCCAAACTGTGGAGCAAAGAAACCGGAACCGAAACCGGCACCGGGCGCATGGAAATGCTCTTGCGGAGCTACGGTGACAGGCAACTTCTGTCCGGAATGCGGTTCTAAGAGACCGGAAGAGGACGAAGGCTGGACGTGTTCCTGTGGCGCAGTAAACAAAGGCAAATTCTGTACGAACTGTGGAGCAAAGAAGCCGGCAGGTGCACCGCTTTACCGTTGTGATAAGTGCGGATGGGAACCGGAAGATCCGAAGAATCCGCCAAGATTCTGTCCGGAGTGTGGAGATATCTTTGACGAGAACGACAGACAGTAACGGATGACCAGCGGTTAGAAAATAACTGCCGGAAACCCGGCACGAAAGAAAGGAGAAGGAGTTATGGCAGGCTTGCAGGAATATAAATGTCCTTGTTGTGGCGGTGCAATCGCCTTTGACAGTAAGATTCAGAAGATGAAGTGTCCGTACTGTGATACTGAGTTCGAGATGGATGAACTCAAAGGTTATGATGCAGAGCTGCAGAATGAACAGGCAGATGATATGGAGTGGGATACTTCCGCAGGCAGTGAGTGGCAGGAAGGTGAAACAGATGGTTTGCGCACGTATGTGTGTAAGTCCTGTGGAGGCGAGATTGTCGGAGATGCCAACATGGCAGCAACAACCTGCCCATTCTGTGATAATCCGATCGTAATGATGGGACAATTTTCGGGAGCATTAAAACCGGATCTGGTGATTCCGTTCAAATTAGATAAAAAGGCAGCAAAAGAAGGATTGAAGAAGCATCTGACCGGAAAACGTCTTCTGCCAAAGATTTTCAAGGATCAGAATCATATTGATGAGATCAAAGGTATTTACGTTCCATTCTGGCTTTTTGATACAAATGTAGATGCCACAGTCCGCTATCGGGCAACAAAGGTGCGAATGTGGAGCGACAGTGATTATGATTATACTGAGACAAGTCATTTTATGGTTCACCGGGGTGGAAGTATTGGTTTTGAAAATGTTCCGGTAGATGGATCTACAAAGATGGCAGACGATCTGATGGAATCTATCGAGCCATTCAATATTTCAGATGCGGTGGATTTCCAGACTGCTTATCTTGCAGGATATCTGGCAGATAAGTATGATGTAACTGCCGAACAAAGTATTGAACGTGCCAATAAACGTGTAAAACATTCTACAGAGGAAGCCTTCGCTGAGACAGTAAAAGGTTATGCTACAGTAACAACAGACAATAGCAGTGTACAATTTCATGGCGGAAAAGCAAAGTATGCACTGTATCCGGTATGGCTTCTGAATACGACATGGAACGGAAACAAATACACCTTTGCAATGAATGGACAGACAGGAAAGTTTGTCGGTGATCTGCCGGTAGATAAAGGTGCGGCAGCACGCTGGACAGTGATGCTGGCAGCTGTATTCACAGTTGCAACGTATGGTGCTGCATGGCTTTTGCACCTGATCGGACTGTTTTAGGGAGGTGTGGAAATGAAGAAAAGAATTTTATCGTTTATGACGCTCCTCATCCTCTGTCTAGGTCTTGCAGTTCCGGCTTTTGCGGAGGAAACAGAAGGATTCGCGAATGAATATCCTCGTGTCATCGACAATGCGGAGCTTCTGTCTGCAGATGAGAGGGAGCTGTTAACCAGTAAGTTAGATGAGATCAGTACGCGACAGAAGGTAGATGTGACGGTTGCCACAACCGATACACTGGATGGACTGACGGTATCTGATTATACAGAACGATTCTACGAGTCTCATAATTATGGTTATGGACCGGACAAGGATGGAACAATACTTCTGATCAGCATGGAAGATCATGATTGGTATATGGCAACCTACGGATATGCTATTACAGCATTTACGGATGCAGGTATCCAGTACATAGGAGAAGAGATGACAGGTGATTTGTCTGATGGTGATTTTGCGGCAGCATTTGATACATTTGCTGATGAGTGTGATGATTTTATTACGCAGGCAAAAACCGGAGAACCTTATGATATCGATAATGAACCACAAAAACCAATGTCATGGATCTGGATTCCGATTTCATTAGTAGCTGGTATCGTCCTTTCATTGATTGTTGTTGGCACTATGAAATCAAAGCTGAAAACAGTACGTTTCCAGGCAGCAGCTAATAATTATGTGAAAGCTGGAAGTATGAATCTTACTGAGAGCAGAGACATATTCCTGTATAATACAATGACAAAAACGAAAAAAGAGAAAAATGATTCTTCCAGTGGTGGCGGCGGAAGCAGTACGCATACAACATCTTCCGGAAGCACTGCCGGAGGCGGTGGCGGAAAATTCTAGGAGAGATGTCCGGATACAGAATACCGGGGCAATTTAATAGTGAAAAAAGAGAAGCAATTTCCCAATTGAGGGGTCACCTCAATTGGGAATTGGCTTCTCTTTTTTAAATAATGAATTATCTGTCCACATCCACAAAATGCTTCCTGAACTCATCATAAGGACACGACCGTCCCCAGTAGAATCCCTGACAATAATCCGGTTTCAGAAGTTTTATCTTCTGTAATTCGTCTTCTGTCTCAATACCTTCAATACAAAGTTTCAGACCAAGATTATGAATCATGTTACTAAACTGATTTAACAGATAATATTCCTTTTTGTCTGTGATTGCCTTTGAAGTAAAACCACGATCGATCTTAACAATATCAGGGTGAAGTTCACTCAGATAATGAAAGTTGGAATAACCGGTTCCAAAATCATCCAATGCTAACTGCAAGCCGGCCTGTTTTAATTCTTTCAGAAAGTTTTGTGCCTTTTCATTTTTTTCAAGCAGAATACTTTCTGTCAGTTCGATTACAATTGCAGTGTGCGGAAGACCAGAAGCGTTCATCTCGTTGATAAGGTCTGTAATAACATCTGAGTTTGTAATCTGCACCTGGGATACATTAATGTTAATTTTGAAATCAGGAAGCTGCGTCCGGATTTTCCGGCAGGCAGTTATTGCTTCTCTCATGAGCCAGCGTCCGGTTGGAATAATCAGTCCGCTTGTCTCTAAAAGTGGTATAAATTCAGCCGGCGAGATCTGTGCAAATTTTTTAGAAGTAAAGCGTATCAGAACCTCTGCTCCGGTCAGTCTGTCCTGGCGGATATCCATGATTGGCTGGAAGCATACTGAGAATCCACGGAAATCATGATTTACTGCTGAATGAAGCTCATTTGTGATCTCGCGGATACGTAAGAAATTCTGGTACTCTTCTTCCTGGAATATATAACAGCAGTTTCTTCCATGCTGCTTAGCCACGGTCAGCGAAAAGTCAGTTCGCTTTATAATCTCTTCATAACCGGTCCGTGATAGATCCGGAAGCGGCAGGATACCGGCAGAAATAGTAAATACTGCAGCAAAGTTGTTTTCTTCAATAAACTGATTAATATGTTTGCATATGTGGTCATAAAGGTTGGATGCTGTTGTCATATCAGAGGATGTTGTATCTAATATAATAAATTCATCTGAAGCTATCTTGTAGACCTTTTGGCTATCCGAGATACAGGATAAGATGCAGGACGCTGTTTCTCGAAGAATGTAGTCTCCGTAATCCCATCCATAGTTTTCATTAATCATTTTAAAACCGTCAATTCCGATATGAAGTAGGAAGCCTTTATTAAGCGTAGAAACCGAATTTTTGAAATATTTTTCTAAAGAAGTTTTTCCGAGAAGTCCGGTAATATTATCTGCTTTCTGTCGGTTACCAATTTCATTGATGCATCCGATCAGATAGATCGGCTCTTGCTGATCGTCACGTACGATATAGCCACGGCAGTTGATCCAGACGGGTTCCCTGTTAAGATCCAGCCAGCGGTACTCCATATTATATGTGTTCCGGTCTGTGTTGAGCAGATCATCCAGTTCCGCTTTCAGAAGCGGATAATCTTTTTTGTATACGAATTCTTTAAGTTCTTTTGTCATATTATGGAATTCATTTCCAGGCAGACAGAAACGATCTAAAGCTTGTGGAGCAATATAGAAAAAGTCGGTTCTGAAATCCAGCATATATAGGAAACCATCTGTGCTTGGGCTGAGCAGATTGATGATATTACATAATTCTTTGAGCGAAAGATCCTGATAATTTTCTGTGTGGCTGAAGATTTCTTCATGCAGCTTTTCCTCGGTAGATGTTCCTGTATTAATAAGCGTGTTGGCAGTCAGAAGTTCTGAATTGCCTGCATATGCAAGTTTCCGCTTTCGTTTTATGCGGTACAGCATGAGATCACTTCGTTTTGCAAGGTCTTTAAAAGTACTATCCATTTCCGGAAGAAAACAGGCATATCCGGAGGAAATACTTAATGGATAGTTAAATGTATGCGCTGTTGCTTCTAAAGTTTGATTTAATTGAGCAATTCTGTCTTCGATATTATTTTCCTTATTCTTATTGTAGAAATATGCAAATTCATCTCCACCAATGCGGAAAAGATTTTCTTTTTCAGGAAAGAATTGCTTAATGCACTGAGAGCATAACTGCAGAGCTTCATCGCCTTTCTCATGTCCAAACCGGTCATTAATTATTTTCAGATTATCCAGGTCAAAAAGAATAAAACCGGTAGTGTGAAGTTCGTTTTTCTGTTCGTTAAGACGATTCACTTTCTTTTCATAGGCATTTCGATTCATAGTATCTGTAAGCAGATCCGTGTTCGCAAGTTTCTGTAGGTAAACAAGCTTTTGTTTCTGGAGATATTGATCATAAAAACGTGATACCTGGATCCAGACCAGCAAAAGGATGAATAGCATCGTTCCCAATGGAAGGAAGATGGAGGTTTGTTGAAAATGCCGGATATAGTAAGCAATAAGTTCTGCAGCACCCAATGCCATGACCAGATACATTGGATATTTAAAATGTCTGGCAGCTTCATTTTGTAATTTTATAGATTCATAACGAATCAATGTTACTGTATAAATTACATTCACCAGCATGATCAGATGAGTTATCGGAAGAATGCGGAAGATATCGATGATTCCTGCACATTGAAGCAATACTGCCGCTGCCATATTGCACAGATAGAGAATGGACAGGTGTACAGCTCCTTTACGATATTTGCTTTTACAGATATCATATAGAATAAAGTTAAAAGGTACTGGAAACAGGAAAAAAGTAAAGTAGTCTATAAAATAAAGTGCTCTTGAATCTGGAATTAAAAACTGCAGAAAACCACATTGCTTTAGAGTCCAAAGTGTGATCAAAAGAGAAAAAACACCAAGGTTCAGGAAAATCATGTAGGATTCATCTGACGAATATTTATCATTTTTCCTCATTATAGAAAAGCATAAAATCAGGCAGATGATTCCTAACGATAAGATTTCGCAGCTTAGAACCAATGAACAGAGACTGTTGCTCAGGATCTTCAGGGTACAGTCTCCTTTTGTCCCTCCAAAAAGATGGAAAGAATTTCCGTAGTAGTCTGAATATACAGGAATAATCCTGACCTGCAAGTGTTTTCCATCACTGTTTTTTGGAAGATCGACAATATGCCAGCAAGAGCCGGGAGACTTCATGAATCTTAATGTGTCAGTATCATTTCCAAATTCATAGATTTTCTCTCCATCAAGCAATACCTCAGCCCGGGTATGGGTTGTCTTGAACAAAATGGATTGTTGATTCTGAAAAGAATCTGGAAGAATGACATCTTCAATTCGAATATTATCTTCGGATCGTTCAGTTGTCACAAGCTGGGTTGTATTGTCAAAAACTAAATGTTCACGGGTCGTATTTTGATGAAAGATCCAACCTGAAAAGACAGTGCCAAACAGGATGAACAGGATTAAAGAGATCCATAATTTTTTCTTAAATTTCATAACTTTTTCCCTTTATAGAATATCACTTCCATCCGGGATCTTGGAAATAATCGTCCGATTAGTCCTGAACAGAAAGATAAGTGAGACAATCAGTGACATGATCTCAGCAGTCAGGAAAGCCCACCATACTGCATGAAGCCCACCAAATTTTGCCAGTACATATGCAGCCGGAATCAGTACTACAAGCTGACGCATGATGGATACGATCATACTGAACACGGCCTTTCCAAGCGCCTGGAATACAGTACCGCAGATGATGCCGAACCATGCAAGTAAGTAATGGATACCGATGATACGAAGCGCAGGGACTCCAATCGTAAGCATATCAGCAGATGCGTTGAACATTCCGAGAAGTACCTGTGGAACGAATTCAAAGCAAAGAAATCCGAAGAGCATAATACAAAATGCTGTTGCCATACTGAGCTTGATCGTCTTGACCATACGTTTTCTATTCTGCGCACCGTAGTTGAATGCAATGATCGGAGTGATACCGTTATTCAAACCGAAGACAGGCATGAAGAAAAAGCTCTGCAGTTTGAAATACACTCCGAATACGGCAGTTGCAGTAGATGAAAATGTGATCAGGATACGGTTCATGGAGTATGTCATAACAGAACCAATCGACTGCATGATAATAGATGGAATACCGATTGCATAAATTGTTCTGATAATTCTTCCGTCCGGACGGAAACCACGGAACTGAAGTTTCACATCAGGGTTAAATTTATGGTTACAGATAAATGCGACAAGTGCGCCTACACACTGTCCGATAACTGTAGCTAAGGCAGCACCGGTAACGCCCATCTTAGGGAAGCCGATCAGACCAAAGATCAGGATCGGGTCAAGAATGATATTCGTGATCGCACCACACAACTGGGAAGTCATACTGAAAATCGTTCTTCCGGTGGAAGTGAGCAGTCGTTCAAAGCAAATCTGTGCCAGCAGTCCCATAGAGAAGATCATAACAGTGCTCAGATAATCGATTCCCATTTCCATGATCTCAACATCTGCATTTCCAATCTGGCTTGCATAGAAAGGTTTTACTACGGTAAAGCCAAGAATAAGAAATACGATATAGCTTATGATATAAAGAAATGCAGCGTTAGATGCAATTTTGTTTGCCTCATCATTTTGCTTTGCTCCGAGTGCTCTGGAAAGGAGTGCATTCATACCGACGCCGGTACCGGTTGCAACTGCAATGAGCAGCATCTGTAACGGGAAGGCGAGAGAGACTGCGGTAAGAGCATTTTCTGACAGCTTTGCTACAAAGATACTGTCTACAATATTATAAAGTGCCTGCACTAGCATGGAAACCATCATCGGTAAGGACATGTTGAACAAGAGTCTGCCGATTGGCATGGTTCCCATTTTGTTCTCTGCTGCAGGGGCAGAAGCTGTTTTTTGGTTCATATATTCTCCTGTTATTACGAAAACTTAATTTAAAGCGTCAATTATTAATGATAGCATTATATGGTGTACGTTTCAATAGTTGAAGACTTGAAAATGTCTTAAAGGTCAGTTTGGCATTCTTGAATTATTGTGTTAATAGGTAAAGTCAGTAGAAGTAATAGTAACAACTTGACAGTTTGCGTACTGTATGATATTTTCTAAGTAGTAAGTAGTAAGTAGTAAGTAGAAAACAAAAATGGCGATCAGGAAATAGGAGGAAAGCAGGTATGAAAGATCTTACATTATCTCAGCAATATGCATTACTTGCGTTGGACGGACAGGAGAGTATTCATCCAAGCGTGGCAAAAAGTGCTGTATTGAGAGCTGTTTCTGCTGCGCAGGTGTTGGAGACAGAATTAGGAAAAGCAGATGTGGATTCATTTTTAGAATTTTCTGCAGCACTGCAGAAAGCGGTACAGATGGCAAAAACATTAAAGAAAAAAGAGGAGACTCAGATTGAGAAAGAAGTGGTTGCTGTTTTGGAAGCAGAAGAACTTCTAAAGGAAGTTCCGGATATTTTGGGCTGTGATATGAATTATGATACGTCAGGTGTTGAACTAAAGGCATATCTTAGTGATGAGACAAGTTATATCAGAATAAAAGAAGGACTTCGCGCAGAAATTTTAGAGGATGATCCAATTAGTCTGGAATATGCGGTTCTCTTATGGCTTCTCCGTGAAAGTGGCTGTATCCATGACATGTTTTCTGTATCAGAGCAGAATCGTGTAGAAGAACGTATGACAGAAGCTGCTGTTCAGGATGAAAAGTACCGTGCATTATGGGAAGCAGAATTTCATAACGTTTTTGAAGGATTTATGAATCGGTTTGTGAAGACTAAGAGTAAACTGCTTAAGAATCCATATTTAGAGGGTGTTAATCTTGTATTTCCTTACCTTGACAGAAGAAAATCTGTATTTATTGATACGGTTATTTTTGGAACTAACGTGGCAGACAGAAGAGCTGCGGCTGTAGAATATCTGAAGAAAAAAGGCTTTGCGGTAGAGGAGATCAGAGTAGGCAGTGAGACTTTACTAAAAATAGGCAATATATATTACCGTATCTTCCCAATGACAAAAACAGCATATAAAGTACCGATTCAGGGAGTCAACCTGGTACCGGCATACTGGCAGTAGGAAGAAAGTACTGAAATACTAATTATGTGGACAGTAAAAAAGGTGAGCAGATGTCAAGACAGAGAAGCATGGAAGTAATAGAGCAGGCAGAATATGTGACAATCGGAGAGCTTGTGCGGCTTACGGCAGTGCGTTACAGTACTTTGAAGTTTTATACAGAGGAAGGAATGCTTCCGTTCGAGCAGGCAGAAGAGAATCTGACCAGAAGATACCGCAGAGTTGAGAGCTTAGAAAGGATTGTGCAGATTCGTCGGTTAAGAGAACAGAAGAAGACAATTCCGGAGATTAAAGAGATTCTGGGATATGGTGAAGAGTAGAATGCGAAAAGAGGCTGTCATGTTGAACTGCTCCCCGTCAAGTAGACAATTGAAAAAATATAAATTTTTCCTGCCAGTAGAAATTATCTGCTGGCAGTTTTATGCAGCTTGCAAGTAAATTTTGTGGAGACCGTTTCAAGTTTTGTGTAAACGTTAAAAACTGATATAAGATTTGTGAATAGTTACAAATGGGCAGAGCTGATTTTCTAGGTTCTGCCCATATCTGCATTATACAGGAGTTTTTGGGCATGTCAATAAGACCTGCCCAAAACAAGCTGGTTTTACAGGTTGCGTCCAATCAGACGCTCTTCAAAATAGATTTCAAGCTGGGAGTGGATCTGCCCCCAGTCCTGCCGGTGTCCTGTCCATTTCTTAGTGATATCCATAGTCGCAAGATACAGCATTTTTAAAAGGCTGTCATCCGACGGGAAAACGGTCTTGCTTTTGGTTACTTTCCGCAGCTGACGGTTGAACCCTTCAATCGCATTGGTGGTATAAATCAGGCGCCTTACTGCCTCCGGGTACTTGAAATAAGTGGATAATGTAGCCCAGTTGTCATGCCATGATTTATAAATCTTTGGATACTTGGAATCCCATTTATCTTGGAATAATTCTAATTCATTTAATGCTGTTTCCTCCGTTGGAGCAGCATATACAAGCTTCAGATCAGCCATCAGCTTTTTGATGTCTTTGTAGGAAACAA
>OGHO01002790.1_pt1 | contig 12751 bp, 8 predicted proteins | sample 1571421 | NCBI WGS metagenome assembly OGHO01 (sample SAMEA2581937, study PRJEB24529) | metagenome | biome: Human gut stool | place: China | collected 2011
TTCCCCGCCGCCTGACGGGTACTTCGCAGAAGTTCCAGAAGAAGGTCGCACAGGCCGTGAAGCGTGCGCGTCATCTCGCCATTCTGCCCTTCGTAACCGATTGCATGAAATAATTAAAGGAGGAAGAGACAATGGAAGTTATTCTGATCAAAGATATGGAAAATCTGGGTTACGCCAACGACATCGTGAACGTAAAACCCGGTTACGCGAACAACTACCTGATCCCTCAGGGTTACGCCAAGGCCGCCACTGCATCCGCCAAGAAGGTTCTCGCCGAGAATCTCCGGCAGCGCGCTCACAAGGACGCCAAGATCCTCGCCGACGCTCAGGCGCTCGCCGAGACCATCGCCAACCTGCCGCTGTCGCTGGCCGTGAAGGCCGAGGAGGGCAAACTCTTCGGTACGGTTACCGCCGCCGATCTGGCCGAGGCGCTTGCCGCCAAGGGCATCGAGCTCGACCGCAAGGTGATCGCCGTTGACGCCATCAAGACCGTCGGCGAATACGAGGCTGTCGCCAAACTCCACAAGGAGGTCAAGGCAGTCATCAAATTCTCGGTTACCGCCGCCGAATAATCCGGGGACGGAGGACCGCCACCGGGTGCGGCGACAATCCCGGCAACGGGGTCCGAGTCCGGCAAGACAAGTAAAAAGGAGAGCTTCAGGCTCTCCTTTTTCATTTTCGCCGGCGCTCCTTTTCCATTTCGGCCAGTTCCCGGCTCCGCCCCGGCATTTGCACCCCTTCCGCCTCCGTTTCTCTACACTCCCCAAATCCCCCTTTACCTTCCACCGAATTTCACTCCGGACGCCATCCTGAGCCCCGGCCACACCGTAACCGCTTGCGCCAGCCGCCTCAGCACTCTTTCATTCCGTACTCTTCCCCGAACGTCCCAACGTCCCCTACAGCTCCGGCTTCCGCCGGCGCCCTAATGCGGCGCGGCCGTCGGCGGATCTACATGCCGCGGCGGCACCGAGTAGGAGCGCAGCACCAGCCCCACCCCGACGAAGATCACCAAGGCGAAAATCACCGTGTCGGCGTGCAGTTTGTCAAGTCCCATGCCCACCGAAATGGCGATCGCCAGTACGGGCTGCAAATAGGTGTATATGCTCGACACCGTCGCGGGCACGCTCTTCAGCGCATAGTTGAGCATCAGGTTGGGCAGATAGGTCGGCACCGTCAGCACGAACAGCGTCGGGAAAAGCGCATGCTTCGCAATGGCAGCGTAATCCGTATGAACGATCTCTTTCAGGCCGAACGGCAGGGCGGCGACCGCCGCCACGCAGTAAAGCCACCTCAGCACGGTCGTAATCCGGTATTTGGCGATCAGCCGCTTGAACCACACCATGTAGAGCGACGTAACGCAGGCGCAGAGCAGAATCATCACGTTGCCCCAGAGGTGCGAATGCTGGTGCGACGACGACGCGCCCGCCAGCACCACGGCCACGGCTCCCGCCATGCCGAGCACCAGCCCCGCGATCTTCAATTTCGTGAAACGGTCCATCCCCAGCAGCACCGAGAGCAGCAGCACCAGCAGCGGCACGATGGTATCGATGATCGAACCGTCGATGGGCGAAGTCATCGAAAGGCCGTACATGATGAACACCTTGCGCAGGACGCCGATCAGCAGCGCGGCGCCGATCAGCTTCCGCACGTCGGCCTTCTCGACCTTTTCGGCCTTCTGCCACAACAGCGGCACCAGCGAGAAGAGCGCCGTCGCGATCAGCGACCCGGAGACCATCGCCATCGGATGGACGTAACGCGGCAGCACGATGTTGTAAAAAGGGTAGTCCATGGCCCATACGATATTGCAAATCAGCAGGGCGATGTGGGGCTTGAATCTGTTCATCCTTTCGGGGTTTATCCCGCCCAAAAACAAAAACAGTGCCCGTCCTCCGCCCCCCGTCTCCTTTCGCGGCATGCCGCCCGCCGCACACCCGAAAGGCCGTCCGTCGCCCGCCGCGCCCTGCTCGCCCCATCCTGCGAAGTGCGGCGCCGGAGGCGGCTGGCACGGAAGTTGTTTTTTTAAAGACCGATTTTGCTGCGATCGCAGCCCCCTTGCACGTTAAAAACTTTAAAACGAAACGTTATGAACACCAAGAGAAACAAAAACACCGATTCGCCCCACTTCCGCGAATTCTTCCTCGACCAGATCAAAGACGTCTACTGGGCCGAGAAACACCTTTCGTCCGGACTCAAAAAGATGAAAAAGGCCGCCACCAGCCCGAAGCTGGCCGCCGCTTTCGAGAAACACATCGAAGAGACCGCAGGCCAGATCGAACGGCTGAAGCGGGTTTTCGAACTGCTGGGCAAAACCCCGCAGGCCAAGAAGTGCGAAGCCATGGAAGGACTTGTCTCCGAGGCCGAAAGCATGATCGAGGACACCCGGAAAGACTCCTATACGCGGGATGCGGGCCTTATTCTGGCCGCCCAGAAAGCCGAACATTACGAGATCGCCTCGTACGGCACGCTGAAAGTCTTCGCAGAGATGATGGGCGAGACCGAAATCGCCCGCGAACTGGGCATGATCCTCAAAGAGGAGGTCTCCACCGACTCGCTGCTCTCGTGTCTGGCCGAAGAGGATGTGAACGAAATGGCCGTGGCCGAATAATGCCCGCCCTCAGGGCCGGAAAGGCCGGACCTCCGGCCCGACTATAACGATTTTCCCCTGCCGCAGATCGTTGCGGCAGGGGAAAATCGCTTCCGGCCCTTTCCCGGTCGCTGCGTCGGGCCGTCACCATCGCTGCGAAGGGACTTCGAACGTGGCCGGAGACGCGCCGTCGATCTTTTCGCCCCGGTAATAGACGCTCCACGCATCCTTTCCATACCCTTTGCCGATATTTTCGAACGACGAAGCCGATGCGCCGCCGACTTTGCGGCCCTGAAAAAACACCGTCCATGCATCCTTTCCGTATCCCCCGCCCAGACTGACGAACGAACCGGCCGAAGCCCCTTCGACGGCACGTTCCCGGTAATAAACCGTCCAGCTGTCCTTGGTATAGCCGCCGCCCAGCGTCCGGGTCATCTTCGCATTCGCACGCTGCCGCTCCCCGTACAGATAGGTATTCCAATTATCCCTGCCGCGTCCCTTTCCCAGACTCTCGAACGACGAAGCCGAAGCGCCCTTTACCTCTTCACCGCAGTAAAACACCTTCCAGTTATCCTTGCCGTAGCCGTCCCCCAGATCGACGAACGACGAAGCCGAAGCCCCCTCGACCTTCAGCCCCCGGTAATAAACCGTCCAGCTGTCCTTGGAATACCCTTCGGGCCTTCTGTCCCGCCCCGGATGCACGCCGCCGTGCCGGGCAGCGCTCACCTGAGCGAAACACGCATCCCCGCCCGACAGAAGCGCGAAGGCGGACAACAAAACCACTATCATTTTTTTCATAATACAGTCGTCAGTTAGTTTTTACTATTCAAACCCCAAATATACCCGCTTATTGCGCCGCACCCAAGAAATCCGCCGAAAAATTCACCCGCCGCCACCGATTCGCAGCCATCGAGAGACTTTCGACCGACGAGAGATGTCCGAACGACGAGAGACTTCCGAACGACCGGAAACCGTCTTCTCACAACCGCCCCCGACAAAAAAAGTCCGCAGGCTCGCACCTGCGGACTTTCGCCTATATCGGACGGAACGCAACCGTCCCGCCCTCTCTTCCGGGAATTACTCCTCGGTCTCCTCCTTGGCAGCGGCTTTCTTGGCGTTCTTCGCCTCGGCAGCCTCCATGGCGCTCTTCAGAGCGGCCAGACCTGCGATATCGCCCAGCGTCGTCTTCTCGACCGAAGCGTTGATCTTCTTCACGGTCGATTTCGTCGCGTCGGCAGCGGCACGCTTCTCAGCCTTCTCGGCTGCAACCTCGGCGCGCTTGGCCTCCTCGTACGTACGAAGATGCGAAAGGGTGATACGCTTGGTAGCCTTCGAGAACTCGATCACCTTGAAGTCGAGCTTGTCGCCGGCCTTCGGCGTGGTGCCGTCCTCCTTGGTGAGCTGACGTGCGGGGCAGAAGCCCTCGATGTTCTCGCCCAGAGCGACCACTGCGCCCTTGTCGGTCATCTCGGTAATCGTACCCTCGTGGATGCTGTCCACCGAGAACTGGTTTTCGAACTCGTTCCACGGGTTCTCCTCCAGCTGCTTGTGGCCCAGCGACAGACGACGGTTCTCCTTGTCGATCTCCAGCACCACGACCTCGATATCCGCGCCTACCGACGTGAATTCGCCGGGGTGCTTCACCTTCTTGGTCCAGCTCAGGTCCGAAATGTGGATCAGGCCGTCGATACCCTCCTCGATCTCTACGAAGATACCGAAGTTGGTGAAGTTGCGAACCTTGGCCGTGCACTTCGTGCCGACGGGATATTTGGTTTCGATATTCTCCCACGGATCGGGCGTGAGCTGCTTGATGCCGAGCGACATCTTGCGCTCCTCACGGTCGAGCGTCAGGATAACGGCCTCGACCTCGTCGCCGACCTTCATGAACTCCTGCGCCGAACGCAGATGCTGGCTCCACGACATCTCCGACACGTGGATCAGACCCTCCACACCGGGAGCGATCTCCACGAACGCGCCGTAATCGGCCATCACGACCACGCGGCCCTTGACCTTGTCGCCGACCTTGAGGTTCTGGTCGAGCGCCTCCCACGGATGAGCCGTAAGCTGCTTCAGACCCAGTGCGATACGCTTCTTGGCGTCGTCGAAGTCGAGGATCACGACCTGAATCTTCTGGTCGAGCGCCACGATCTCTTCGGGATGGTTCACGCGGCCCCACGAAAGGTCCGTGATGTGGATCAGACCGTCCACACCGCCCAGATCGACGAATACGCCGTACGAAGTGATGTTCTTGACGGTACCTTCGAGAATCTGGCCCTTTTCGAGTTTCGACATGATGACCTGCTTCTGGGCCTCAAGCTCGGCCTCGATGAGCGCCTTGTGCGAAACGACCACGTTGCGGAACTCCTGATTGATCTTGACGACCTTGAATTCCATGGTCTTGTCCACGTATACGTCGTAGTCGCGGATCGGCTTCACGTCGATCTGCGAACCGGGCAGGAACGCCTCGATGCCGAATACGTCTACGATCATACCGCCCTTGGTGCGGCACTTGATGTAACCCTTGATGATTTCGTCCTTTTCGAGGGCCTCGTTCACACGGTCCCACGACTTGAGCTGACGGGCCTTCTTGTGCGAAAGGGCCAGCTGGCCGTTCTTGTCCTCGGCCGACTCGACATACACTTCGATTTTGTCGCCCACCGCCAGATCGGGGTTGTAACGGAACTCGGAAACGGGGATGACGCCCTCGCTTTTGTAGCCGATGTTCACAAGAACCTCACGCTTGGTTATGCCGGTTACGGTACCTTCCACGACTTCGCCGACATTGACGTTCGAAAGCGTCTTGTCATACGCTTCGGCAATCTCCTCCTTGGGCTGCGAATAGACGCCCAGATCGTTTTCAAATGCGTTCCAGTCGAAATTCTCGTTTGCGACTACAGTTTTCGTTTCTTCCATAACGGAAATACTTTGTGCGATACAATCGCTCGTTAAATGATTAATAATGAAATTCATAGCCCCTCATCCGCGCCTCGTGCGCGCATACGGGGAGTGCAAAGATACTCTTTTCAACTGAAAAAATGAAAGATTGAGCGCAAAAAATCGCTTACCGACAGTTTTTTACACCTCCCGGCCGCGGACACGCCCCGGACGACTCCGCCGCCGCGCCCGCACACTTTCCGGCCGACCGGTCGCGCAGCCGGGACACCGCCGCAAATGCTTTTCCCGCCCGTCGCAGGCCCGCGGTCACAAACCACTGTTCCGTCCGGACGCAGACCGTCCCGTCCGCAGGCCTACTTCCGCCGCACCCGCTGCCGCGGCGTGTTGTCGATCCGGAGCGGAGAGTCCTCCTCCAGCTCTTCGAGCAGAATCCCGGTCACATCCTCTTCGGTAATCTTGCCGTCGGTGTAATTCAGGTCGTTGTAATTCTTGTAGACGTAATCGCTGACGGCGACCGTGTAGACCTTCCCTTCGCGCAGCTTGGGGAACTCCACGTCGAGCGCATTGTCCGCCTGATCGGTAACGATCACATAGGGCGTTGTCGAAATCAGGTCGATGCGGTGCGCCTCCTTGACGTTCACCGGATCGTTGTATTTCGAAACGATCATCCTCCGCATATCCGCCGGCGTCATCTTCATCTCGGCCACCAGCGTCCCGAACGGCTCCAGCCCGTATACGCTGGCCGCGCTCACGCCGCCCGCGGGAATCGAGTCGAGCCGCACGCCCCCGATATGGTAGAATCCGATCTCGGCGTCGATCCCGTCGGCCACCGCCCCGGCCATCCAGTTCGCCAGCCCCCACTTGTTCGCGGCGTTCCCGAACTCGCCCATCGGTCTGTTCAGTTCCGGATTGGCGTAACAGGCGTCCACCTGCTTCTGGAAAACCGGATCAGGCTCGTAACCGGCCAGCGGCACGAGCCGGAAATCCACGCCGACGACCTTCTTGCCCTTCATGCGTATCGTCGTGACGCCTATGTTCCGCAGGTCCTTCCCCGTCTGCGTGAGCAGCGTGCCGCCGATCAGCGTATCGACCTCCTCGTGCGTGTGCCCGCCGATCACCACGTCGTACTGCGAAGCGCCCCCGGCGAGCAGTTCCCGGTCGCGGTCGTCGCCCATGTGCGAAACGAGCACCAGCACGTCGCACTTGGGGCGCAGCTCGGCGGCGTATTTCAGCGCCATCCGCTGCGGATCGGGAAAGGTCAGCCCCGCGAAGCTCGACGCATTGCCCGCCGGATGCCCCGGCCCCTCGTAGTTGGTCACCACGCCGACGAATCCGATGCGGAGTCCGCCCTCTTCGAGCACCGTGTAAGGCGGCAGCGGGGGAAAAGAGCAGGTGTCGCTCACTACATTGGCGCACACCACCTCGAAATCCATGCTGTCTATCATCCGTCCCAGAAACGCCTGCCCGTGGTCGAATTCGTGGTTGCCGAGCGTCGCCACGTCATACCCCAGCCCGTTCATCAGCGCGATCATCGGCATCCCCGGCGTCGCCGCCCGGTCTACGTAGGCGTTTCCCGTCCAGCGGTCGCCGGCGTCGACCAGCACCACCAGCTGCGCCGTGTCGCGGCACGCCTCGACGGCCGCCGCCAGACGCGGAAAGTGCTGGATTTTGGCGTGCATGTCGTTCGTCGACAGCAAAACGAGCGTCCGCTCGCGGGGGGCGCAGGCCGCCGCGATCGCCGCCGTGACGATCAGAACCGTGCGGAGTATTCTTTCCATAATATCGATTTTGAGTTTGTCAAAGTTACAAATAATTCATATCTTTACACTTCATTCAGCAGAAAAACTTATGGCAGACAGCATCAAAGTCATATGCGACAACCTCGGAGGTCCGATCCGGGTGGCGATGGGCACCCCGCTCTCCGACGTGGCCGCACGGCTGACGCCGGGACGCTACCCGTTCCTCGCGGCGTTCGTGAACAACCGCATCAAGGAGCTCAACTACAAAATATATACCCCGGTGACGGTCCGCTTCGTGGACATCACCGACTTCGCGGGCATCCGCGTCTACCAGCGCACCTCGTGGTTCATTCTCCAGAAGGCCGCGCGCACGCTCTTTCCGGGACATACGCTCCATATCCGCCACTCGATGGGCCAGAGCGGGTTCTACTGCGAGCTTGAAGGGCTCGACGAATTCACCCACGAACAGGCCGCGGCGCTCGAAGGGCACATGCGCGAAGTGGTGGCGCAGAACCTTCCCATCGAACGCACCAAGGTGCTCACGAGCGAACTCCGCGCCATCTACGCCGAACAGGGCTTCGACGACAAGACGGCGCTGCTCGACACCCGTCCGCGGCTCTACAGCGACCTATACACGCTGGACGGCACGGCCGGCTACTTCTACGGGGCGCTGGCCCCCTCGACGGGCTACATCGACCGCTTCTGCATCGAACCCTACTACAAGGGCTTCTATCTGGCCCTGCCCCTGCGGACGAACCCCGGCGTGCTCAACAAGAACGTCCAGCAGGAGAAGATGTTCGGCATTTTTCAGGAGTACCAGTCATGGGTCCGGATCATGGGCGTCCCCACCGTGGGCGACGTCAATTCGAAGGTGCTCGCGGGCGACGCCGGCGGCATGATAAAACTCGCCGAAGCGTTCCACGAACGCAAATTCGCATGGGTCGCCGACACCATCTACGACGCCAACCTCTCGCGCGGCGTGCGCATCGTGCTGATCTCCGGTCCCTCGTCGAGCGGCAAGACCACCTCGGCCAAGCGGCTGGGCATCCAGCTGGGCGTGCTGGGGCTGAAACCGGTGCTAATCTCGCTCGACGACTACTTCGTGGACCGCGAAAAGACCCCGAAGGACGCCGACGGCGAGTATGACTACGAAGCGCTCGAAGCCATCGACCTCGAACTGTTCAACGACCACCTCCGCCGCCTGATGCGCGGCGAGAGCGTCGATATTCCGCGCTACAACTTCATCACGGGACGCCGCATGCAGCACAACGACCCGCTGACGCTCGACGAACGTTCGATTCTGATCGTCGAGGGCATCCACGGACTCAATCCCCGTCTCACGCCGGGCGTTCCCGAAGAGCAAAAGTTCCGCATCTACATCTCCTGCTTCACGTCGGTGGCGATGGACAACCTCTCGCGCATCGCCACCACCGACAACCGCCTGCTGCGCCGCCTGACGCGCGACTACCGGCAGCGGGGCGCCGACGCGCTGGCCACGCTCTCGCGCTGGGCCTCGGTCCGCCGCGGCGAGGAGAAGCACATCTTCCCCTATCAGGAGAACGCCGACGTCATGCTCAACTCGTCGCTCTTCTACGAGATTTCGGTCCTGCGCCCCTTTGCCGAGAAAATCCTCCGCGAAGTGCCCGACACGGTGCCCGAATACGACGAAGCGCGCCGCATGCTGAAGTTCCTCGACAACTTCATCCCCATTCCGCCCGACGAGATTCCGCCCACCTCGATCCTGCGCGAATTCATCGGCGGCAGCAGTTTTCAATATTGAGAATCGTCCACACGCCCCGGCGTCATCCGGACGCAAACCATGCAAGACAATAAACGCCCCCCGGTTCCGACCCGGCCCCGAAACGATAATTCCGCCGCACCGCGGCGCCAAGTCCCCATAACTTCATACAACTAACAGATATGTTCGACAAATTTTCCGAACGCCACATCGGCGTCAGCAACGAAAAGGAGCTCAAAGCCATGCTCGAAACGATCGGCGTCAAGTCGGTCGACGAGCTGATCTCGCAGGTTATTCCGCACTCCATCCGGCTCAAGAAACCGCTCGCGCTGCCCGCGGAGGGCATGAGCGAGTACGAATTCGCAGGCCACATCCGCGCTCTGGCCGAGCGCAACCGCTGCCTGCGGTCGTTCATCGGCATGGGCTACTACCCCTGCGCGGTTCCCGCCGCCGTCACGCGCAACGTCTTCGAGAATCCCGCGTGGTACACCTCCTATACGCCCTATCAGGCCGAGATTTCGCAGGGCCGCCTCGAAGCGCTGCTGAACTTCCAGACCGCTGTGATCTCGCTCACGGGCATGGAGATCGGCAACTGCTCGCTGCTGGACGAGGCCACCGCCGCCGCCGAAGCGATGCTGATGATGTTCGCCCTGCGCTCGCGCGAAGCCGTCAAGGAGGGCCGCAACCAACTCTTCGTCGACCGCAACATCTTCCCGCAGACGCTCGACGTGCTGCTCACCCGCAGCGAACCCTTCGGCATCGAACTGATCGTCGACGAATACGACGAATACAGCTTCACGGGCAAGGAGTTCGGCGCCATCGTCCAGTATCCGGCCGCCAACGGCGCCGTGCGCGACTACGCGGACTTCACGGCCGCCGCCCACGCCAAGGGCGCGCTGGTCACGGCCGTCGCCGACCTGCTGGCGCTGGCGCTTCTGAAAGCCCCCGGCGAATGGGGCGCCGACATCGCCGTCGGCTCGACCCAGCGTCTGGGCACCCCGATGGGGCTGGGCGGTCCGAGCGCGGGCTACATGACCACGCGCGAAGCCTTCAAGCGCAACATGCCGGGCCGCATCATCGGCGTCTCGGTGGACCGTCTGGGCAACCGGGCGCTGCGCATGGCGCTCCAGATGCGCGAACAGCACATCAAGCGCGAGCGCGCCACATCGAACATCTGCACCGCCTCGGCGCTGATGGCCTCGATGGTGGGCTTCTACTGCGTCTACAACGGTCCCGAAGGGCTGAAGCGCGCCGCCGACACGGCCCATCTGGCCGCCGCGACGGTAGCCAAGGCGCTCGAAGCGATGGACTACAAACTCGCCGCAACGGCCTATTTCGACACGCTCGAAGTCGCCGCCGAAGCCGCCGTCGTACAGTCGCTGGCGCTCGAAAGCGGCATCAACTTCTTCTACCCGACCGAAGGTTCGGTGCGCATGTCGTTCGACGAAGTCACGACTCCGGAGGAGATCGCCGAAGTCATCCGCATCTTCGCCGCCGCCAAAGGCAAGAAAGCCAAGGCCGTAAAGCCCGTCACCGAAAGCAACGTCCCGGCCGGCCTGCGCCGCCGTTCGGCCTACCTGACCGAACCGGTCTTCAACGCCTACCGTTCGGAAAGCGCCCTGATGCGCTACATCAAACAGCTGGAACTGCGCGACATATCGCTGGCCAACTCGATGATCTCTTTAGGTTCGTGCACCATGAAGCTCAACGCCGCGGCGCTCATGCAGCCCCTTTCGCTGGCCGGCTTCCAGAACATGCACCCCTTCGCCCCGGCGGATCAGGCCGAGGGTTACATGCAGTTGATCACGGAGTTGGAAAACGATCTGGCGACGATCACGGGCTTCGCGGCCTCGTCGCTGCAGCCCAATTCGGGCGCGGCGGGCGAGTACACGGGGCTGATGGTGATCCGCGCCTACCACCAGAGCCGCGGACAGGGCTACCGCAACGTCGTGCTGATCCCGGCGTCGGCCCACGGCACCAACCCCGCGTCGGCCGCCATGGCGGGCATGAAGATCGTCACCGTGGCGTGCGACGCCAACGGCAACATCGACGTGGAGGACCTCGAAGCCAAGGCCAAGGAGTACAGTTCGGAGTTGTGCGGCCTGATGGTGACCTATCCCTCGACGCACGGGGTGTTCGAAAGCCGCATCCGCGAAATCGTGGACGCCGTACACGACGCGGGCGGACAGGTCTACATGGACGGCGCCAACATGAACGCGCAGGTGGGCCTGACCAATCCGGGCTACATCGGCGCCGACGTCTGCCACCTCAACCTGCACAAGACCTTCGCCATGCCCCACGGCGGCGGCGGTCCGGGCGTGGGTCCGATCTGCGTCGCCGAGCACCTCAAAGCCTTCCTCCCCTCGCATTCGGTTATGGCGACGGGCGGCGACGAAGGCATCACCGCCGTGGCATCGGCTCCTTGGGGCTCCGCACTGCTGCTGCCCATAACCTACGGTTATATCAAGATGCTGGGTGAAGCCGGACTGCGCCGCGCTACGGAAATGGCGATCGTCAACGCCAACTACATGTCCGCCGCGCTCGCATCGGAGTTCAGAACCTACTATTCGGGCGAGACGGGCCGCGTGGGTCACGAGATGATCCTCGACCTGACCAACTTCAAGAAGGACTACAACATCGACTGCGGCGACATCGCCCACCGGCTGATGGACTACGGATTCCATGCCCCGACGCTCTCGTTCCCCGTGCACGAGACGCTGATGGTCGAGCCGACCGAATCGGAGCCGAAAGCCGAAATGGACCGCTTCATCGAAGCCCTCGTGTCGATCAAGCGCGAATGCGAAGCGGCCGTCGGACAGCCCGACAACGTGGTGGTCAATGCACCCCACACGGCCGTGGAGATCGCGGGCGAGTGGCAGCATCCCTACACCCGTCAGCAGGCGGTCTTCCCGCTCGAATGGGTGCGCCAAGCGAAGTTCTTCCCCTATGTTTCGAAGATCGACGCCGGCTACGGAGACCGCAACCTCTGCTGCAGGAATTGCGAATAAATCGTGAAAGCCGCGATTATTAAGGAATTATATGTAACTTTGCAGCCCGTACGGCGCGGATTCCGCCGCTGACGGAGCCGCCGGCCGGTTCGAAAGAACGGTCCCGGCGGCGGGCGGTGCAGCGCTGCAAGCCAACGTCCGGGTTCCGGCAGGCGCGTTTTTTGCCGTATGCGGAAGTAACCGCATGCAGAAAACAGGCAGGCAGAAACGGACAAGCCCCGCAAAGGCAGGCGGAGCGCGGAAACGCTCCGCGAACCAAGCCCCGCCGGAGGGAAATGCCGGGCGGAAATCCGGGCGGAAACGCAGACCGGGAACAACGGGCGGAAATCCGGGCGGGAACAACGAAAACGAAAAAACATTTTTTAACGAATTATTATGAAAGTAGAACAGAACAAAATGGTCGGCGTGGACTACAAGCTCACCGTCGACGGACAGATCGCAGACCAGTCGCGTCCGGGCCAGCCGCTCGAATTTATCTTCGGAACAGGCATGCTGCTCCCCAAATTCGAAGAGGCGATTCTGGGCAAGGAGGTCGGCGAAGCCGTCTCGTTTACCCTTGAGCCGAAGGACGGTTACGGCGAACTGATCGCCGACGCCGTGGTAGACCTGCCCAAAAACATATTCATGGTGGACGGCAAACTCGCCGAGGACATCCTCTTCGTGGGTTCGCAGGTTCCGATGAGCGACAATCAGGGCAACCGCATGATGGGCATCGTCAAGGAGGTCGGCGAGGAGACCGTGAAGATGGACTTCAACCACCCGATGGCCGGCAAGACGCTCAACTTCG
>OGHO01002796.1_pt1 | contig 12716 bp, 10 predicted proteins | sample 1571421 | NCBI WGS metagenome assembly OGHO01 (sample SAMEA2581937, study PRJEB24529) | metagenome | biome: Human gut stool | place: China | collected 2011
CCTTGAATTCCTTCTCCACATAGCAATGTTCATGCTTACCAACCAACTTATCACCTTCAAAATCCAGTTCAATAATATATGGCATCCAGTCGATAATTCTTAGAAAATCTTCACATCCAAAACTGTTATCATAAAAATTCAATATAGTACTAAGGGCAGTACCATGGGTTCCTAAAACAATATCTTTATCCGTATTATCTGATAAAATCTCGTTTAGCGCCTCTATGTTACGATTTTGAACCATAGCAATGGATTCTCCACCCTCTTCATGATAATCATGGTCAGCCCAACGTTTCTGGAACATTCCGTGGTTGTTTCCATCAGGACCTTTTTCACGCTCCCTTAATCTCTCATCTGTTATAATTTCTTTTACGAAAAAAGCTGCCGCATCTGCAATGGTATCCATGCTGCGTTTGTATGGACTACAATAAAACGCATCTATTTTCTTGTCCTTCAAAAATTCTAGTACAATTGCAGAATCTTTCTTGCCTTCTTCCGTCAAAGGTCTTGTTCTGTCTTCTTTCCAATCATGTTCCGGCTGTGCGTGACGCACGAAATACACTCTTGTCATTTGATCAGCTCCATTTCATCTTCAATTTTTACAAATCCATACTTTTCATATAACGGTCGTCCCATCTCTGTCGTCTCTAAAGCAATATGTGATACGCCCTGTTTCCTTACATCCTTTACCAGCAAATCCAATGTGTGAATTGCAATTCCATGTCTTCGATATTCCGGTGCCGTATACATATTCATAATATACGCTTTTTTACCAGTCGGATTATGATATGTCGGCATCACCTGATAAAAACTGACACCACCTGCACCGACAAATGCCCCGTTATCATACACCAAATATGCAATATGCTCACCGGTTTCTAATGCACGCTTATAATACTCATAGGATTCTTTTTCCACCAATGACATATCCACATCATTCGATAGTTTGTTGGCTGCTCGAATGACGATGATTCTTGTTTTTACAAGTTCATCTATGTCTGCTATGGTTGCTTTTTTATATTTATAGTTTTTTGCCATCACATACTCACCCTCTAAATCTGTTAATCTTTTCGAATCAATTTTACCAACTATCCTTAACTCTTTCTGCTGTTGCTCCATTTCTTACAAGACTACAATTCATTACCAATACTTTCATTTTGACCTCCGTTTTCATGTACCATATTTTATATGATATCGCAGAATCACTATATCATCAACAACAATCGCAACTTCTTGCGATTGTTTCCCGGTTTGCAATATGTAATTCAGATGCGTAAAGTGAATCGGGGATACGCAGAAGAATCATTATTTCATAGTGCGTAAATGCATGGTTTGGAATCCTTTTTAAGAAGTTATATGAACTGCACAGTTATTCGCCAGTCTGCTAAAAAAGTGCAAAAATTAGAGCCAGCCTTTCAACTGACTCTGCTCTACCCCAAAGCATATTATAATTTACTCTCGTATTAGCTTTTTATTTCTACTCATCAAATAAAAATTAGTTCCCATAAGATATACACCAATCCTCTTCTTTTGATTATATAATATCCTATAGGAACTATAATTGCATTGGACTGTTAGTCCAAAAGTTTATCCCACTCTGCTTCTTTAAAACCTATACTCTGTATTCACTCTTTAATCTCCCAATGACCACTGTAGCCGCTTCCTTTCATATAAACTATAACCAATTATACTATAAGCAAGGTTGACCGGCTACCGCAAAATAAAACCAAACCTGAAAAATTGGCTCTATTTGAAACTATATCCCCACTCTCAAATCCGTATGTTTCAAAGGTTTCTTGACACTATGAGTCAAAATTTAGAGTCAAATTTTACTAAATCGGAGTGAAACATCCCCATTTCATCCCCAATCCAAAATAAAAAGCCCCACAAAGCCCATAAATACAGGCTTTGTGAGGCATATTCCTATATTCAGGCAAACCTCTTTATCCTCAAAAGGCAAAATCCTTTATCCTCACCTATTTTCTTTTTCAAGGCATCTTAGGACTTCCTTCAAGATCTTGGCTTACTCTCTCTTTCTTCTCTCTTATCTCTCGATATTCCTCTATTTTCAAGGCTTTCTCCATGGTTTTAAGTAAAAGAAAAAGACCTCATAGAACGGTTTTTCCGCTCTACAAGGTCTTTATTTTCTCGTTATTTTATTCATTCCATAGGCTAAAGATTTTTGCCCCTTGAGGATAAAAGGGATTGCCTTGGGATACCTTGGGATATGGAGAATTTGACCTTGTATGGGTATTATAACGCTGCTTTTTCATGTTGTCAGCAAATATTCCAAGACATTATCAGCTCGTTCAAAATATTTCTTTCATATACTAAAATATCTACTATACTGTAATATGATATAGCTTCATTTTTCAAGCTTTGTTTCGAAAAAACATTACTCATAATCATAAATACAATACATATTAAACTCATAAAAATAAGTTCTATTGTCGAAAAAAACTGTCCATTTGCTAAAGTTGTATCGATTTTTCCTAATATATAACCCCCAAATATAGATATAATAAGTTGCATCCACTCTTTTCCAATTATTCTAGCACTATTAATTGCCGGATTATTTATGGCATCAATTCTTTTTTCTATATATGCTTTTCTTTTTATAAAATCAGCTTTTTTCAAATTATGATACAAAAATCCATCATTTTTATTAAAACTGTTCTTAAAATAAAAATTGTCTATTACCTTCATTGCATTTTCAAATTGTGCTTCATGTTTTTCCAAATTTTCTTTCAATTCATTTTCAGTAATCTTTTTCCCTGTTTCAATAAGAGCTCCTACCTTATTTGCATTATCATACTTCTCTACTTGGTTCAAGACTTTATCAATACATTCAAATTCTTCTGCTAAAAATTCTTTCTTTATATATTCCTTTTTCTTTTCAACTATTCCCTGTTTTCGCTCTCTTCTATAAGTTATAAATGGAATTCCAAATATATACATAATAGACAAGCCGCCGAAAATAAATAACAGATTTAAATTATCACCCGTAATCAGATAACCGATTAACATAAGTATTGTTAAGCCTACCAAAAACTTCTCATACTCTTTTTCTTTCGAATATTGTTTCTTCACATAACACAAATAATCTATCATAAGTACCTCCATTTAGTCACATGCAATAATATATATATATAAATCAGCAACATCTATTTATCACTTAATCTATATCTGATTAAAAATATTCTAATATCCAGAAATAGGGAAAGCAACCTCAAATGCCTGCTGCATCTCTGCAACACTATGATATCTTTCATCTAAATTGGATGATATACCTTTCAGTACAAAATCCTTTACTTTTTGATTTTTAATATTTTCCAAATTATATCTTCCTGTCATCACATAATAGATAAGTCTTGTAAGCGCAAAAGTTTCATACTCCATATTGTAGTTTCCAACCCCTACAATTTGAAGGTTACTGTCATTTAGTGAACCCTTTATTTCACTACCGAAACTTGTCAAATCACTTTGTTTCATCTTAACTAAACCAAAATCAGAAATTTTTACTATCGTCAAATCATTTTCGTAGTGTTGTAACAGCACATTTGTAAAACTAATATCTCTATGTAGATACCCTTTTGAATAAATATAAGAGAATACTTTGAAAATCTGCATCGCAATTCCTCGTCGTCTTTTTATTGTTAAGGTACTGTTATTTCTTTATACGAATTTTTTTAGTGTCTCATCCGCATATTCCATATAATATTCATTTTTTTCTTCATCATATCTATGAACCTCCAATACATATGGCGATTTCAATTCATTCATGACATCAAATTCCCTTTTAAATCTCTCCAATTCTTTATCATTAAGGTCATTTTTTGCCCTTTTTAAAACGAAAAATTTATTATAAAATTCATCTCTATATCTAAAAACTTTTGCATAGGAACCTTCGCCTATCATTTTAAGTTCAAAATTATTGTCATTATTTATTGAAGGAACAGTTATTATTTCTGACATATAAAAAATAGGGTCATACTCTATTATATTAAATTTCGGCAAATCATCAGGTATTTCACTTCCACCACTTTCTTGCAAAAACCATTGCAGAATTTCAACATATTATCATACTTTTCTTCTAATTTGAAAGCTAAAGGCGTAGACTTAAGTACATATTCCATATCTTCATACAATTTAATCATTCTTAACAGTTCTCTGCTTTCAGTAGCATTATAATGTCCATTACTATTCTTTTTGGATTGCATAAAACTAAGCAAACCATTAATACTTTGATGCATAACCGCAAAGAGATGTTTTAAATACGTGTTGCTTATATTTTTATATAGTTCCTCTGTTCTTAATACACCTTCCACTTGATTTTCTTCATATTTAGTTCTTAAGAAATAATCAATATCCATAAAGAAATCTCCTATGCTAATTCTCAACACACATTTTTTATATTACTCCGCCCGCAAATAGAGCCAAACTTGAGCCATTTGATAAAACAAATGCCGGAAGCCCGCATAAATACAAGCTTTCGGCATTTTAGTCCGTTATTCAAACTCGCAGAATCTAGTTTGATTTTGGTTATTTTAATATAGTTATCTATACTGTTTTGTATTGATAACCCTTACTTTTTCCACACGTTATTTTTCGTTTCACATATTTTTAGTACCAATCCAGTACCATTACATTCTTTCATTATTGTGTGTAGTTCCGGTGGCTTGCAGGTTTCTTTTACTATTCACAGAATAAATTTCTGTCTGTTTGCAAGTCCACCTATGAAAATTATAATCTCCAGACGATGTTTCTGCAACTAGAAATTTTGTGGTACTAATGGGCAGTACCACAAAATTTCTATGTACTGAATAAAATCGATTGCCTTTGCAAGATTTCTCTTAACTTGTCTGCTCAGGTATACTTTACTTTCTGCTACAATTGTCAGTAAAAATCTGATAAATCATGCCTTTTGCTAAATTACTATTTGTTTCTATTGTTATTTATATAAACTTCACTTATATTTTAGTCGTTCTCTTAAAAATGGCTTGATAGAATATGCTATCAAACCTCTTATCTTTCTATGCTGCTGTTCTGTAATCTCACTCTTATTTCTTTTATTGAACATATCCAACATAAACTGATAATCATTTGTTCCATCATACCTATTATATTTATTGGGTGCAAATGCTCCTTCTTCATACAATGCATATAGTAATTTCTTCGAAAAGTACTTTGAAATTAATTCTATTCGTTCCCCTCTTTCCATAGCATGCGCTAAACGATACATATCCATTTGAACATCTACTTCATAATCTAAATCATCTCGCTCAAATTTTTCTATACAAGAAGATCCTATCGGGTATAAACTTCTACCTGTTTCTCTATTTCTAATCGTAAATAAGTATCTCAGATTCTCTTTTCCACATACACATTCTGATGCATGTTCCTCATCTTCTTCACAATCAACAATATCCCATTCCCGCACTGCTATTTCCCAATTATCCGTTGTAGATGCTTCTAAAACACGTTTAATTAAGTTTTGATAATAAGAACTCGCCATCATTAACACCTCTCTCCTGCGTTTTCGTTAGTAATATCTATAAAAAGACCCGATGTGGATTCGAACCACATCTTTCCCCTTCATAAGTGCACTGTTGCAAATGCACTTATGAAGGGGGACGCCCTACCATTAGACTATCGGGTCAATAATCATGTTAAGAAGTTTTGGTATTTGCTCTATGAACTCTTCATCCACCTTATACAAGGTCTTTATGTACAAGCAAAGCGCTTTCTCTTGACGGTTTTTACTATATTTCCGCCATTTATTTATTTGCTTATCTGGAATATCCAAAGCTATTTTAGTATAATCATAAGCCATTTTCTCAAAAATGTATGTTGCCAATTCAACACAAGATCTAGAAAACATAACAAAATCATCGAATGATATTTCTTCATATTTATTTGGTGCTACTAGCTTTGAAAATTTAGCCTCGGTCTTAAAATTATACTTTTGTAATTTACGATATTCTTTTTCATGAGAATCAACCTCACATAAATCATGAACCGAAGTATTTCTTATCAGTCGATAGTATTCACATAACTCATACAAAGGTTTCATATCATCAGATAAGTTATTACCACAAATATTTCTGACTGCACATGATAAATATGACTCTTCTTGAATTCTCGGTTTATATTCATTCTTTCCGTATTTATTTATCTGCCGGCATACATCTTTCAAAAATGTTTCAAAACACAAATGAACATTAACAATATAACTTCTGCATATTTCGCAAACCATCGAATCTGCATCATAATTTGTCAGAGTTACTGCATATTCTGTTGCTAACTTCACAAATGTATCCCTTTTCTGTATCTCGTTTTGATGTTCAACCAAAAAACACCTTTTTGACAATTCAACAAACTGATTAATTGCGCAATATTTTCCCAATACATCTTTAAAATTATTTAGTGCATTCTTCTCATACATTTTATCTATTTCCTAATAAACCTACCTGATAATCTTTCTCGAAATAATTTCCAATTCCTTTTGCTTATGTCCATGATTTTGAACCTCCTCAGTCTCAAATCTCGTGAGACTTCATTGAGACTAACTTCGAAATATTCTTGAGTAAAAGTTTGGGTGTCACATTGAGTGCCAAATTTACTGTCATTTACCTACCTAATTTCCCATTTACCACCATTATCCGGACCTTTTCGTTCTATGATACCTTTATATTTTAATTCTGATATATATCTAGCAATTGTTCTATCTGTGACATCTAATGCTATTCTTAATTCATCTATAGAAATATTCGGGTTTTCCGAAATCATTTTCAGGATTTCACATGCTTTAGCAAGCTTCTTCTTAGAATACTCTGGCATTAACTTCTTAACTTTTTCTTCCGAAATTTCTATGACATTTTCTATGACATTTTCTATGACATTTTCATTTGCCTGTGTTGCATAACTAGAACCATAATTCAAATTATATAAAGTCAATATAAAATCATCATTATCTGCCTCAAATACTGGCATCTTAGACTCATCAAATTCAACTTGTCCCTCGTAGTCTGCCAATATTTTCTTAAACCCACTACCTCTACGCTCCATGTATTTCAAACGACTGAATATATCAGCTAATATCGGATTTCTTCGCTTTGATGGAATTTTTAATAAATCTTTTCCTTCTAGAGATATTCCGCTTACCATTCCACCCGGTGAATATATTTCGATTCTATCATCGAACATATCTATATGGACTTCACTGCCTATCTCCATATAGTTTCTATGAATCAATGCATTTACTACACCTTCAAGCACTGCCCGATCCGGATAATCCGGCATTTCAATTCTGCCGTCATCAACCTTACGCCATGCCTTCTTGGAATTATTTCTTACAAAATCCGTTCCTGCCTGTAATAGTGTGACAAGACTGCCTGTATATTCCTTATCATCAAGTGCATCTACTATACCAGATGCCTTTGTAAGTCCATTCCATCTTGTGCAAAATAATCTGGAATGACGAACCGGAGATTCATCTGCCAGAAGCGCTCCTGCATTCGTCAGATTGCCTTTTTCATCAACCAGACCAAATGATTCATAATCTGTATCTTCAAATGTATTTCCTGTTCTCTGTTTATATACTGATTTTAATTTTGTAAAAGACATATTATTAAAATCATATCTTGATTTCAAGCTATCGTAGCTTTCACCACTTCCGCGAAGCACCAACTCTCTCAACTGCGAAGGTGTTGCTGGAACACTTTCATTTCCTATACGCATAAATGCAATAAGCTGTCCATCGCCTTCATAATAATATGGTGTCTGCTTCCCTTTCATAACTTCTACTATAACAATTGTCTTGTCTTTATCTTTTTCAAATGAAAGCTTAAACTCTGGTATAGGATTAAGGTGTGTTTTAATTATTTCACTAATTTTCTCTGCATCACATTTAGCATCCGCAAGCCCCACCAGCTCATTATCATTCGACACGCCAAATATCAACTTGCCACCAAAACAATTGGCAAATGCACTGATACTCTTGCACCAGCTTTTAGGTTTCTTTTCTTCAAGTGCAAGCTTCTTGTCATAATCTGTGGCTTCACCGATTAGTTGATTTATGTCCATGAATTCACTCCTTCTTTATCTATTAAATGATACAATTAATGATTTCTTCCTTTAGTCGGATTTTTAACTACAATATAGCCATCACCATCACTATTTAGGTAATAATCAAAAATCCATGTGTTTTTCTTTAGCTCATCTAAAATGTCTGTTATATTGCTATTATTTTCATATGCTTTAGTATAATTGTTACGTTTTGTAAAAATAGCTTTAAGCTCAGGAAATCCCATTTCATCAAAATGTTTTTTGCATGTTTCTTCTGTTAAATTCGGAATTGCCTTAGCCCATAACTGAATTTTATCAGCAATGTTACACCTACTATTTGACAATATCGCAGACAGCAACTCATCATCAAGAACTATATATTCATCAGCAATGATGTTGTCTATTCGAGATTCTGCCACTTTATATATTGACGATTGAATATCTTTGTCATATCTTGAAAAGTTTTGAAATAATTCCTTTTCATCATGTTCATCAAAATTATTATTAAGAATATAATCAATAACAGTGCTAGAATATCTCTTGCCTATAATTGATATCGACTTTGCTGTTAAACTTAAAAGCTTTATTTTTTGATTATCGTCTATTTCTTTTTTATCCAACACATACAAAGCTTCATTATAGCTAAAATTCTTCGATGAAATAATGTTTAAATATTCTTCCACATTTTCATCTATATATAATTCAATATATTTACTATAATGATTTCTGATATATTCCAAACTTTCTTCTTTCATTTCTATGATATTATTCTTTATCAAGACTTCCATTTTATCATCGGCAATATCATATGCATCATAATTCCCATAACCATATCCCATATTACATAGAATTTCTTTATACATATTTGTGTTTATTCCATTATTTACAGCTATAAAATCGAAAAACTGTTCAGCAATATCTATGCCAAACTTTTCTTCAACATTAGAATAATCCATCCCAGAATCACACTCATTAATAAATTGAATCAGCTGGCTATCAGAACAATATTCTGTATAATAATATATTATATTAGAAACAGACTTTTTTATTATTCTTTTAACAAGCATTTCTCTCCATAATTTTTTATTCTGTATCGCTGATATATCAGATACAACTGTTTCTAATACATGTATATACTTTTCCTGCATATCATCTAAAAGTTTTTCACTATTAATAAACTTAATAGCAGCATCCTCTGAATCTTCAATTAATCCATTACAATTTTCCAAATACTCATTTGCATATCTATTTATATTTATTTCAACATACCTGACTAATGGAGAGTCTATATTCTTCTGAATAACAGTATAATTTCTATGTTCTATATTATATGAATTACATTCTCCATACATTGACTTGATCATCAATTCAATGTTTTCAAATGTTAGTTCATATAAACTATTTTCATACACCCCTACAAGTAACTTCTTATTAGCGGTATTTCTTTCAATTTTCTTTAGCTTTACATTAAGAACACATAATTGAGAAATTATTTTTTCGACATCAAAATTTTCAGTATTTAAATAATCACTCTGATTTGATATATAAGCGGTAAGGCAACCATCCATATTTATATCCTGTATTTTATACTCATCTAATAAACAAATTGAATCCAATGAGAATTTTCTTATCTGCTCCGATGGCAGTGCTTTATTTTCAACAACATAACTAAAGAAATCTGTCCACTGAGCATTCAATTTAATTATAAATCTTCTATCAAACTGTGCACTATCGTAAAATTTTGATATGAACTTTGTATCCTTATTCTCTTTCATCTGTTTTATTAATGCAGATAAATATTTCTGATATTTAGGAGTCTTCTGACTAGCAAGAAGTCCTTTCAGAATATCAAAATTTAAAGTTTCCTCCTCGTAAAAATCAACAACTCTTAAAACTGGAGATGATAGCACTTTTTCAACATCTTTAATAGAATATTCATAATCAGATCCTTTTTTGTCAGTTATTCGCCTCAAAAACATTTTGTCATGAGCAGATAAACTGTCCTCATAGAAATATGTCATATAATCATTGTATGTTTCATCAATATATCCATTACTTATAAGAAATTTTAGCAGTTCAAAATAATCACTTCTCTTGATTTCATTATATTCTTTTTCTTCTCCTATAGGATTTACACTTTTTATCATGAAAACTGATTCAGAATTATTTCTTGTAATTAATTCATTTAATAATTTTGTTTTTGTGGCAGATATTTCTTGTTCTATATGCTGCACTTCTGTAAGCATATCATTTTTTCTGCTGTCAACCACTTTCAATCTTTCTGCCTTTTCTTTCTCCAGATTTTTCTTTTCATTTTGACTTTCATATGTTAACCGACCATAACAATCAGTAGGCAATCTATCAAATTTTGCATCATATGCATCATTTAACTCTTGTTCATCATTTAATATTTCTTCCTCTATATATACGATTTTCTTCTGAACTAATTCCTTTTTTTCTTCCAATTGTGCTATTGTTATTTTACTTATATTATCTTTTTGTTGAAACAATTCATGTACATACCCTCTGCCAAGTTGAAGATTGCAAAAATCTCTAGGAAATATATTCTTATACACAATTACAGCCAGCATTTTATTCCAATTAAGATCTGTATTATTTAAACGATTCATATAAACAATGAATTCGTTATACACATTCTTCAAAACTCTCATATCATCTATATATAATGCAAGTCTTTGTAAAAATGTACTATCGAATTTTTCATATATATTTCCTTGCTTTAAATGTCTTATAAATTGGTCGTATGAATTCGTTCCGTCCAATATTGGGACGATAGGAATAATATAATCAAAAAATTTTGTTCTGTCTTTTGTACTAAAAACATCATCTCTTAACAAATAAAAGAAGCGTAATGGCTTGTATTGTTCTTCCTTTATGCGAAAGAACTTATTAATCAGTTTGTATTGTTTTTTGTTTTTAAACTTATTATATTTATGTACATTAACTAAATTGTTTACTTCTCTTAATCGTTCAAAAATAACATTAGAATTAAATCTATCCATATCCTCATATACAATTACATCTGCTTCTGCTTGTTCAAAAAGATAAAGTACTTCATTCAGATATTTATCAAAATATGACTCATCTTTATTTTCAAATATTTCAATAGTATTACCTTGCACTGTTACTTTATGAAATAAATTCTTATTTTTTTGTATTTTAACAACATTATATATGCAAATAAATATGCTAACAACACACATGACAGCGGCTAAAAGTACAACATAATTATTCGTCATGATATTTAATAAATATTTCAATCTTCCCTCATTTAATTTATCCACCCAGCTTTGAATTTTACTTGATAATGATATAAATGTTATACTACCAAGTAATACGAATAACACTATGGTAATAATAATTACATTCTTTTTGCCTACATCCTTTTTTACTCTAAAATTTGTCTGCGGTATTCTATCTACTGGAATTTGGTGTATTAACTGATTTAATATTTTTCCCTCAAGAGTAGTTTCTTTCACACTATGCTCTAATTCATTACATTCTGTAGGCTCAAAATGTGCCAAAGAAATGTGTAGAAAATTTATATCTTTATGTTTTTTCTCATATGATTCTATAACACTGCTTTTGCCGGCGCCATAAGATCCTGAAATAGCAATATTTGTAACATCTGCATTATCAAACACAAAATCAATTGCCTCTTCATATACTGATATATCCGCTTCTTTATTAGGCGTAAGTTTTTCAAAATTATAGATTTTATCCACCATATGTTTCTCCTTAATATGTACCAACTTGATTTTTCTCGATATTACACTATATTTATGCTTCATAAAATTTTAATTTTAAAATCTTTTTGTAAAAGTGTATTGGCTTTAATATCATGTAACCATGCTGCTATAATCACAGTTTCTTTGTCAGCACCATATTTTTCTGACAGTATCTCTGCATTTTTCACAACTGCTTCAATGTGATAATAGCACCCCATTCCAAATTTGTTAGTTGGTTGCTTGCACCTGTGATATACTTCTTTCTGTAAATATTCTATGATATCAGTTCTCATTTTTTATTCCTCTGAAATTCACATATCTGTTAATAGATATCTCTATGTCCCTCTATTTTTTTATACTTTCAGTTATATCTTTGAAAGAAGAAATCATATCTACTATGTTGCCCATATTTCGTGCTTTTTTCCTTGCTATTCTTCTAGAGTCTCCTGATATGGTTGAAAAATCATATGTGAATTTTTCAATAATTTTCTTAATTACCCACACAACAAGAGCTGTTGTCAAAAACGGTATAATATATGGCATAAATATAATAATTGCTTGCAACATGCCATCCATAATCGCTTTATTCATCATTTCTCCTATATTTACCAAATCTCAATCTCCTCTCTTCTTATAATGTATCATAAACAAAATTTTTCATCTGTAAATACTTTTCTATCAATTTCGGCTGTATCAAAGGGTATGTCCAATTCTCAGGCAACTTATCCATAAGAACAACCTTCTCCATTTCGCTATGTAATTCTTTCGCAAATTCCGTTATCTCTGCAAAACAAAGCAGTCCAAATGTTTCCTCACCAGTATTATTTACTCTTGTCTTGCCTATCACTGAATATACACAGATTGGCTTTATCTCATATTTTACTGCTCCTGTTTCTTCCT
>OGHO01002848.1_pt1 | contig 12491 bp, 10 predicted proteins | sample 1571421 | NCBI WGS metagenome assembly OGHO01 (sample SAMEA2581937, study PRJEB24529) | metagenome | biome: Human gut stool | place: China | collected 2011
GCAAGCCGCACAGGGTGGGCATCCGGGGATCGTCCCAGCCGGACACCTTGCCCCCTTCCACCAAAGCCCGCAGCTTCCGCTTGCTCATGACGGTGTGGTCGATGCCCAGACGGGCAAACTCGATCTGACGGGGCTTATGGGGCACCGACACATTTTCAATCACCCAGTTGTACAGGGGCCGGTGGGCCTCAAACTCCAGGGTACACAGAGAGTGGGTCACCCCTTCCAAAGCGTCCTGGATGGGATGGGCAAAGTCGTACATGGGATAGATGCACCAGTCGTCCCCGGTGCGGTGATGATGGGCGAACTTGATCCGGTAGAGCGCCGGGTCACGCATATTGAAGTTGCCCGAAGCCAGGTCGATCTTGGCCCGCAGGGTCATGCTCCCCTCGGGGAACTCCCCTTTCCGCATCCGCTGGAACAGGTCCAGGCTCTCTTCCATGGGCCGGTCCCGATAAGGACTGACGGCCGGGGTATTCACATCGCCCCGGTTCTTCTTCACTTCCTCAGGGGACAGCTCACACACATAGGCCAGGCCCTTGCGGATCAGCTCCAGAGCGTATTCATAGGTCTGCTCGAAATAATCGGAACCATAGCAGAACTTGTCCCAATCAAAGCCCAGCCAGTGGATGTCCTCCTTGATGGCGTCCACATACTCGGTGTCCTCTTTGGTGGGGTTGGTGTCGTCCATGCGCAGGTTGCACTTGCCCCCGAATTTCTCCGCTGTGCCGAAGTCGATGCACAGGGCCTTGCAGTGGCCGATGTGGAGATAGCCGTTGGGCTCGGGAGGAAACCGGGTCTGAATGGCGTCGCATTTGCCCGCTTCCAGGTCCTCCTTGACGAACTCCTCAATAAAATTGCTGGTGACGATGTCCTTTTCCATACTTTATTCCTTTCCGGAGGGTTCTAAAGCCCTCCTTTGAAATGGACCCCCCTGAGCTTCTTTTGATCGTCCCCCAGGGGGTTTCAAACTTAATTTGTTTTATTTTGCCAGAAATTCTTTCATCTTCCGGAGGCGGGAGAGGCTGCGCTCCTTGCCCAGAAGGGTCATGATGGACCAAAGGTCGGGGGAGTTTTTCCGGCCGGTGATGGCCACCCGCACTACATTGCTCACATCGCCCACATGGCCTTTCCAGCCGGTGGGGTCCTGCTTGTACGCCTTGACCTCTGGGCAGAAGCCCAGGCCTTCGCAGATGGCCTTGACCCCGTCAAACCAGGTGTTCTTGTCGGGAGCTTCCTCATAGGCCTTGGCATAGGTATCCAGAATGGCGATCATATCTTCTTTTGTCAGATTCTCCGGCAGGTCGTATTCTCCCTGCCACAGCTCGTCATAGAAATAGCTCACATAATCCCGCACATCGCTCCACTTGCGGATGTCCTTCCGGGGCTTTTTGCCGCCACGGTCGATGGCAAAGATGCCCTGGGCATAGTCTGTGTCCCGATTGAGAAGAGCATACAGCTCCTCGTCGTGGCCCTTTGCCCATTCCAGCACATCCTTTGTCACCTTCTCTGCATCAAAGGCGCCGATGACGCCGGCGGACACATCGGCCAGCTTCACCAAGTCGAACAAAGCGCCCGACTGGCTCATCTTGTTCAGCTGAAGCTTGTAGTCCTGGTAAGGTGCGGTCTTGTTCTGCCGTCTCCAGTCCTCAAAGGGGGAGTTGGCCAGGTTGAGCAGGTATTCCAGCACGGCTTCCTTGGGATAGCCCTCATCCACAAAGTAGGAAACGGCGGCTTCCGGGTCTTTCCGCTTGCTCAGCTTCCGCTTGGCTCCATTGTCCTCTTTCATCACAGGGGAGACATGGGCATACTTGGGCGGCTTGAGTCCCAGCACATAGAAGAGCTGGAGATGAGTGGGCACCGAGGAGACCCATTCATCGCTGCGCACCACATGGGTGGTGCCCATCAGGCTGTCGTCCACGGCGTGGGCAAAGTGATAGGTGGGGATGCCGTCTGTTTTCAGAAGCACGATATCGGCGATGTTTTCGTCCATCTCGATTTCGCCCCGGATTACATCCTTGTATTTGATCCGGCCGCCGGGCTTGCCCGGCGAGCGCAGGCGCATCACATAGGGCTTGCCTGCCTTGATGTTCTCCTCCACCTGCTCCATGGTCAGATCGCGGCAGCGGGCGTAGGTGGTATGATAGCCGGGTAGGGCCTTTTCCGCTTCCTGCTGTTTGCGGATGGCGGCCAGGTCCTCTTCGGTGCAGAAGCAGGGATAGGCCAGGCCGCGCTTCACCAGTTCCTTACAGAAAGCCTGGTAGATCGGGCCTCGACGGCTTTGCTGGTAGGGGCCGTAATCGCCCTTTTCCTCGGTCTGGCTCATCATGCCCTCGTCAAATTCCACGCCGAAATCACGCAGGCCCGAGACGATGCCGGTGATGCCGTCCTCCACTTCCCGCTTCTTGTCGGTGTCCTCGATGCGCAGGATGATCCTGCCGCCGCTTTGGTGGGCCAGCCGCTCGTTGACCAGGGCGGTGAACAGACCGCCGATGTGGAGAAAGCCGGTGGGGCTGGGGGCAAACCGGGTGACCATGGCCCCTTGGGGCAGGTTCCGGGGAGGATAGATCTCTGTGAGATATTCCTCCATGGTTTTGTCGATGTGGGGGAACAGCAGTTCCGCCAGTTTATTATGATCCATTACACTTCCACTCCAAATTTCCCGGAAAAATTTTCCCTGGGCACAGTTTGATATTTTATTATATCCTGTTTCTCCCCACATTGCAACCGGGCGGAGTGTCTCCGCTGCCATACTGCGCAGCGCCAAGTCTTGTGGAGAAAACTTCTCTATATCACGCTGCGCGGCAGCATTTGCTGCACAAGGTTTTACCTTCGCTAGAGCGGCGTGCCGCTATCCTATTAAGGTCGGGTATCCTGTGCCGGTTCCGAAAAAAGAGGATTGGTTATTTTCCAGAAGATCGCCGCCATCTCTTCCGGGGCGGCCGTCATGCCCTGTTCCATCCACCAGCGGATCAGATAGATCAGGCTGTTGGCAATGTGGCCCGCCAAAAAGGAATAGGGGATAGCCAGCGTTTCCTTGTCCCGTCCTTCCAGCATCCGCTCCAGAAGAGGCCCTGCCACCCACTGCTGAAAAGGTCCCCAGACCCCTCGCCCTGGCCACCGGCGATGATGGCCGCCAGATCCCGCCGCTTGTCCCGGATATGATAGAGCAAATGGGTCACAAGGGCATAGGGGTCCCGCTCCAGGGAAAAGTCATGGGTGTCCTCCCCTTCCAGCCCGGGAGCCAGCACATGGGAAAAAGCGTCTTTTTCCTGGCCCTGCCCATTATTCTGGAAAATATCCTGCAAACCCTTCCGGGTACGGTGGACACCTATTTTGCCGGACAACTGGGGGATCAGGCCATCGCCGGCATCGGCGTCACCAATCTGGTGGTCAATCTGTTCATCTCGTTCTACACCGCTCTCAGTGTGGGAGCCGGTGTGGTGACCGCCCGGGCTTTTGGCCGGGGTGACCGAGAAGCAGTGGGCCAGGCCCTGTCCCATGCCCTGGTGCTAGGCGGCGTCATCGGCCTTGGCTGCGGGCTTATATGCCTGGCTCTAGCCCGGCCCATCCTCCGCCTTTCCGGCGCAAAGGGAGATGTGATCGCCTGCGCTCTGCCCTATTTCCTGGTGGTGGCCGTGCCCTCGGCGGTGCTCTGTCTCCAGCTCATCCTCTCCAGCGGACTGCGGACCATGAAGGACACCAAAAGCCCCATGTATTCCACTTTGCTGGGCATCTGGGGCTGGGCTGGCTGTTGGCCATCCCCTGCCCCTACAAAATGGGGTACCTGGTAGATATAATCAATGTTCAGCGAGCCAAAGCACAGCACCTTTGCCATTTTTCTCACCTCTCGGAAGAGTATAAAAAAAGACAGCCCGCGGCTGTCTTTTTTGTGGAGCGGGTAAAGGGAATCGAACCCTCCTATCCAGCTTGGGAAGCTGACGTTCTACCAATGAACTATACCCGCATGGAGTAACTCTATTATAGCGTATCTTTGGAAAATTGCAACCGCTTTTTTTGAAAAATCCCGTCGAAAGGGCAAAAATCCCCCGGCGCAATTTACAGCGCCGGGGGATTGAAAATGGCTCTTATTTGGAGCAAACTGCGTGCATATGCTTCATCAGATCTACTGTGCGGGCGGCGTAGCCGGCCTCGTTGTCATACCAGGATACCAGCTTGACAAAAGTGGGTGTCAGAGCAATGCTGGCCTTGGCGTCAAAGACAGAGGACACCAGCACACCGGCAAAGTCGGAAGAAACCAGGGGCTCGTCGGTATAGCCCAGAATGCCCTTCATGGAACCCTGAGAGGCTTCCTTGATGGCCTGGCAGATCTCCTCCATGGTGGCGGGCTTTTTCAGGTTGCAGGTCAGATCCACCACCGACACATCCAGAGTGGGAACCCGGAATGCCATGCCAGTGAGCTTGCCGTTGAGCTCGGGGATGACCTTGCCCACCGCCTTGGCCGCGCCAGTGGAGGCGGGGATGATGTTGCCCGAGGCGGCCCGGCCGCTTCTCCAGTCCTTGCCGGAGCGGGCGTCCACCACCTTCTGGGACTTGGTCATGGAATGGACGGTGGTCATCAGGCCTTCTTCGATGCCGAAGGTGTCGTTGATGACCTTGGCCAGAGGCGCCAGGCAGTTGGTGGTGCAGGAGGCGTTGGAAACGATGTCCTCGCCCTGGTACTTGTCATGGTTGACGCCCATCACGAACATGGGGGTGTCATCCTTGGAAGGGGCGGACATGACCACCTTTTTGGCCCCGGCCTGGATGTGGGCCATGGCCTTTTCCTTGGTGAGGAACTTGCCGGTGGACTCCAGGATATATTCGGCCCCCACGCTGCCCCAGGGAATATCTCCCGGCTTTTCGCAGTTGAAGACCATGGTCTTTTTGCCGTTGACGGTGATGGAATTTTCGTCCCAGGTGATTTCCGCATCCCATCTGCCGTGCACCGTGTCATACTTCAGCATATAGGCTGCGTATTCCGGCGTCAGGCTGGGATGGTTGATGGCCACAAACTCCACCTCAGGATCGTCGATACCGGCCTTGAAGGCCAGCTTGCCAATACGGCCGAACCCGTTGATACCGATTTTTACGCTCATTCCAGATACCTCCGCATTTTCCTGCATTTGCATAGGGCGGGCTTTTTGTGCCCGCGCATAATTCCTATTCCTGATTATACACTATGTTCCCATGGTTTCTCAAGCACAAAGGAAGAACTTTCCCGCTGGTGGAAGTTTTTCTTGCAAACAGGCCAATCCCATACTAGAATGAGGATAGATGTTATGCAAAATGTACCAGCCTTTGCTAAAAAAAAGACAAAGATGCTCCCCATACCCGCCGGAAAGGAGGACCTGCCTTGGAAAACACCGCTTTGGGGGACATGACCTGGTTCCCTGCCGCCGATGACTATCTGATGATCTGCAGCCCGTCGGGCCGCATCCTCTTTGTCACAAGCAGCCTGCGTTTTCAGCTGGAAGAGGACTTGCTAGGCCGCTCTCTCAACGACATTTTTCCCGATTCCCTGGCCGCTCAGATCATCACCCTGGCCCATGAGGGCCAGAGCCATTCCTTTCATACAAAGCTCCAGGGCAAAGCCGTCCGGTGCAGTATGACCCCCAAAGAGGGGAATATGCTCATCACCGTCTTTTTCGCCCAGGAGAACCATCCCCCGGCCATGGCCCTCAGCTCCGCCGAACTGCTCAGCCGGGAGATCAGCAGCAGCCTGGGCACCATGTTCGCCGCCTGGGATGCCTTGCCCCCGGCCCAGGACAAAAAAAGCCAATATGCCAAAAGCGTACTGCGCCAGGGGATGTACCGGCTGATGCGCATGGGCTGCAATCTGTTGGACTGCGCCCGGGCCGAAAGCGGCCAGCTGGAGCTGAATGTGCGCCAAAGTGATCTGTGCCAGCTCTTCCGGGAGCTTTGCCAGCGGGTAGCTCCCATGGCCGAAGAAGTGGGCATTCCCTTTTCCTGGGATTGTCCTGAGGGACCCCTGTTCTGCCCCTTTGACCGGGAGCGGATCGAGCGGGTGACCCTGGGGCTGATTTCCAACTCCATGAAATACACCCGGCAGAAAAACCGGATCCGCCTGGTGCTCACCAAGCGGGATGACAACGCCGTCATCATCCTGGCCGACCGGGGCCGCCCCATCTGTTCAGTCGTCCGCCGGAATCCTCCCTGTCCCGGGGATTGATGGTGGGCGGCGCCGGTTACAGCCTGATGCTGGCCCGGGCGGTGATGCTGCTCCACGGCGGCACCTGCGTCATCTCCAGCGTTCCTGATGAGGGCACCACTGTCACGCTGTCCCTGCCGCTGCACCCCTCCACGCCGTATCTGTCCCTGGGCGCTCCGTCCCCGGACTATGCCAGCGGCTTCGACCATGTGCTGTTGGAACTCTCCACAGCCTTGCCCGCTTCTTTCTATAAAGAAAAAGCCAAAAAATCGAAATCCTATCCTGCTCCTCCGGAGAAATAAAAAAGAGCCTTTCGGCTCTTTTTTTAGCATGTCGAAAAAGTGGCTCAGGCCACTTTTTCGAGTTTTGCAAGAAGCTGCATGCACGCCTTTGGCGTACACTGGCTTCTTGATCGGTGCAAAAAGCCACGCACAGGCCGCGGCTTTTTGCAGATCGGTGAAGGACAAAGCGAAAAAATCCCCACGCGCTATGGTTTTTTCATCGTCTGAGCAATAAAAAAGAGCCTTTCGGCTCTTTTTTATTATGTTATGGATGTTATGGGATATTGAAAAATCGCTTGCCGTTTTCCAGGGTGATCCGGGCCGCTTCCTCTGTGGAGATGCCCTTGATCTTACCGATGCACTCGGCCACCTTCCACACCTTGGAGGAATCGTTCCGCTCCCGGCGGAAAGGTTCGGGGGTGAGGTAGGGGGAGTCGGTTTCGATCATCACCCGGTCCAGGGGCAGCCACTCCAGCACTTCCAAAGCCCGGCGGGCGTTTTTATAGGTGATGACTCCGGTGAAGGAGAGCATCCAGCCCATCTTCACCAAAGCTTTGGCATCCTCCAGACTGCCGGAATAGCAGTGGAACACGCCCCGTACGCCCGGGTGCTCCCGCACCATCTGCATGCTGTCCCCATGGGCTTCCCGGTCGTGCACCACCACCGGAAGCCCCAGTTTTTCCGCCAGCTCCATCTGGAGGGCAAAGACTTTCTTCTGGTGCTCTTTTGGGGGATTGTCTTCCCAGTGATAGTCCAGGCCGATCTCTCCGATGGCCTTGACCTTTACGTCCCGGGCCAGCTCTTCCAGCTCGCCCATCTGGCTCTCCTCAAAATCCCCGCAGTCCGAAGGGTGAATGCCCACGGCGGCATAGACAAAGGGGAAGGTATGGGCCAGCTCCAAGGCCTTGCGGGAAGAAGGCAGGTCACAGCCTGGGTTGACGATCAGCTCCACGCCCTGTTCCGGCAAACCGGCCAGCACCTCCAGCCGGTCCTGATTGAAGGCTCCGGAGTCGTAGTGGGCGTGGGTATCAAAGACCCCCATCAGGACAGATGGGCCCCGGGTACGGCGCCGTCGGCCAGCACCACCTGCACATCGTTTTCCCCGCAGGTGGCCGACAGGATCATGCCGCAGCTGTCCAGCCCCATCATCTTCCGGGGAGCCAGGTTGCTCACCACCACCACATTGTGGCCGATCAGATCTTCCGGCTCATACCACTGGGCGATGCCCGAAAGCACCTGGCGCTTTTCATAGCCCAGATCCAGCTCAAAGCGCAGCAGCTTCTTGCTCTTCTTCACCTTTTCGCAGTGAAGCACCTTGGCCACCGTCAGTTCCACCTTGGCAAAATCGTCATAGACGATGGTGTCCTTGGGCTCGTGGGGCGGCAGGGGTTCTTTCTTTTCCTCCTGGGGCGCATGGGCGGCCTGGAAGGCAGCCACTTCCTCCAGCTTTTTTTCGGCGTCCATCCGGGCGAAGAGGATCTCAGCCTGGCCCACCTGATGGCCTTCCGGCAGCGCGCCGAAGGAGCTGAGGCTGTCAAAGCAGGTTTTATCGGTGTTCAGCTGAGCAAAGATCTTCTGGGCGGCGTCGGGGAGGAAGGCCTCCAGCAGCACGGCGCCGAAACGGATGCTCTCCAGCAGGTTATAGAGCACGGTATCCAGCCGGCCCTTTTTGCTCTCGTCCTTGCCCAGAACCCAGGGCATGGTCTCGTCGATATACTTGTTGGCCCGGCGGAAGATGGCAAAGACTTCGTCAATGGCATCGCCCACCTTCAGCTGGTCCATGGCCCGCCGCACCTTTTCGGGGGCCTCCAGGCACACCTGCTTCAGTTCCTCATCCACCGGCTCGCACACATCATGGCTGCCCATGACGCCATTCTGATACCGATGGCACATGGTCACCGTCCGGTTGACCAGGTTGCCCAGGATGTTGGCCAGGTCGCTGTTGGTGCGCTCGATGAGCAGCTCATAGGTAATGGTGCCGTCATTGGCAAAGGGCATCTCGTGGAGCAGGTAATAGCGCACAGCGTCCACGCCGAACAGCTCTACCAGATGGTCGGCATAGATCACATTGCCCTTGGATTTGCTCATTTTGCCCTCGCCCACCAGCAGCCAGGGATGGCCGAAGACCTGGTGGGGCAGCTCCTCGCCCAGGGCCATGAGGAAGATGGGCCAGTAAATGGTGTGGAAACGGAGAATGTCCTTGCCGATGAGATGCACATCAGCCGGCCAGAATTTCTTGTATTCCTCTGTGCTCTCCCCTTCCGGCTCATAGCCCAGGAAGGTGATATAGTTGGTCAGAGCATCCAGCCACACATAGACCACATGGCCCGGGTCAAACTCCACTGGGATGCCCCAGCTGAAGGAGGTGCGGGAAACGCACAGATCCTGAAGGCCGGGCTTGAGGAAGTTGTTGACCATCTCATTTTTCCGGGATTCCGGCTGGATAAAGTCGGGATGGTCTTCGATATATTGCATCAGCCGGTCGGCGTATTTGCTCATGCGGAAGAAATAGGCTTCTTCCTTGGCCTTCTGCACCGGGGCGCCGCAATCGGGGCATTTGCCGTCTTTCAGCTGGCTTTCGGTGAAGAAGGACTCGCAGGGGGTGCAGTACCAGCCCTCGTAGCTTCCTTTATAGATATCACCCTGGTCATACAGACGCTTGAAGATCTGCTGGACCTTCTTTTCGTGCATGGGGTCGGTGGTGCGGACAAACCGATCATAGGAGGTGTGGAGCACATCCCAGTTGCGGCGCACTTCGGCGGCCATCTCGTCCACGAAGGCCTGAGGGGTCATGCCGGCCTTTTCGGCCTTCTCCTGGATCTTCTGGCCGTGCTCGTCGGTGCCCGTCTGAAAGAGCACATCGTAGCCGTCCTTCCGCTTATAGCGGGCGATGGCGTCGGCCAGCACGATCTCATAGGTGTTGCCCACATGGGGTTTGCCCGAGGTGTAGGCGATGGCCGTGGTCAAATAGTACTTTCCTTTTCTGTTCATTTTCTTTCCTCCATGGCGCCTTTGCTTCTTCCGGCGAATGAGCCGGCGCGCCGGATATAGTCTGGGTCAAAGGCCTACGCAGCCTTTGCCTGCGCACTTTATCATACCATTCCCTATAAAAAAACACAAGCATTCAGGCGCGGCAAGCCGCGCCTGAATGCTTGTGAGACAATATGGATGCAATGTCAGCGGGGCGTCCCCGCGGCCATACTTTCTTGGCCCTGGTAAACGCAACCGTCCCTGGCTCTATTGCAAAGCGGAAACGCCTTTTTGGCCGATGGCTTTTTCCAAGGCAAGCAGGCTTTCCAGAAGCTCCGGGTTACGGCTCTGATAAAAGTCCTCCCATTCCGTTTCCCACTGGCCCTCTGTGTTTTTCAGCTTCCACACCTTCACCTGAGGCCGCTCCGCCCCGATCAAGGACAGCGCCCAGGCGTCCTTTCCCTGGCGCATCACAAAACAGGTGGGGAAATACATCTGTCCCACTTCGGTCATCCGATGGGGCCAGGTGCCCATGGAGGGGTACAGATCCAGCAAATCGTCATACCGAAGATCTTCCGCCAGCGCCCGGATGGTGCCCTGGGCCGCTTTCCCCGAAACCGGCACGGTGATTCCTCTGTCCACATAGACATACTGAGTTTCCCGGAAGAGGGAAAGCCCCAGCTTTTTTGTAAGGCCGCCTTCTGCCCAGGAAAACAGGCCTACCACTCCCAGAATTACCGCTGTCAGCAGTACAAGACGCACAAAAAACCGTTTGCCAATATAGCGGATCATTTGAAAGCCCTCCTTTTCTCTGTTTCAGCTTTTTGCTTCATTCTTTCAGGGAATCTGATCTCCCCCATAACGCTGCCGGTATTCCTCCGCAAAGTGTTTCCAGGCCTCCCACTGGGGATTTCCCGGCTGCTTTTGTTCCTCCGGCACGCCCCGCAAAAGAAGCAGCAACAGTTGAAGCCGGGAACTGTTGCTATAAGTGTAGCCAGTTTCCTGCCCGATCAGGGCGTACACCTGCTCATCAAAGGGACAGGCCCCTTCCGGAAGCTGGCTCAATTCCAGCGGAACCGCTACCCGCTCCTCTTCATCATAAAGGGGGGCGCTTTGTTCTCCCTGGGGAATGCGATAGACCAAAAAGGCGCCCTCTTTCTTCCCACAGGCAAAAAAGCTGTTGTCTTCTTGGGTGCTGCGGAAAAATCCGTCCAAGCTGCCGTAGTCCACCGGCTGCGCTCCCCAGGTTTCTTCCAACCAGCGGGCCAGCTCCTGCGGCGAATGTTCTTTGTTGTTCACAGGCACCACCCCCTTCTTTGTTGCCTCTATTCTATCTGCTTTTCCCCTTTTTGTAAATATCAGGATATCCCCCAAACAGAGATGGAAAACCATTTTTTCTTGCATTGGCATCCATTTTTATCCAGTACTATACTTATTATAATATAAAAAAAGAGAGGTGTCCCTGATGAAAAAACGCGTCCTTTCCCTCCTTCTGATCCTGTGCCTTTCTCTGGGACTTCTGCCTGCCGGCGCTCTGGCCGCAGGCACCCAGACCGTCAAAACGGCTGTGACCGTGGATTACGGCGCTGCCATAGAAGCGGTGGAATATCTCAACCAGCTTCGTCGGGAGGCAGGCCTTCACGATCTGGTGATGGACGAAAATCTGGTGAAATCGGCCATCACCCGGGCAGAAATGGTATACCATCTGTGGCAGCTGGCCGGCTCTCCTGAGCCCATCACCTCCATCAACGCCTTTTCGGACCTTTTTTCCCTGTCCACCCAGGAGCGGAAAGCCATTCGCTGGGCCGTGGAGGAAAACATCACCAACGGCATCAGCATCACCACCGGAACCACGGCCACCGCCTTCACGCCCGACCGCACCTGTGTCCGTTCGGAAGTGTTCACCTTCCTCTATCGGTACTACAACTGATCGTTTTCATCCCCGAAGCTGCGGCTTCGGGGATTTTTTTGTCTGGAAAAGGTGGAAACAGCAGCAAATTCTTAGAAAAGTCTGAACTTTTGGCCAAAGGATTGGCATCTTCCCTGTTTTCTGGTATAATAGCGGAGCTTACGAAAAAAAAAGAAAGGCTTTCCGGCAACTTTTTGCCGGAGAAACCCGTCTAAAAAAAGACAGTCCGGAAACAGGCTCACATGAGCCGCTTGCCAAAGGAGGCTTTTTTCAGAAAATGGCACAAGGAAAACGAGTAGTACGAAAAAAACGCCATCGCCGTCATCGGGGCCGAGTGCTTTTCTGTTGGCTGCTGATCTTGCTGGGCCTGGGAGGCGTGGGTTTTTACTTTTGGAGAATGATGAACTCCTATGATTACAATCCCCTGGACGACAGCGATCTGGGCATTGTGCAGACCCAGCAGCCGGTGAGCGACAAGATCACAAACATCGCCCTGTTCGGCGTGGACTCCCGGGCCGGAGAAAATTCACGGTCCGATGCCATGATCATCCTATCGGTAGATCCCAAACGGGGGAAGGTAAAGATGTCCTCCCTCATGCGTGACGCCTATGTGGAGATCGAAGATCACGGCATGACCAAGCTGTGCCATGCCTACGCCTATGGCGGTCCGGAGCTGGCCATCAAAACCATCAACCAGAATTTCCAGATGGACATCAGCGAATATGCCACCGTCAACTTTAACCAAATGGCCGATATCATCGACGCCATCGGCGGCGTGGATCTGGAAGTCACAGAGGCCGAAATGGACGAGGCCAACGATGCACTTTGGGAGTACTGTGTATTCAACGACCTGATCTGGGATGATTACAAATTCACCGAACCGGGGCTTCAGACTCTGAACGGTCCTCAGGCCGTGGCTTACGAGCGCATCCGCAAAGGCGCCACCGGCGGCGACGCGGCCCGTACCAGCCGTCAGCAGGAGATCCTGGAAAAGATGATGGAAAAGGTGATGGATATGAGCATTGTGAAATATCCCTCCCTGGCCGCCAAACTCCTACCCATGGTGGAAACCAGCCTTTCCTCCAAGGAAATTCTTTCTCTGGCTGCCCAGGTGCTCTCCGGCGGCAAACCGGACATCGAACGGGCCACCTTCCCCTGC
>OGHO01002855.1_pt1 | contig 12454 bp, 15 predicted proteins | sample 1571421 | NCBI WGS metagenome assembly OGHO01 (sample SAMEA2581937, study PRJEB24529) | metagenome | biome: Human gut stool | place: China | collected 2011
GTGCCTGTTTTTTGGATGGTCAGCTGATCTGGCCGGAGGGGGTGCAGGAGAGGGAGATAGTGACCTGCATCTTCCCAAAAATAATATGCGTCAACTCCGCTGTCAATTTCGCCCGATTACTTGACTCTGAAATTTGCTCATTTTTATAGGACCAGCCTCCACTGGTGGTGTGGGAGGAATCTGTACTGACCACCCAGGCGCTGTCCCCGTCATAGCCAAAAGTAGCCTCCAGCGTCACTTTGGCAATCACACTTCCTGCATAGCGGTAAGTCGACGTCTTTTCCGCTCTCTTTGTTTGGGAATAGGGCGCCGTATCCCGCACCGTCAGGACCGTCTCCACCTGAATCTCTCCGTACTGGGTCTGAATGGTCTGTACCTTCTGAACCGCTTCACCCGTGGCCGCATAGGAGGGCAGAGCCAGCGAACCGGCAATCAAACCCACCGCCAACAAAATAGACATCTTACGTTTCATCAGGCCACTCCTTATCTTCATAAATAGTCAGTGTTTCTGTTACTTCAACCATCAGAGGCTGCGTTTCCAGCCAAACGATCCAGGCAATCAACAGAACTATGACTGCCGCAGCTGCGCCCGTCAGGATCCGCCTGCCCAGCTTTCTCCGCCTCTTCCGGCGTTCCAGCAGCTCCGGATCCAGTTCCTCCAGCAGGCACCGGGCCAGCTCCTCCGGTTCCCCCAGGAATCCGGCCACCTCGTCGGGCGTGGCGTCGGGCTTGCCCTGAAGAAAATCGTCGGCCATCCGCCGGGCCTGGGCCAGAAACTGCTCCCGGTCTTTCCCGGGGCAGTCCAGACAGCGCTCCAGGGCGCGGAAGTAGTCCCCCATGGTGCTCCAGGTATTTATACTTCCTTCCCCCTTTCCGGCAGGCCCAGGATCTGGTCCACTGTATCAGTATACTGCCGGTACTCCCGGATCAGGGCGGCCAGATACCCCTCCCCCTTTGGGGTGATGGCAAAGTAGAGACGGACCCGGTTGTCCTCGCTGACCACCTTCCCCTGCTCCTCCACATAGCCAAAGTCCTGAAGGCGGTGGATGGTCAAATAGAGGGTGTTGAAGGTGATGACCCCCTGGCTGAGCGCCTCGATCTCGTTCATCATCTCATAGGTGTACATGGACCGCCGGCGCAGGAGAAACAGCACCAGCATCTCGGTCGTTGCCTTTTTTAAGGATTCCCGGAACCCCTCCGGGGTCCCGCTTCGTTTTGTGTTCTTTTCCATGGAACCTCACATCATTCTTTTGAGCTCAATGTTATTGTAAAACAAATTTTATATTTGTCAATAGATATTACTTATTGACAAATATATATTTTTATATTATATTCGAGTAAATCGGAACCGGTTCTGATTCGCAAACAAATACGCTATCAAGAGTCGATCTCTCATCCGTTTGATTTCAGCCTTCACCAGCATACTGAGGAGGAGAAATTTATGATGAAAAACAAGCCTGTGTTCCCCAGTTCTCTATTATTTGCGGCGGTCCTGATGCTTTTTTTGCCTGCCTGCTCCTCCTCCCCAGCGGAGTCCGATCCTCCGCAAACAGACGAGTTGATTGTGGATCGGAACGGGAATCACATGGACCAAACTCCAGAAGACCACTCTGAAATAACAGGCTATGGCGGCACATTACAATGTCCGGACGGAACCGATCTTCACTTCCCCGCGGATGAACCCGCTGAACTGCCGCCCATGTACACAGATTTTGCCGCCCGTTTTTCGGAAGATGACATCCTGGTGAACACAGACCCACAGGGGAAGATCCTTCTGTCCGAAGATTTCGCCGGTTCCCGATATGTATGCTTTTCCATGGAGGCTCTGGAGACCGCAGCCAGTATGCCCTATCCCGACATAGAAGATCATATCGTGTATGTCGATGTTTCTGAGCGCTACATTGAAAATCTCCAGCCAGACACGATTTATATTCCGGTTTCAGATTTGGGTATCTCTGACGGGCAATTACTTCCCGCGCCACGTATGAGCGATGATGGTACTTTTACCGGCTCTAAATTCACTCACACAGAGGTTTTGAATGACAGAAATGGCTCTACATTCAACTTCTATGTGAAAAACAACGGGAAAACAGTCGATGGTGCGGACATTGATATTGATTGGGCTGTCGCAGTCAGAGATGCAGCCGAATCTTTATGAAAGTAAGGTAACATGAAACAAAAGAAGCGCACTTTTATCATTCTCGGGATATTCATTCTTCTGATAGGACTGATATTCTGGCGCTCGATTAGCATCAATACCTATCACAGAGGATTTCATATTCAGATTGAAAATCAATCCACCACTACAATTCCATATATTGCATTTGGAGCATTGGATTCGGTTCATACATTTACAGATATAGCCCCTGGAAGTAATATCAATACTCATGTAGATTCTATGGGCGGCGAAAGAGTCATTCTGTTTCTCGAACACGCGGATGGTTCAGAAGAAAAAATACCACTCATGTATGTTATGTCCCGTCGTGATGTTCATATCATAAAAATTCTTGCCACAGACAGTAAAACATCGGGAGAAACGGTACTTCAAATCAAAACCCTGGATGGATCTCTTGTCTTACCGTGGTGGATCAGAAGACTATACGCATATCGTGTGACGGAAATTCCTTTATAGTATTTGGAAAATCCATCGATCGCAGACCGCTCCATGATCTATAAACAACCCCATCGGGCCGTCTCCTCTGAGGCGGTCCGATGTCGTTTCAGCCCCGCCGCAGACTCGTTTTCAAACAGGGACATAACAAAACAGTGACCGGAAACTGCGTGATTCCCGGTCACTGTTTTTCTGTTTCTCCCGCGGGCTTGTCCGTCCGCCCCTGGACGAAACCCCCTGCGTCCCGTCACCAGAGCCCCTGCTGAAAGCCGGTGAGATCTGGGGGCCCGGACAGGGTGAGCCAGCCGTCGCTGCCCTCAAAGCCTCCGTCCTGCCGGATCCGATACAGATAGATCTGCTTGTGCCAGACCCCCCGGGTATCCTTGGCCAGCAGGGTCACAAAGCCCTCCCGGTCCGCGCGCATCCAGCGCTCCGTTGGCGTCCAGCTGTTGGGGACCTCCACCTCCACCGCCGCCTGCTGCCAGTACCCGGCCAGCTCCTGGGGCAGATAGGGGATCCTTCGGGGCCCTCCCACAAAGAACAGGAGCACCAGGACAAAGGCGCACCACTCGCCCCGCCTGGCCCACTTCTCAGGCCTGTGCCAGGCCGCCGCCGCCTTCACCCGGAGAGCCGCGTCGCTCTCCCCGAAGGCCAGGGGCACCTCCCAAAGCTGCCGCCCCGCCGCCAGCTCCAACAGGGTCCGGGCGTACTCCCGGCGCTCCTCCGGGTCGTGCAGACCCTCCAGCGTCTTTTCGTCGCAGGCCAACTCCAGATCCCGGCAGAAATAGCGGTAGGCCGCCCACAAAATGGGGTTCCACCAGAACAGGAGCAGGGCGCCGCACGCCCAGGATTTCATCCAGCCGTGGTTCAGGCGGATGTGGCTCCACTCGTGGCGCAGCACCAGCTCCCGCCGCTGGGGGGACAGCTCCTCCTGGAGGCAGATCATATCGCACCGCACCCCGTCCAGCCTCTCCCCATTGGGGTACACGAAGCTGGAGGACAGCCCCCGGCACAGCCGCACCGTCACATTGTGGTCGTCCGGCTGCCGGTCCAGGGCGTACATCAGGGGGTCGTCCTCCTCCAACAGGCGGCCCTGCCGGCCCAGGGCCTTCACCTGTCTGCTCCGCCGCCACAGCCAGACGGCTCCCGCCGCCACGCCGGCCAGCCACACCAGCCCCAGAAGGAGCAGCACCAGGTCGGAGAGTTCCACCGCCACCGCCGCGCCCCCCGGCAGGGCCAGGGCATACTCCCCCGCCCCCCAGTATTCGCCGGGCAGATAAGCCGGCATCGCCCCCATACCCGTCCTAGGAGTGATCAGGTCCCGGAAGGTGACAGGCAGAAGGTGGAACCGGCTGAGGACTTCAAACACTGAGGTCAGAAATGTCCCGTACCACCCCAGCATCCACAGCCAGGTCCGCTGCCGTGGGGTGACCGCCCGCAGCAGCAGGGGCCGGAGCAGCAGCAGCCCGCCCAGCATCATCCCCATAGTGAGCCCCCAGTTTCCAAATGACAGCACGAGATGAAGCACATAGTCCATCATGCCTCTCACCCCTCCCAGGTGTGCCGGTCGATCAACTCCTTCAGTTCCTCCGCCTCCTCCGGGGTGAGCCGCCGCCCGCTGAAAAAGGCGTTGAGGAAGGGGGACAGCCCCCCCGCCTGCTCCTCCAGCTCCTCCCCCTGGGCCCGCAGGGCCTCCTCCCGGCCCAGCTTCGGGGAGACCACGGCCCCCTCGTTCACCGCCGCCCCTTTCCGGCACAGGCGGCGGAGCACGGTGTAGGTGGTGCTCTTGCTCCAGGTCAGCCGCTCCCGGCACCGCTCCACCAGGCGGGTGGAGTTGACTGGGGACTCCTCCCACAGCAGTTCCATCAGCTTCCACTCCCCGTCTGACAGCTTGTTCATCCTGATCCCTCCTCTGCCCATGACATTTCCATCAGGTTTACCCACATAAACCTCTCTGCTTGAAGTTTATCACGATAAACCTTTTCCTGTCAAGCCCCGCCTGTACATTTTCCTTTCCAGGCCGCCCCCGCCCTGCTATACTGGGAACAAACAGACCGGGGGCAGATTTTTCCGTGGGTTCTCCCCCCTTTCCCCGTATATACGGACAGAGGATCCAGAACGACAGAAGGAGGTGACCGGCATGGACCCGTCCGCATGGATGGAACGGCTCCGGCAGGGGGACCGGGAGGCCCTGGAGCCCCTGCTGGCCCACTATGAGGGGATGCTGCGGTACATCGTGTCCGGGGTGCTGTCCGACCCCCACCGGCAGGAGGACTGCCTGGCCGAGGTGCGCCTGAAGCTGTGGGAGAAGCGGGAGCAGTACGACCCGGAGCGCTCCAGCCCCGCTACCTGGCTCACCGTGCTGTGCCGGAACGCCGCCGTGGACCACCTGAGGAGCGCACAACGCCACAGCGCTGAGGCGCTGGATGAGACCCGTCCGGACCCCGCCCCGGGCCCGGAGGAGCAGCTGCTGCGGAAGGAGCGGGCGGAGCGTCTGGAGCGCGCCCTGGCCTCCCTGTCCCGCCGGGACCGCGCCCTGTTCTACCGTAAATATTACTATCTCCAGTCCACCGCCCGCATCGCGGCGGAGCTGGGGCTCACCCCGCGGGCGGTGGAGGGCCGCCTGTACCGCATCCGAAAGGGGCTCCAGAACAAGCTGGGAGGTGATCCGCTGTGAAACAGGACGAATTTGAGCTCCGCCTCACCCAGGAGATGGCCGATCTCCCCCCCGGCCCCGGCGAGGTCCAGGACTACAACCCCTGGCAGGCCGCCATGTCCAAGCTCCTGTGGGGGATGGCCCTGACCACCTTCCGGCTGGAATTTTTTTATCTCCAGTACCTGCTCCCCCTGCTGGGGGCCGCCCTGATGTACCTGGGATACCGCTCCCTGCGGCGGGAAAACCCCTGGTTCCGGCTGTGCTGGGGGCTGTCCGGTCTGCTGCTGGCCATCCATATCGCCCTGGACATTCTGGCCGCCACCCCGGTGATGGGGTGGATCGCGGGAAATCCCGCCGTCAACTGGGGGCTCACCTGGCCCATCCGGGGGATGGACCTGCTCCTCCTGTTCGCCCTGTGGCGGGGCTCCCGGGCCGCCTTCCGCACCGTGGGAGAGGCTCAGCCCCCCAGGGACTGGCTGAGGGAGGGCTTTCTCTGCTATCTGCTGGCCCTGGCCACCGCCCTGTGGTCCGAGCTGGTCCCCGCCGTTGAGCCCAGCTGGCTGGGAGTCACCATCACCAACCACTGGCTCTATTACCTTCGTCCCATCGCCTTCCTCATCCTGGAGATCCGCCTGCTGGTGTGCATCGCCCACCAGAGCGACGCCCTGGCGGGCCTGGGCTATGACATCGCCCCCGCACCCGTGCGGGTGTCCGCCCGGCCCTTCCTGCTGGGGGTGTTCGCCCTCACCCTGGCCGCCATCCCCCCCGCCCTGTGGCTGGGCGGACGCCTCCCCACCGGCCCGGCGGAGCCGGTTGCTCCCCTGACGGCGGAGCAGGAGGACATCCGGGACCGCCTGGTCTCCCTGGGCCTGCCGGAGGACGTCGCCGCCGCCCTGGACGGGGCGGAACTGGAGCGGTGCGCCCAAGCAGAGGCAGTCAGGGCCGGCCGGACCTATGACACTGACCACACGGACAACGAGACGCCTCGCACCGACGGCCCCGCCGTCCTCCATGAATTGGGCGGCGGGGAGGCGGAGCTGTCCTCCTGGCTCCTCTTCCTGCCGGAGGACCAGGTGCGGCAGATCCATTTCTTCCGCTACCGGGCCATGCCCGATCTCCATTTGCAGGAGCAGTTCTCCGTGGATCCGTCCGGAAATTTCCACGCGGAGGACTACGCCGGGCGGCTGCTGTGGGAAAAGAACGGCCAGACCCTGGCTGTCTCCCCGGAGATCCGGCTGGCGGGCGGCCAGACCGCAGAGGAACTCACCGAGGACCAGCAGTTGTGGTATGAGCTGGAGTTGCACCGCCTAGGCCATCTTCACTACTCCCCCTCCTTCTCCTTCTCCATCCCCCGGGGTGCGGAGGGGATGCGGGGCTGGATCGCCTACACCACCGCCGCGGTCCCGTCCCCCCTGGTGGAGGATCCATCCGACTGGTCCTACGGCGACTTCTGGTACGTCTTTCTCCGCCATCAAGAGCGCTGGCTCCACTACCCCTTCGTCTCCATCCGGGACCTGGGAGGGAGCCGCTCCGCCGGAGCATACGGCCCCATCCGGTCTGTCTACGCCCCCTTCAACTTCTATCCCTGAGCAGCCGGAAGCGCATCCCCGGCGGGAGGGGGACCTCCCGCCGGGATTTTTCTGCGCCGCTCTGGAAAATCCGCCGGGTTTTTGATACAATGGAACAAACCCAAAGAGAAAGAGGGAGTGTCTATGCGTACCATCCAGGCCGCCGCCATCACCGAGACGGTGGCCAAGCTGTGCATCCAGGCCAACACCCATCTGCCCGGGGACATCGTGGCCGCCTTGGACGCCGCCCGGCAGAGCGAGCCCTGGCCCCTGGCCAGGGAGACCCTGGGCCTGCTGTGGAACAACCTGGAACTGGCGGAGGAAAAAAACCTGCCCGTCTGCCAGGACACGGGCATGGCCTGTGTGTTCGTGGAGCTGGGCCAGGAGATCCACATCGAGGGCGAGTTCGAGGCGGCCATCCATGAGGGGGTCCGCCAGGGCTACGGCGAGGGCTATCTGCGCAAGTCCATCGTGGGCGACCCACTCCGCCGGGTAAACACCGGGGACAACACCCCCGCCGCCATCACCCTCCGGCTGGTCCCCGGGAACGCCTGCAAAATCACCGTGGCCCCCAAGGGCTTCGGCAGTGAGAACATGAGCCGCCTGGGAATGCTCAAGCCCGCCGACGGAGTGGAGGGCGTGAAACGCTTTGTGGTGGAGACCGTGCGCCTGGCGGGCTCCAACCCCTGCCCGCCCACAGTGCTGGGCGTCGGGATCGGCGGCTCCTTCGACAGGGTGGCCTGTCTGGCCAAGCACGCTCTCCTCCGGCCCATCGACCAGAGAAACCCCGACCCCTTCTATGCCGCTTTGGAGACGGAGCTGCTGGACGAGATCAACGCCCTGGGTGTCGGCCCCCAGGGGTTTGGCGGGAAAACCACCTGCCTGGGCCTGTCCATCGAGACCGCCCCCACCCATGTGGCCGGACTGCCCGTAGCGGTGAATGTCAGCTGTCATGTCACCCGCCGGGCCGCGGCGGAGCTGTGAGCACTCCCCGGGAGGTACTGCCGTGGAAGAAAAAATGATCGCCGTGGACGGCCGGAAGCTTCATGTATCGGATACAGGCTCCGGTCCGGTCACCCTGCTCATCCTGTCCGGCTCCAACATCCTGTTTCCCAGCCTGGAGTACGCTCCGCTGGCGGACGCCCTGAGCCCGTGGTACTCGGTCCTCATCCCCTCTAAATTTGGCTATGGACATAGCGACCTGACAGAGGCTCCCAGAGATGTGGACACAGTGGTGGAGGAATACCGCAGGGTGCTGTCCGCCTGCGGTATTCCTGTTCCCGTCGTGCTGGCCGCCCATAGCATGGGCTTCCTGGAGGCCCTTCACTGGGCGTTCAAATATCCGGAGGAGGTCTCCGCCCTAGTGGGACTGGACCCCGCTGTACCGGAGGTCTATCAGCACATGGATCTGGAGGCCATTCTGAGCCGACTGGAGGCCCTCAACCGCTCAGGCTGGAAGCGTACCCTACTCTTCTGGCTGCTCGCTCCCGCCCTCCTGGGCCGCTGTCCCGCCGCAGAGCGTAGGCGGCTGATGGTTGACGCCCGCCGGAACTTTGCTAGTGCCGTGTGGGTCAATGAGGCCAGGGATCTGCCCCGCTCTGTCCGGCAGGTGGAGCAGGAAGGGCCTCCCCTCTCCCATCCCACCCTGTTTCTCCTCTCCAACGGAAAGGGCACTCCTCTGGCCGGAGATTCCTGGCGTGCGTGCGGACAGCATTACCTCTCCGCCCTTCCGGACTCATCCCTGCGGACCTTTGATCTCCCTCACGATCTGTACCGCCGCCGCCCCAAGGAGCTTGCGGACACGATCCACCGCTTTCTGTTGGAGCACTTATGACCCTGTATATCCATCCAAACGATTAGGAGGCTGTTTCCATGCAATACAAACTGACCACCCCCGTAGCCAAGGAGGATCTGGCCCCCCTGCGGGCCGGGGACACCGTGCTCCTCTCCGGCACGGTGTACACCGCCCGTGACGCCGCACACAAGCGGATGATGGAGCTTCTGGATGCGGGAGAGGCTCTCCCCTTCCCCGTGGAGGGCTCCGCCGTTTACTATGTGGGCCCCACGCCGGAGCGCCCCGGACAGATCATCGGCTCCGCCGGGCCCACCACCAGCGGCCGGATGGACGCCTACTCCCCCCGCCTGCTGGACCTGGGGCAGGCCATTATGATCGGCAAGGGGGCCCGGAACCAGGCGGTGAAGGAGGCGGTGGTCCGCAGCGGCGCAGTCTATCTGGCCGCCCTGGGAGGCGCCGGGGCCCTGATGGCCGCCAGCGTGGAGGAGCTGGAGGTCATCTGCTGGGAGGACCTGGGCTGTGAGGCGGTGCGCCGCCTGACGGTGCGGGACCTGCCCCTGACGGTGATCCTGGACGCCCACGGCGGCGACCTGTACGAGAGCGGTCCGGCGGCCTATCTGTCCAGCCTGTGACGCCCTCCCCCGATCTGTTTACATCTGTAAAGGAGGAAGACCCCATGTTTACCTGCGCGTCCTGCACCATTGAGGCCTGCCGCTCCGGACAGCTGGACAAGATGCCGAAAAACTGTCCCATGCGGGACCGTGCCTTCTTTGACTCCATTCTAGAGGAGTATTTCAAGCCGGAGAACCACGATTTTTTCATCGCCAGCGCCGCCACCGAGGCCATCGGCTACTGCCGCTGGCCCCGCCTGCGGGAGGTAGTGGAGTTTTCCAAGCGCATGGGCTATACCCGGCTGGGGCTGGCCTTCTGCGCCGGCCTGCACCGGGAGGCCGAGGTGGTGGACCGGGTCCTGCGCCAAAACGGCTTCCAGGTGGCCTCCGTCATCTGTAAAACAGGCTCCATCCCCAAGGACCGGGCGGGGGTGCCCCCGGAGTACCGGGTCCGCCCCGGGACCTATGAGGTGATGTGCAACCCCATCGCCCAGGCGGAGCTCCTCAACCGGGTGGAGACCCAGTTCAACATCTGCCTGGGGCTGTGCGTGGGCCACGACTCCCTGTTCTACCGCTATTCCCAGGCCCCGGTCACCACCCTGGTAGCCAAGGACCGGGCCACCGGCAACAACCCCGTGGCCGCCATCTACTGCGCCGACAGCTACTTCAAGACCCGCCTGGACACGGACCAGCCGTAACGCCATCCAGCAAAAACCCGTCTGCCGCACCGTGGCAGACGGGTTTTCAGCCTGTCGAAAAAAGTCTTTTCGACCGTCTCGTTGCTCTGCGCCCGGACCCCCGCTACCGCGCCTCCAGCGCGGCGGCCACCCGCTCCAGGGCGCGCAGCAGCTCCGCCAGGATCTGGTTCTGGTGGTCCTGGATCTGGTTCAGCTCCCCCAGGAGCGCCGCCAGACAGGGCTCCTGACAGCAGGGCCGCGCCTCCGGCGCCGTATGGACATAGCGCCGCATGGTCATCTCCTCCGCGGCGGCCTGCACCTTGGCCAGCATCTCCTCCGGGTCCGGGCGCCGGCCGGCCTGGCTTTTCCGCCGCCCCGGTCCACAGTGATCGGTCATCTCCATCCCTCCCTGTATGATCTCCCACCATCCTATGTCCCGGGGTTGACCTTTGCGCCTGTCCGTGGTATATTCAATTTGTCTCAAATAAGACACTTTTTAGAAAGGAGGGCCCGACCATGGCCCCGGCTCTCTCTGACCGGGAGCGCGCCCTTCTGGGCCGCTGTCCCCTGTTCCTGGGGGCGGAGGACGCCCTGCTCCGCCGCCTGCCCGCCCTGCCCGGCGTCACGCTCGAGTCCTTCGCAGCCGGGGACCTGCTCTACGGACCCAGCCAGTTCCGGCGCAGCCTGGGCGTGCTCCTCGCCGGACAGGTCCAGGTAACCAACGGTTCCCTGTCCGTCAGCCTGCTGCGGGCCGGGGAGCTCTTCGGCGCGGCCGCCCTCTACAACGACGCGCCGGAGTTCGCCGCCGTCCTCACCGCCCGCTCCCCCTGCCGGGTCCTGTTTCTCCCTCAGGAGACCCTGGACCGCCTGCTGGGGGAGGAGCCTCTCCTCCGCCGCAACTACCTCCGGTACCTCACCGGGCGCGTCCGGTTCCTGTCCGGGCGGCTGCGCTCGGTGGCCCAGACCGGCGCGGAGGGGAAGCTGGCCCGGTATCTGCTGACCCTCCCCTCCGGCGAGCCGCTGCGCCTGCCCGCCACCGACCTGGCCAAGCGCCTGGGCATCAGCCGCGCCTCCCTGTACCGGGCCTTCCAGGCCCTGGAGGACGCGCGGCTCATCCGCCGGGAGGGCAAGTCCATGTACGTTCTGGACCCGGCGGGGCTGGAGGGCGTGCTGTAAGACCCCGGACAGCCCGGAAACACAACATTGGAAAGGAAGATCCAAATGAAACTGAACAAGCAACTGTCTCTGCTCCTGTGCGGCGCCCTGATGGTGTCCGCCCTGGCTGGCTGCGGCGGCGGGAAGGACGCCCCCTCTGCCTCTGGAAGCTCCTCCGCCTCCCAGTCCGGCTCCGCCAGTTCCGGGGCCTCCTCCTCTGACAGCTATGTGCTTCCCAACCTGATGGTCCTCTCCGGCCCCACCGGCGTGGGGGCCGCCAAGCTGATGGCGGACAACGAAGCTGTCACCCCCGAGGCCGTCGCCAACGGTGAGGCGGCTCCCGCCATCAACGCCGCCACCGTGGAGGCGGACAATCAGCTGGTCTCCAGCGCCCTCATCAACGGGGAGGCGGACATCGCCGCCGTGGCCACCAACGTGGCCGCCAGCCTGTCCGCCAAGTCCGAGGGGGCCGTCCAGGTGCTGGCGGTGAACACCCTGGGGGTGCTCTACATCCTGGAGAAGGGGGACTCTGTCCAGTCCATGGCCGACCTGGCGGGCAAGACCGTCTACGCCACCGGACAGGGGGCCAACCCGGAGTTTGTGCTCAACCACCTGCTCACGGAAAACGGGGTGGACCCCGCCGGGGTGGACGTCCAGTGGATGACCGCCCAGGAGGTCACCGCCAAGATGGCCTCCTCTGAGGACGGCGTCTGTATGCTCCCAGTCCCCGCCGCCACCGCCCTGATGCTCCAGGACTCCGGGGTGCGGCAGGCCCTCTCCCTCACCGAGGAGTGGTCCAAGGTGAGCAGCGGTCAGCTGGCCATGGGCTGCATCGTGGCCCGCACCGACTATATCGAGGAGAACCCCCAGGGGGTGGAACACTTCCTGACCGCCTATCAGGACTCCATCGCTTATATGTCCGACCCCGCCAACCTGGAGGACGCCGCCCAGCTGGTGGCCCAGTACGGCATCACCCCCAACGCCGCAATTGCCAAGTCCGCCATCCCCCAGTGCAATCTGGTGTGCCTCACTGGAGAAGAAATGAAGTCGGTGCTGGAGGACTATTACCAAGTCCTCTATGACGCCGACCCCGCCTCCATCGGCGGCGCGCTCCCCTATGACTCCTTCTACTATGGCGTATCCTGACCGTCTGGACCGCGCCCTGTCCCTGCTGCTGCCCCCGGCCTTCTGGCTTGGGGTCTGGCAGCTGGGGGCCTGGCTGGTGGAGCTTCATGTGGAGGGCCGGGGCAATGAGCTGCTCCTCCCCTATCCCGCCACAGTGCTGCTGGCCCTGCTCCGCCTGGCCCGGTCCCCGGAGTTCTGGTGGACCGCCCTCGCCTCCCTGGCCCGCGTCGCGGCGGGGATGGCGGGCGGCGCGGCC
>OGHO01002868.1_pt1 | contig 12387 bp, 11 predicted proteins | sample 1571421 | NCBI WGS metagenome assembly OGHO01 (sample SAMEA2581937, study PRJEB24529) | metagenome | biome: Human gut stool | place: China | collected 2011
AGTCGGCAAATGAGAACTGGAACGTGCTCGTGTTCGTTATTTCTTGAGCATAAATGCTGACAACCTGCCGGAGAATGCCGTGGAGGGAGAAAAGCGCACGTATCGTTCCATCCGTATCGAAGGAGAGGAATTCGAGTTTAGCAATGGTTTCACGGAGTTGCACACGGAGAGTTACAAGCACGTTCTTTCCGGTGAAGGCTTTGGCTTGGACGAGGTTCGTAATTGTATCAATATAGTTCATCATATCCGTAATGCAGAACCGATAGGTTTGAAAGGTGATTATCACCCGCTGGCTAAACTACCTCTCGTGAAACATCCTTTCGGTTGGACGAGATAATATTCTCTCGTTTTCAATTTTCAACTTTCCATTTTTAATTGTCATGTATAATAAACTAGTGAATAAAGAAGCCAGGCTGGCGCTTGTCGGTTTAGGCTACGTGGGTTTGCCCATCGCGTTAGAGTTCGCCAAGAAAATTTCTGTTATCGGTTTTGATATCAACGAGGATCGTCTTGCCAAGATGCGGCAGGGGATAGATCCTTGCAAAGAGCTGGATCATGCCGCCTTTGAAGAGGCAGATATAAAATTTACCTCCTCTATTGACGAGTTACGGGAGGCTTCATTCTTTATCGTGGCCGTGCCGACCCCTATAGATCGCCATAATCAACCGGACTTGACGCCGTTATTAAGCGCGACCCGTTCGGTCGCTCACGCCTTGAAAAGAGGGGATTACGTGGTTTACGAGTCAACGGTTTACCCCGGTTGCACGGAGGAGGATTGCCTGCCGATCCTGGAAGAGATTTCCGGCTTGAAAGCGGGAGTTGATTTTAAAATTGGTTATTCACCGGAACGAATCAACCCCGGGGAGAAGGTTCATACTTTACCTAACACGATAAAAATAGTGTCCGGTTGTGACGGGGAGGCCTTGGATGTCATCGCCAAAGTTTACGAGCTCGTGGTTAAACCGGGAGTTCATCGTGCCCCGAATATCAAGGTGGCGGAAGCGGCAAAGATTATCGAGAACACGCAGCGGGACGTGAATATCGCCTTGATGAACGAGTTGTCGATTATTTTCAGTCGAATCGGTATCAACACGTATGATGTGTTGGAAGCTGCCGGAACGAAATGGAATTTTTTGAAGTTCTACCCGGGATTGGTGGGGGGACATTGTATAGGTGTTGACCCTTATTACCTGGTGTACAAGGCAAGCGAGTTAAAATATCACACGCAGATTATCAGCGCGGGTCGCTTTATTAATGACACGATGGGAGGGTACATCGCTAAAAAATTGGTGAAGAAGTTGATTGGCATGGGCAAGGGGGTTCTCGGGGCTCGAGTACTCGTGATGGGAATGACCTTCAAGGAGAACGTGGCTGATATTCGTAACTCGAAGGTGGTTGATATTATCAACGAGTTAAAGGATTTTGGCGTTGATGTTGATGTCGTGGATGTTTATGCTGATTCAGAAGAAGTGAAACAGATGTATGGTTTTGGTTTGATTGAGAAACCAAGAAATAATTACGATGCGGTGATCGTGGCTGTTTCTCATGATACTTACAAGGATTTGGACGAGAAGTATTTCAAGTCGTTGACTTATGATAATGCGGTATTGGTGGATGTGAAGGGAATGTACAGAGGAAAGATTCAGGAGTTGAAATACTGGAGTTTATAAAATAGGCGGAATAACGAATTGATTATAGACGATTAATATTGTTTCTACAAAGAAATATATTTTTATGGATATATTTTAGGGAAGCTGTATTTCTCAGATATGAGGAACAATAGTGTTAAGTTATGAAAGTTGTTTATATTATAGGCGTATTTGATTTATTTCATACGGGGCATGTTGAATTGTTAAGGCGTGCAAAAGAATTAGGTGATAAATTAGTGGTTGCTATAAATAGTGACGATATTGTGGAGCAGTATAAAAGACGACCTTTTATAGACGAAGAAAATAGATTAAAAGTTATTCAAGCTTGTAAGTATGTTGATGAAGCATTTGTTATTAGGACATTTGATAATAAAGATGTTGTATTAAAATATGGTGTAAGTATTATTGTACATGGAAATGATTGGGTTGGAGATTCTTATTTAGAGCAAATAAAATTGACTCCTCAGTTTATTTCTAAACATCAGATAGAATTGATTTATCTTCCCTATACGAAAGGAATTAGTACCTCAGAGATAATTCAAAAAATAAAAAACAGTTAATATGTTTTATCGAGATTTAGACATTCCTGCGATAATTGAAATAGGTTCTTCGATTAGTAAAGATATAGATTTGATACTAAAAAAGCATCATATTTATTATAAGGAAAAAATACTTTTTACACAAAAAATACTTTTAGATAAATATAAAGATTTCATTGAAATTTCTAATTATTCAAAAATAATTTTAGTTGAAGGTGGAACTGTTGAAGAGTTAGGGAGAATAGAACTTGAGAAACTTTCAGAGGATATGTTATTAGTTGCATTTGGAGGTGGAAGTGTAATAGATTTAGTAAAGATGTATGCGAGTAAAAATAATGTAGCGTATATAACCCTTCCTTCAACTTTGTCAAATGATGCTATATATTCTCCAATAGCAAGACTGAAAGAGGGTGAAAAGAAAAAAAGTTTTGGCGTGCATGCTCCTATTGGTATTATTGTTGATGTTGATATTATAAAGCAGTCCCCTGATATACTATTATTAGCAGGAGTTGGGGATTTAATTTCTAACTTGAGTGCTGTACAAGATTGTAAATTAGCTATTAAAAATAATAATGAAAGGATCGATTCTTTTGCCCTGACATTAGCTAAAATTAGTGCTAATGGTTTGTTCCCTTATACTTATAGTGATATAAGGTCTGTAGAATTTATCGAACAATTAGCGAATGGTTTAATAGTTTCAGGTTTGTCTATGATGATGGATAAGACTTCACGGCCAGCTAGTGGAGCTGAACATCTTATAAGTCATGCGATAGATGAATATTTTCCAGAGAAATCGACTTATCATGGAATACAAGTCGCTTGGGCTCAACTTATTTTAGAGAAAGTATTTCGAAAAAATAATAATTATGGGAGACTTTGTGAGTTTTATAATAATATCGGGCTTAACACGGTGATTTGCCAATATATTCAATTTTCTGAAGGAGATTTTATTAATCTAATTCCTAAAGCTCGTGCCATGCGTAACCGTTTTACCATATTGAATTTTATTTGATGGAAGATTTATCAAAATACAATCCAGAAGGATCAGAATTGCGTGTTATACAATTACGCATGTTAGATATTTTATTGAAAATTGATGCTTTTTGCAAACAATATGGAATAAATTATTGGTTAGAGGGGGGTACTATGTTAGGGGCTGTTCGACATGGAGGCTTTATTCCTTGGGATGATGATCTGGATATAGGTATGGATCGAAGAGATTATTTGAAGTTCAAGAAACTTTTTTTGGCTAATCCTATTTCTGGATTTCATTTACAATGTCATAAGACTGATAAAGCATATGTTGCAGGATATGCTAAAGTGAGAGAAAAGAGTAGTATTTATATTGAGAATAATGAAACTGAGCATTATAAATATAATGGAATATATGTTGATATTTTCCCTTATGAGGAATCTTTTCCAATATTTATAGATTGTAGTATATTTATACATAGAGTATTGTTTTTATTGACTCGTTCGAAAATTTATGGTTGTTTTTTTATAAAATTGTTTGTTAATATTTATTTTTATTTTACTCAAATAGTCTATTGGGTTTTTAGGTTTTTCTCGAGGATCTGTAGAGCTAAATCTTATTGTTATACTTATGGTTCTTGGTTGTCTAGTAAGTTAAAATATGAAAAAAAATATTTTTTCCCTTTGGGAATAATAAATTTTGAAGGTAGAGAATTTCCATGTCCTTGTGATAAGGATACTTATTTAAAAGTTCACTATGGAGAGTATATGAAAATTCCTGCAAAATCTTCTAGAAGGATACATCGTTCTAAGGTTATTTTGTTAGATAATAAATAAGAAAATGAGTTTTATTCAATCTCTGTTTCGACAACATTTTCATGTAATAAAGAATACTGGATACTTGTCTATTATTGAAGTTATTCGATTGATAATGCCACTTGTGGCTTTACCATATATCATTTCTGTTGTTGGAACCTATTATTATGGATTGATTGCATTTGCTCAAGTTGTAATATATTATTTTACGATATTTATTTGTTTTGGCTTAGATACTTCTGTTGTGAAAGAAGTAGCCATGCATAGGAATGATAAAAAGTTATTAAGTGAAATAATTTCCTCGGTGATATTAATTCGTTGTATCTTGGCTTTGATATCTATGATCGTATTTGTCTTATTGATTGTTTCGATTCCTTTTATGAAGACAAATGCGGTTTTGTTTATATTTTCTTTTTTGATGTGTTTCTCTGAAATTCTTTTTCCTGTATGGTTTTTCCAAGGAATAGAGAAAATGAAATATATTGCATTAATTCGTTTTTCTTCAGTTCTTGTTTATGTTGTAGGAATATTTCTTGTAATAAAATCAAAAGATGATTATTTGTATATCCCTTTATTACAAGCTTTCGGAATGGTATTTTCTGGAGGGATAGCTTTCTATATTATGATGTTTGTTGAAAAAAATAAATTTATAATTCCGAATAAGGCAGTCATAAAAAAATATTTTTTAGAAAGTGTTCCTTTTTTTATTGCACGGATTTCGGGAGAATTTAATGTTTCAATGGCTAAGATGATGAGTGGTATTTTTCTTGGAATGAATGATGTTGCTATTGTTGAGATTGCACAAAAAATCTCATCTTTTGCGCAAGTACCAATAGGGATGTTAAATCAAGCATTATACCCCAATATCGCTAAAACAAAAGATCGGAAATTTGTAAATAAGTTATTACCCATTATGATTGGAATAATACTATTTATATGTTTGTTTGTATTGATTTTTGCTCCTTTCTTGATTTGTTTTTTTTCAGATTCTAATATGATGGAAGCAGTTCCAATACTTAGAATATTAACTATATATATTTTTTTTGCAGGAATTGTTGCTTTTACTGGGTCACCTGTTTTAGTTGCTTTTGGTTTTTCCAAACCTTCAAATAATGCTGTTATCTATTCAACTTTAGTTTTGGTTATAAGTTATGTTATACTTTACTTCGTAAATAATTTTAATATATACTCTTTTATTATTGTTTTAGTTTTGTCTGAAGTTTATATGGCAATGTATAGAATGTATTATTGCTATAAGTACGATATTTTTTCTTACAAGAGATTTTATTGTTTCTAATTACATATAGATATACTTTCACCTATTGATCATATGAAATTATTATCCGTTATTCTAGCTTTGTTGTCTTTATTGAGTATTGGATATATTTTGTATTGGGAGATAAAACATAAATCAGTGTCTGTTTTCCTTTGGGCGACTCTTTTATTTATGTTTGGTCTAACTAATTTTAGAGATTCTATTGTTGGGAATGATCGCTTCGGAGAAGAGGTGATAGCGGAAGCTTCTGTTTTCGTTTTTCTATTTTGTTGCCTTTATCTTGTAAGTCGAAATTGTTTTGTTCAATATTTAAAAATTATAAATAAGACTTGGAGTTTACCAAAACAAAATGGTAGTAGTCATTTCGAATATATTATTCTGTTTTTATTGATTTTATGTACTTATTTGAAATATGATAAAATAGCTTCTTCTGGTATAAATTTTTTAGACTCTTCATGGGGGGAAGGAAGAGAAATATCTGCTTCGACGGGATATGTTAATTCGACACAATTTGTATTGCCAGTATTTTTTTTATCATCAGGGTTGATATTGTATTCTTTAATACTAAAAAAAAGATATTTATTATTTTTCTCTATCATAGTATCTTTTTTTAATGTAGTGTTGACTCGTAATAAGGTTGAAGTACTTCCTCTATTAATTGGATTTGTATATTATGAATTATATATAAAAAAGCTTACTTCATCTAGAATCTTTCTATTGGTATTATTATCTGTCATGTGTATTTATTTTGTTTATGCATTACAGGTATTTCGTCATTATGGTTCTATTATGCAATTCTATTTAGATTTTGATTTTATTGATTTTAATAAAAGGATTTATACTTATGTTGTGGAAGGAAAATCGGAAATAGGATTGTACAATGATTTCTATTATTTTATAGACCATGATAATAATTTTAAAAATTTTGGGTTAGCTCATTCTTATATTAGAGTGTTACTTATATGGTTGCCAACTGGATGGTCTATGGGAATAAAGCCTCCTGATTTTGCTATATCTATGGGATTGGCTTTAAATCCGTCTTCTTTAGGATTAGGAGAAAGTGTACATCCGACTCTATTTGGAGATTGTTATGCAAATTTGAATTTTCTTGGAGGTATTTTGTTGGCTATTTTTTGGTCATGGGTGATTTCGTTGATAGATTTCTATACATTCTTGAATAAAAATCTTCTTTATCGTTCTCTTTTTATCACATTAGCTGCTTCGTTTTTGGTTATATCGGGGAGGGGAGCTGTTTATAATAGTTTTTATATTTTGATTGTTGGTACAGTTCTATTACTCATTATAAAATTCATTTTTAGGATAAGATTCAGATATAAGTTATTTTATGAATAAGATAAGTGTAATGTTGGTGTTTGGCACCCGTCCTGAGGCTATTAAAATGGCACCTTTAGTAAAAGAATTTGAAAGAAAGAATCATCTGTTTCAGGTGAAAGTATGTGTAACAGGGCAACATCGAGAAATGTTAGACCAAGTTCTTAATCTTTTTGAGATAACCCCAGACTATGATTTAAATATCATGCAACAAGGTCAAGACCTTTATGATATAACAACACGAGTGATGTTAGGAATGAGAGAGGTTTTAAAAGATGTGAAACCAAATATTATTTTAGTACATGGAGATACTACGACCTCTACTGCGGCAGCTTTAGCTGCTTTTTATCAAAGAATCTCGGTTGGACATATTGAAGCGGGATTACGCACTCATAACATTTATAGTCCTTGGCCAGAAGAAATGAATCGTCAATTAACTAGCCGTATTGCTACGTATCATTTTTCTCCTACATTGTTGAGTTGTCAAAATTTGTTGAATGAAGGAATTGAAAGAGAAAAAATAGATATTACTGGAAATACCGTTATTGATGCTTTATATTGGGTTGTTGAAAAAATTAAGGCGAATAAAATTTTAACAACTCGGTTAGTTTCGTATTTGAAAACAGTGGGGTATGATGTTACTCGATTGAGTAGAGGCCAACGTTTAGTTTTGATTACGGGGCACCGAAGGGAAAATTTTGGAAATGGTTTTATACATATGTGTCAAGCTATAAAAAAACTATCCGAAAAGTATCCTGATGTAGATTTTGTTTATCCTATGCATTTGAATCCTAATGTTCGTAAGCCAATCTTAGATGTTTTTGAAACAGGATATTTGTCGAATATGTTTTTTATAGAACCATTGGAATATCTTTCTTTTGTCTTTTTAATGGAGAAAAGTGTTATTGTATTGACAGATAGTGGGGGGATACAAGAAGAGGCTCCAGGATTAGGAAAACCGGTTTTAGTGATGCGTGATACTACTGAGCGTCCAGAAGCATTGGAAGCTGGAACTGTAAAACTTGTAGGGACAGATTATGATAAGATTATTCAAGAAACATCTTTGTTGTTAGATAATCGAGATTATTATGAAAAAATGAGTAAAGCAACAAATCCTTATGGAGATGGGAAGGCGTGTGAAAGGATAGTTGATTCCCTTATAAAAAGAATGTCTTATGAGTAATCGTCATTTTGTTTGTTGTACAACAGATATTAGATATGATGGTAGGGTTTATAGTTTAATTAATACTTTATCTCAGGCTTTTCCTAATGAAAAAATCCATATTTATAATCTTATAGATAAAAATATTCAAATTTTTTTTCCTCTGCCTAATATTATATATCACCGTATCGGTTTTCTTATAAAGTATTTCCCTGAAAGTCGGGTAATTCGATTACTTAGTTGTTGTGGTTATGCCTTATTTGTTTTTTTTAATTTATTGATATATCGCCCAAGAACAGTTCAAGTACATCATGAAGGAGTGTTATTAGCACCTTATTTTTATAAATTATTATTTCGTAGTTCAGTTTTAGTTTTTGATGATAAAGAATTATATCATCCTCGTGATCATAATATTCCTCGTTTTTTATATAGACTTGAAATTGGAGTTATAAAGCTTGCAAATCTTGTGATCTTTACAAATAATGAACGACAGCGTGCTGTAAAATTGATTTTACATAGGGAGAGAATACCTCATCTAATCATCTATAATTTTGTGTTTAATAATAATGTCGTAGATCTTGATCTAACTATAAAGGAAAGAATTGAACAGATTAGGGAAGATGGATTTAAAATCTTGTTACATCAAGGTGCTTTATCAAATATACGTGGGAGAGACAATATTAAAAATATTATAGAGAAGGCTCCTGAAGAATGGAAGATATGTTTTATCGGAATCAAAGAAAAAGAATTTGAAGATTTGAAATTATCTTTGAAGGAAGAATTTCGAAGGAAGATTATTAATATTGGGTATATTTCTTATGATCAACTAAATACTTTTTGGCAACAAGTTGATGCAGCAATAATGTTTTATGATGCATGCAATTTTAATAATAAATATTGTGCGCCTAATCGTTTGTATTTAGCTGTAAATAATGGAATCCCTTTTATAGGAAATACAGATAATTTTACGTTATCTTCTTTTATTAATAAAAATAATAATGGAGTTTTAATTCCACCTAACAAAAATATAGACTACTTCTTCAGTAACTATAGAGTTATTAGAGAAAAAGCGTTATTGCTTGTCAATAAGTTTAATTATAATGATAATCTTTTACGAGATTTATTATTCTACTATTATTCTTTGAAATAATTTATTTAGTATGTTGATAAAATCTAGAGGAATTTATTGTCGATATTTAAAACGGATTTTAGATATTTTTTTTGCTTTAATATTTCTTCCTATTGTAATATTCTGCATACTTTTCCTAGGAATGTGGATTTATTTTGAGGATCGAGGGCCAATATTTTATAATGCATACAGGATCGGACGGTATGGCAAAGCATTTAAAATGTTTAAATTAAGAACAATGATCGTTAATGCCCCTGATATTCGATTGGCAGATGGTTCTACCTATAATGGGGATGATGATACACGTATTACTCAGGTGGGACATATTCTGAGGAAAACAAGTATTGATGAACTACCTCAAATTATAAATGTGTTGTTGGGCAATATGAGTTTTATTGGACCTAGACCGGACACTGTTGATTGGTTAGATAGATATTCAGAGGAAGAGAGAAGTATATTAACAATACGTCCTGGAATTACAGGATATAGTCAAGCTTATTTTAGAAATAGTGTTGATGGAGTTACAAAATTAAAAAATGATATATATTATATTGAAAATGAGTCTTTTATCTTGGATATTAAAATATTATTTAAGACAATAAAGACTGTTTTTTTACATCAAAATATCAATGTTGATCAATCTCGTTTGAAGAATTAATAGTAGGATTCGCATTTGACTTTTCTGAATTTGGGTGTAAATATGATTATTATTTACAATTTCAATTTTATTCTAATAAAATTTTTCAGAAAGATCTAAATATAAAATGTACAAATTAGAAGATCCGTGAAAAAGATATTAATAATTGGAGCTGGTGTTTTGCAATTACCTGCAATACAGAAAGCTAAAGGATTAGGGCTACAAGTTGCTGTTGTTGACATGGATTGTAATGCTCCGGGAATTTTGTATGCTGATTGTTATTTTGAAGTTAGTACAAATGATGTTGCTAATATTTTAAGTGTCGCAGAAATCTTTAGACCAGATGCTGTTATGACATTGGCTACAGATATGCCGATGCGTTCTGTTGCTGCTGTTGCTGAAAAATTTGGACTTCATGCCATTTCGCCAGATGTCGCTGTTCGGGCAACAGACAAAATTGAGATGATTCGATGTTTCGAAACTTATAAAATACCTCATCCATGGTTTGAAGTGATCACTTCAGAAAAGGAATTGGATACGTTACTGGTAAAACATTTACCTCCTTTTATAATGAAACCAAATGATGCTTCTGGGAGTCGTGGAGTCATATTGGTGGATGATATACAAGAGGTTCGGGGTGCTTTTTTGTATAGTAAGTCAATATCAAAATCTGGTTTCGTTTTAATAGAAGAATATATGCAAGGACCGGAAGTGAGTGTTGAAGTGATGACAATAAAAGGTCAAACAACAGTTTTGGCAGTTACGGATAAACTGACAACAGGTGCACCTTTTTTTGTAGAAATGGGACATTCTCAGCCATCTGTGCTGTCTAATGAGATTATTGAAAAAGTTAAAGATATTGCGATAAAAGCAGTTCAAGCAATAGGGATTGATAATAGTCCATCTCATGTTGAAATAATTGTGACTGAAGATGGTCCTAAGTTAGTGGAAATTGGTGCTAGATTAGGAGGAGATTGTATAACAACTTATTTGATACCTCTATCTATAGGAGTTGACATGGTGACTGCTTGTATTTTATTGGCATTAGGACAAGAACCAGACATTCTACCCAAATATCAGAAAGGAGCTGCAATACGGTATGTAAAATGTAAAAAGGGAATATTACAAGATATAATAGGTTTGGATAAGGCTATGAGCGATCCTAATATTAAACATATAGAGATTGTAAAGAAAGTAGGAGATAAGATAATCCCTGTACATAGTAGTGGAGATCGTGTTGGATATGTTATTGCTCAAGCAACTACTCCTTTGGAGGCGATAAGAGCGAGTGAAAAGGCGTTAAATGAAATTAAGTTTGAGGTAAAAGAAGAGTAACATGAAAATTCTATATGAATCAGATTTAGCAGGGTCTAAAAACCATGGGATGGCTTATCGTATATATCAATTTAGTAAGGAGTTTGTTGAGAGTGGACATGAAGTGATGATTGTCGCAGCTTCTTACTCGCATGTAAGGAGGGTGAATCCATGTGTGAAAAAAAATTTGACAGATGAAATTATTGATGGTATTAAGTATAAATGGATAAAAACACCAAAATATAGTGGGAATGGTTTACGACGAGTGATACATATGTTGTTGTATAATTTTAAATTATGTTTTTTTGCAAAAAAAATTGCAAGAGATTTTCGTCCTGATGTCGTAATTGCTTCAGGAGTTACCCCTCTAGATTTTATTGGTTGTTATCGAATTGCACGAAAGGCAAAAGCCAAAATCGTACTTGAAGTTGGTGATCTCTGGCCACTAACTCCTATAGAATTAGGAGGATATTCTTCAAAGCATCCTTTTATTAGGTTTATGCAAAAAGCAGAGGATTATGCATATCAGAATACAGATAATGTGATTTCTCTTTTACCTTGTGCAAAAGATTATATGGTTGGACATGGACTTTCTCCGGAAAAATTCTATTTTATTCCTAATGGAATTGTGGTACAAGATTGGAAACAGACACAAGATTTACCTTTAGAGCATCAAGATGTGATTCGGCAGATTCAAAATCGAGGTAAATTTATGGTAGGTTATGCTGGTACTCATAGTATATCTAATGCATTATATACTTTATTAGAAGCAGCTCTAAAATTAAAAAATAAAGATGTGGAATTTGTTTTAGTTGGAGAAGGGCCAATAAAAGAAGATTTGATAAAATACTCTCAATCAAAAAACATTGAAAATGTCCATTTTCTACCTGGTATTCCTAAAGCTTCAGTTCCGACATTATTAAAAAGAATGGACGTTTTGTATGTTGGTTTTCAAAGAAGGTCTCTGTACCGATTTGGGATTAGTCCAAATAAGATTTACGATTATATGATGGCGGGGAAACCTATTATTCAAGCTATTGAGGCTGGGAATAATATAGTAAAAGAAGCTAAATGTGGTCTGTATGTTACTCCAGATAATATTGAAGAGATTACTAATGCTATTTTAGAATTAAAAGAAATGTCTAGTACAGATAGAAAAAAATTAGGAGATAATGGTAATCAGTATGTTTTGCAATATCATTCTTATGAAGTTCTTACAGGAAACTATTTGAATATATTAAATAATCTTATAAAACAATAAAAACATTGCAAGAAGACTTATTCTAGTTTTTGGAAAATTTGTTGATAATCTGTAGTTTATGTGTGAATATATAGAGTTAAAAGAAATGTAGATCATGTTAATCATGATTATATGTAAAAATAGGAATAATGAGAATCAACTTTATAATCAATATAGAAAGATAATATTAAATACGTTTTTAAGTATTTGAGAATAAAAGAGTAATTATGATGATACCATTTTCACCACCAAGAATTGACCAGAAAGTCATTGATGAGGTTGTTGATACCTTGAAGTCCGGTTGGATCACGACGGGACCGA
>OGHO01002873.1_pt1 | contig 12380 bp, 13 predicted proteins | sample 1571421 | NCBI WGS metagenome assembly OGHO01 (sample SAMEA2581937, study PRJEB24529) | metagenome | biome: Human gut stool | place: China | collected 2011
GCGGCGCCGTGCGCCGTCCGGCGGTAGTCGACACCTATGCCTCACAAAGCGACGTGGCGGCGACACTGCTCGCCCAGTTGGGGATCGACCACGGCGATTTCCGCTTCAGCCGCGACATCTTCGATCCCGAACGTCCCAAATTCGGCTACTGGTGTTTCAATAACGGATTCGGTGTGGCCGACGCCGGCGGCGCGACGATCTTCGACTGCACCTCCGCCCGCGTCATCTCGCCCGACAGTACGGCCGCACAGCTGCGCACCGGCAAGGCGATGCTCCAGACTACCTACAAGGCGATCCGGGATCTGTGAAGGAATTAAAAATGAAAAATTAGAATCAGGTTTTCCATTCCGAGCGGGAATCCGTGAAGGATTCCGACGTGAGGATCGGCCGCTTGTTTTTCGTCCGCCGCAGTTCAGCTCCGAACTAAATGGTGCGCTGCGCGCAACGATGATTATTTCAAGCGGCGGATGCTCGCGCTTCGTTGCACTCCGCTCAGCATGACAATTCCTCTTTTGTCATCCTGAGGAGGAAGCCCCGCGAAGGGATTCCGACGTGAGAATCGGCCGCTTGGTTTTTTACCACTTTATAACACCAAAAGTGTTCGCACTTGTGGGTCGAAGCCTGCGGAGGCTTCGGCCCGCGCGGCACACAAGCGCCGCAACATCCCAGCCGATGATTCCCACGCTCCGCTCGGAGCGACGGAATCTATTCAATTTTAACCAATTACGGCACGGGATCGTAGCCGCTGCCGCCCCACGGATGGCAGCGCGCCAGCCGTTTGACGGTCAGCCAGCCCCCTTTCAGCGGCCCGTACTTGCGCAGCGCCTCGACAGCATACTGCGAGCAGGTCGGGGTAAAACGGCACGACGGCGGCGTAAAGGGAGAGATACAGAGCTGATAGAACTTCACGGCAAGGATCAGCGGCAGCGCCGCCGCACGTTTACACCCGCTCCACAATCTGCTGAAGAATCCGGTGCAGGGCATGTTCGACGGTTTTATAGGAGACGATCTCCTTCGAGGAGTAGACCAGCGCCACATCCACGGCGGCCGATTTGTCGCACCCCACGAGCCGCTCCTTGTTGAGTCGGTAGGCCTCTTTCGTGCGGCGCCTGAGGAGATTGCGCCGGTTGGCGCGTTTGTGGAATTTCTTGGGGATGGAAAAGAGCACTTCGGCCGACATTCGGTCGTCGGCCTCGGCGAACCATACGTACCGGAATGGATAGACGAATCCCGATTCGCCGCTCTCGAACAGGCGGCGGATCGCTCCTAAGGTACGCAGCCGTTCGGTGCGCGGCAAAGTGCGGGAGTTCATGGTATCTTAAAACGGGGCGGTACGGCCACCTATTATTTCTTGTCGGCGGAAGAACGGCGCGTGCGGCTCTTCTTGGCCAACTTGTGCTGCTGCGAACGGATAAACTCCTCCTTCTGCTTGTCCTCGACGAACTGCGCCGTCTCGACCTTCTTGCCGGCATGTACTTGATCGACATAGATATCGATGGCCTTGACCATCGACGGAGCTTCCGGCGACGGAGCCTTGATCTTGACGGTCAGTCCCGCTTCGATGGCACAGCGCAGCGTCCCTTCGCCGAAAGCGGCGATCGTCGGCAGGTCGCTGCCGAACTGTTCGATCAGCACCTTGACCTCCGAAGGCGAATAGATCCCCACCACGTCGTAGGAGTGGATGTCGATTTCGGCAGCGTCGGTAGCCACCGTACGGGCGAGAATCACGGGATTGAACGAGAACTTCAGCTTGGCCATCGTCTCCGGCAGATCGGGCTTGTGCGGCTCGCTGAGCGTAAGTAGGAATTTCTCCTCCTTGTGCTTGATCAGCAACTCGATCAGATTGGTGAATGAACCGTCGGCGAAAAAGATCTTCCGCTTGCGGTAGACGATGTATTTTTGCAGATAGAGCGCCACTGCCTCCGTCTGGCAGATGTACTTCATCGTTTCGGGTACCGTGATGCGCGCCTCTTCGCAGATGCGGAAAAAGCTGTCGACGGTCGTACGCGAAGTGAAGATCACAGCCGTATGCTTCAATATCTCGACCCGCTGCTGCCGGAACTCCTTGAGCGAAACCCCTGCAACCCGAATGAACGGATGATAATCGACGGTTATGTGATGCCTGCGCGCCAGCTCGTAAAAGGGGGCCTTTTCAGGAATAGCCGGCTGTGGCTGAGAGACAAGAATTCGATTGACTTTCGTTACACTCATCTTAACTGTGTTTTAGCAACATGAGCACCGCAAATGCCACCGGTGCGATTTCGATGGTGCAAAGGTACAAAATCCAATGTAAATTCGAAATATTTTTTGCGACAAACAATGAATGAATCTCTCTGAGAAATAGCAATATACTTATTGCCGACAACCCTACGATCAGGTATAACCACCCTGATCCTGAACCGATTGGACAGAGCGCATAGAGCAAAACGAACGGCAGGGTCGAGAGGGTCGCCAATGCAAAATGAAACTGTTTGACATAGAGAAGTGTCGATACAAACGACTGAGAGAGCGTCACCTGCCCGATACTCCACAGGGCAATCGTCTGCGCCAGCACGACCGCCTCGATCGCCAGCACGGCCGCCACGCAGAAGCCCTGCCACCAGAGCGGCGAAAGGGCGTCCGCCGCTCCTGTCGGCAGCCAGTTGTCGCACATGCGTACCGTCAGCACACCGGCTCCCACCACGCCGAGCACACAGCAGCGGCGCAGGAAATGGCCGTGGATCACGCCGCGTTTCTGCAACGCCCGCTGGCCTGCGTTGCGGTCCAAGCCGAAACTGTCGGCCAGCATCCGCACTTCGCTGTAATTGGTATAGAGCAGCAGCAGATAGGAGGCTGCCAGCAGCAGAACGATGATCTGATAGACGACCGATTCGGAAAGGAGCGTCGTCATCCCCGCCGCCACACCTTCGCCGCCGCCCATCGTCGATGCCGTGCCGAACAGCTCCGCTGCCGAGGCGTACGCCGCATCCGCCAGCGGTGCAGCAACGTCCGACACACGCGTCGATCCCTCGCTGAGCCACCCGCCGAGCGTCACCGCCCGTTCGGCCGCCGAAAACGGCTCCACCTGCGGAACCGCCGCCGGAAGAGCGGCCGCAGCGTGCGTCAGCGAATCCGCCGCCGTTGCGAGCGAATCGGCGGCAACCGATAGATCGTCCAGCCAAATCATGCGTCGAAAAGTCGTTTGAGCGTAATGCGGATCGTCGTACCCTTGCCCTGCTCCGACTCCACGACGGCGATTTTACCGTTATGATACTCCTCGATGATGCGGCGCGAGAGCGACAGCCCGAGCCCCCAGCCGCGCGTCTTGGTCGTGAAGCCGGGTTCGAAAATCCGCTTCCAGTTGCTTTTGGGAATACCCTTGCCCGTATCCTTCACATCGATCATCACGTTCAGATCGTCCAGCGAGAGTTTCACGTCGATCGATCCGTGGCCCTGCAAGGCGTCGAGCGCATTTTTCATCAGATTCTCGACCACCCACTCGAAGAGCGCCGGATTGATATTGGCCTCGATCGGAGCGATGGCCAGTCCGTTGTAGTCGAGCGTCACGTTGCGCGGAATACGCTTGCGGAAATACATCACCGCCTCGCCCACCACCTCGTTGACGGTCGCCTTCTGGAGCACCGTCTCGGAACCGATCTTCGAGAAGCGGTCGACGATCTTCAGCAGATGCGTCAGATCCTTGTTCATCTCCTCGACCGCCTCCTGATCGATGGGCTGACCGCGCAGGTATTCGATCCACCCCAGCAGCGACGACGTCGGCGTTCCCAGCTGGTGCGCCGTCTCCTTCGCAAGACCGATCCACACGCGGTTCTGCTCGTCCTGCTTCGACGAACGGAAGGCGATATACCCGATGAAGATGAAGAAAATAATGACCCCCAGCTGCACGTAGGGGAAGAGGTAGAGCGACTTGAGCAGCTTCGATTTGCCGTAGAAGATGATATGCCGGTGGTCGGGCCCCCACCAGTAGTTGACCGTCTTGGGTTGATTCTCCTCCGTGAAGCGGTCGATCTGCCGCCGCAGCCGGTCGGGATGATCCAGCACTTCGCGCGACACCAAGTGCGACTGAATGACATTGAGCCGCTCGTCGGTGATGATGAAGGGGATGTTGTTACGATTCGAGAGAATCCCCTGAATCAGCGGATCGTTGACCGATCCGCCGAAAGCGTCGCGGCTCGCCTGCTCCATGGCGTGCGCCCACACCTCGACGTCGTGCTGCTCCTTTTCGCGCAGATCGTGCGCCATGCGGTTGGTATAGACGAGCGACAGCAGGCAGATGACCATGCCCACGGCGATCACCACGATGCGGTTACGGAACGAGAGCGTATAGCGGTTGAGCAGGTATTTCAACGAGCGGCGTGCCATGCGGAATGCGGTTTATTTTCGGACGGTATCCTGTTCGCGCAGGATGCGGGCGTACTCCGCCTTGTCGTCGAGCAGCTCGACGGCGCGGCGTACCTCCTTGTCGTCCCTGAGCGAGTGCTCCGTAACCCCGTCCGCATAGCTGTAACGCAGGATGACGGCGCCGTTGAGCGTCTCCAGAATTTCGCGCTTGTAGGTTTGCAGATTGGTCGCCTTGTCGTCGCGGACACCCGCTTCGATCGCCTCGATCTCGGCGGCGAGCGACTCCTCGTACAAGTCGGCCTTGGCCGCCGCTTTGATCTGGTTGAGCGCCCGGCGGGTATCCGACTCGTATTTGACCTCCTTGTCGGCCATGAACTGCTCGAACCGCTCGTAATCGGCGTCGGAGAGGGTAAAGGTACGCGGATCGAGCGCCTGCATCCCGTGCTCGCGGAAGTAGAGGTCGGCAAAATCGTCGATGTACCCCATTGCATAGAGCGTCATGGCGAAACGGCTGATGTACTCGGGATCGGTGCGGCAGTCGGGCATGACGCCGCCGCCGTCGTATACCTTGCGGCCGCCGCGCGTACCGAATTCGCGGATGAGCGAGTCGGGCACGCTCTTCACGGCACCCTTCTCATCGCGTGATGAGTAGTCGATGGCCTGTATGCAGCGCCCCGAAGGGATGTAGTATTTGGCCGTGGTAACCTTCAGGAAGCTGTTATAGCCCAGCGGACGCGTCGTCTGCACCAGCCCTTTGCCGAAGGTACGCTGGCCGATGAGCACCGCACGGTCCAGATCCTGCAACGCGCCGGTGACGATCTCCGCCGCCGAAGCCGTTCCGTCGTTCACCAGCGCCACGATGGGCAGCGTCGGTGCGATCGGTTCGAGCTGCGTGCGGTAGACCGTATGCTCGGTGCGCCCCTTGGTCGTCACGACCTCCGTCCCCTTGGGCACGAACATCGAGACGATCTTCACGGCCTCCTGCAAAATGCCTCCGCCGTTGTTGCGATAGTCGAGAATGAGCGCCTTGAGTCCCTGCTTCTGCAAACCCTCCAGCGCGGCACGCATATCCTCGTAGCACCCCTCGGTAAAGTCGCGGTGCTGAATATACCCGATGCTGTCGGCTACGAAACCGGCATATCCCACGCCCGAAATGGCGATCCGCTCGCGGCGCAGTTTAAGCTCCTCGATCTTGCCCGTGAGCAATTTCTCGACCTTGATCGTGACGTTGGTATTGGGCGTGCCCTTGAGCAGCGTGCTGACCTGCTCGGTCGTCATGCCTCGGGCATCCTTGCCGGCGATCTCGACGAACCGATCGCCAATCTGCAATCCGGCGCGATCGGCAGGAAAGCCCTTGTAGGGCTGTGCGACGACCACATCGTCGCCTTTCTTGCGGATCAGCGCCCCAACGCCGCCGTACTTGCCGGTGGTGAGGAACTGGAAATCGGTCATCTCCTCCTCGGGCATATAGACCGTATAGGGATCCAGACGGCGCACCATCCCCTCGGCGGCATCCGTCATCAGACGGTCGGCGTCGACCTCGTCGACATAGTAGACCGACAGTTCGCGCATCATGTTGACCAGCGTCTCCATATTGCGCGCCAGCCCGAAGTCGTTCTTCGCGGCGAAAGTCAGCAGCGCGGCCGCACCGAGCAAGGCGGCTGCCGTCAGAAGATAATTTGCGATTCGTTTCATTGCATTCTATTCTTTCGTTCGCGCATGGGCGGCGATGTAGGCTTCGAGCCGCGGTGCGACGCGCGCCACCGTGCGGCGCTGACCGCTCAGCTCGATCCACTGCCCGAACTGGCCGACCCGCACCTCGTCGTCGAGGTGCAGCCACAGCCGCCGCAGCGGATTGGCCGCCCGAAAGGTCATGCCCTCGCCGTCGTGGGTCGTCAGCACGAACCCTTCGGCCCGAAACGCATTCACGATCCGCTCGCGGTCCTCTTCGAGAAACCCCTCCACGCGCCGTGTGACGAATCCCGTAAAGGGATAGGCCGCCGAGAGAAGCACGATGGCCGCCATCAGCACCCATCCCCGCCATGAAGCGAAGAGCAGCGCAGGCAGCTCCGCAGGAGCCACGGCCAACAGACCGGCGACGTTCATCGCCAAAATCACCGCTGCACACAAAACGCAGAGGTGTACGAAATATTTTACGGAACGAACAAGCGAGTTCATATCGATCGATTATTAGTTGAAATTCCATTCTCCGCGGCCGGATGCCGACGAACATCGCCGAAAAGGGTCACGCCAGCTCTGCGCCGAACTTCTCCCGCCCGATCGCATCGGCCACCTGCTGCATCAGCCAGCGGGGCGTCGACGTAGCGCCGCAGATTCCCGCCGACGCAGCCCCCTCGAACCAGCCGGCCTGCAATTCGGCAGCCTCCTCGACCTGATAGGTGCGTCGGTTGGCGGCGCGGCAAACCTCGTAAAGCACCTTCCCGTTGGAGGATTTACGGCCCGAGACGAAGATCACCACGTCGAATCGCCGTGCAAAGGCCGTCAGATGCCCCTCGCGGTTGGCGACCTGCCGGCAAATGGTATCGTGCACCACAACCTGCGCCGCATCGGCCGCACGGCGCCGCATCTCGTCAGCCAGCCGCGCGAAGAGCGCGATGCTCTGCGTCGTCTGCGACAGAAAGTAGACCGGCCGCGCGAAATCGATCTGTGCGAGATCCTCCTCGCCCTCGACCACCAGCGTCGGAGCGTCGACCTGACCCGTCAGCCCCACCACCTCGGCATGGCCCCGCTTGCCCAGAATCACCACCTGACCGCCTATCGGCTCCATCTCGGTATGCGCTTTCACCACCCGCTCCTGCAACTTCGCGACCACGGGACACGTGGCGTCGATCACCTCCACGCCCGCTTCTCGGGCGCGTGCAAAGGTCGAAGGGGGTTCGCCGTGGGCGCGGATGAAGAGCCGCCGACCGCCCAGATCGCTCAGATCGGCATGGGTCACCGTGTGCAGTCCGAGTCCTTCGAGCCGCTGCACCTCGATGCGGTTGTGGACGATATCGCCCAGCGAGTAGACCGTACCGTAGTCGGCAAGCGCCCCTTCGGCCTTGTCGATGGCCCGCACGACGCCGAAACAGAATCCCGATTTATCGTCGATCTCCACACGCATCCTGAAAACGATTGTTTAATATAATAAAGTCTGCCGGCTGCCTATCGGTCGCCGCCGACAGCCCGGCAGAACTCCTTCTCGAACCACTCCATCTGCTCGGCGACGGTCATATAGCTGTTGTCGAGCACCACAGCGTCGTCGGCCTTGCGCAGCGGCGAAATAGCGCGCGTCATGTCGGCCTTGTCGCGCGAAAGCACGTTCTGCAGAATCTCCTCGTAGGAGACGCCGTCGCCCTTGGCCGTCAGTTCGTCGTACCGGCGCTGCGCCCGTACCGAGGGCTGCGCCGTCATGAAGATCTTCAGTTCGGCGTCGGGGAAGACCGTCGTACCGATGTCGCGGCCGTCCATCACCACGCCCCGCTGACGCCCCATCTGCTGCTGCATGGCCACCAGCTTGCGGCGTACTTCGCAGATCGAGCTGACGGCGCTTACGCAGTTACTCACCTCGATGGTGCGAATCTTTCCCTCGACGCGGTCGCCGTTGACATAAATGTCGCTGGCCCCGCGCTCGGGATTGAAGCGGAAGTCGATGCAGATCTCGGGCAGCAGCCGTACCACGGCCTCCTCGTCGACCATTCCCGAACGGATGGCTCCATGCTCGAGCGCATAGAGCGTCACGGCGCGGTACATCGCCCCCGTATCGATGAAAATATACCCCAAACGGCGGGCGATGGCCTTGGCGAAGGTCGATTTGCCGCACGACGAAAAACCGTCGATGGCGATGACGATCTTCTCGTTCATATCTCTATCAGTGCACATTGGGCAAAACATGGATGAAATTCGAAAGGATGGTATAGATCCCCAGCACGGCGATGATAATTCCCGCCACATGGTTGATCGTCAGCATATGGCGCGGACGGAACCGATGCCGGAATAGATTCAGCAGGAAGGTCAGCGCAAACCACCACGTCACGGCCCCGCCCAAGAATCCCGCAATGGTGAGCATCCCCCCGAAAAAGCTCCCCAGATCGGCCGATCCGACCGTCGAGACCTTGAACATCGTGAAGAAGATCATAATGTAGGGGATCACGTAGATGAAATTCGTCAGCGTGATGCCGAACATCGAAGCGAAATCCTTCCACAGCGTCGTCTTGCCCACGCGGTTGCGGCGAATCTGCGTCACGGGGTTCTGCAGGAAGATGTAGACTCCCACAATCACCACGATAATGCCGCTCACAACACTAAGTATCAACCGATTGGATTCTATCGAACGTTGCAGGATCGACGAAAAGAGCATGGCGAAGATCGCCATGAGCGTATCGGCGCACGCCACGCCGAGTCCCGATGCGAATCCCGAACGGCGGTTCTTGCTCAGCGTCCGCTGGATACAGAGCACAGCCACGGGGCCTACGGTGATGGAGGCCGCAATACCCACCCCCACGCCCTGCAACAGCAGGTAGATAATATTCGTTATATGGTCGAATCCCATGAATGGCGTTTTTGAGACTCTGCGGCCGCATCCGCCGACAGGGTATCTTCCGTTCGACACCCCGCATGCAGCTCCAAGTCGGTTTTAGACGACAAAGATATGAAAAGCCGAACGCAAAAGCAAACGAAGTTTGCATTTTGCTGAGGCGAAGCCAAAGATAGGAAAACGATTCGGAATACGAAGCCGCCCCGAGCGAACGGTTCCCCGGCGGCCGGCAAGATACGAAACCCCGAAAAGAGGACTCCGGTGTGCGAAAGGGCGGTGCACGAAAAAGCCGCTTGCAAGTCTCCTTACAGCGGCTTTTTCGTTCCGTGTCATGCCTTGCGGCATTTTCGGATTTTTGAGCCGAAACCGAGATTTGAACTCGGGACCCCTTCATTACGAGTGAAGTGCTCTACCGCTGAGCTATTTCGGCAATCCTGTTTTGAATTCGGGTGCAAAGATAGTACTTTTTATTATTTTTTCGCTATTTTCGCAAGAAATTTTCAGGATCGATGTTAACTTTCCTCGTCTGCCTCACAGTGCTGATCGCCGCCTATTTCACCTACGGCCGTTATTTGGAGCGGGTCGCAGCGATCGATCCGACCCGTGCCGTTCCGAGTGAAAAGCTCTTCGACGGTGTGGACTACGTGCCCATGCCGCGCGGACGGGTGTTCCTGATCCAACTGCTCAACATCGCCGGCACGGGTCCCATCTTCGGTGCCATTCTGGGCGCTGCATTCGGCCCTGTGGCCTTCCTGTGGATCACGCTGGGCGGCATCCTCATGGGTGCGATGCACGACTTCCTCTCGGGGGTCATGCTCGTGCGCAACGACGGCCTGAGCATTCCCGAAGTAGCAGGCCGCTATCTGGGCGGCGGGATGCGGCAGTTCATGCGGCTCTTCTCGGTCGTGCTGCTCGTGCTCGTCGGTGCCGTCTTCCTGCTCAGCCCCGCCGACATCCTCAGCGGCATGGCGCCTTCGGTGCCGCGCGCGTTCTGGGTCTGGCTGATTCTGGCGTACTATTTCATCGCCACGCTGCTGCCCATCGACAAGATCATCGGCAAGGTCTACCCGATCTTCGGCGTGGCGCTCATTCTGATGGCGTTGTGCCTGCTCGGCGTATTGCTCTTCGGACCTTACCGCATCCCCGAACTGACGACGCTGGCCAACGCCCAGCTCGATCCCCGCAACGTGCCGATCGTCCCGACGCTCTTCATCACCATCGCCTGCGGTGCCATATCGGGCTTCCACGCCACGCAGTCGCCGCTGATGGCGCGCTGTATGCGTAACGAACGTGAATGCCGTTCGGTTTTCTACGGCGCGATGATCTCCGAAAGCATCATCGCACTGATCTGGGCCGCCATCGCCATGGCTTTTTTCGGCGGTGCACACGCGCTGGCCGAAGCGCTGGCCGCCAACGGCAACAGCGCGGCATGGGCCGTAAACATCATCTCGAACACGACGCTGGGCGTCGCGGGAGGCATTCTGGCACTGCTGGGCGTCGTTGCAGCCCCGATCACCTCGGGCGATACGGCCTTTCGCTCGGCGCGGCTGATCGTCGCTGACATCTTCCGTATCGAGCAGCGCACGCCGTGGAAGCGTTTCGCCATCGCCCTGCCGCTCTTCGTCGTCGGCTACCTCATCACGCGGGTCGACTTCACCGTTGTGTGGCGTTATTTCGCATGGACCAACCAGACACTCGCCGCCATCGTGCTGTGGGCTATCGTCGTATGGCTCTTCGCCGCCAAGCGCAACTACTTCGTGGCGCTGCTGCCCGCCTTGTTCATGACCTTCATCTGCGCGTCGTTCGTCTTCGTCTCGGGGCAGTTCTTCGGCATGGAGAACCGTCCGGCAGCCTACGCTCTGGCGGGACTCGCGACCACAATCGTCTTTTGTCTCATTCTGTTAAAACTCCGCCGCAATGGCCGAAGCAACCCTTAACCCCACCCCCGACCAGACCTTCCAGATCGAAGGACGGGGCGACTACGATTTCTCCCGCACCCTCCGCCTGTCGGACGAAGCCCAGCGGCGCGGCGCCGTGGACGAAGCCTGCAACCTCCGCTTTCATGCGTTCCAGCATCTTAGCGAACTGATTCCCGACAACGAAGAGGTGATCCTCGAATGGTCGCATCCCAACACGCAGGCAGCACTTCATCTCCTCTACCGCTCGGCGGTCGACCATTTTCTGATCGACGATTTCGAACTCTCGGCCGCCATGCTGGAGTTTCTGCTCGACCTCGACCCCGAGGATCACGAGGAGGCGACGTGGCTGCTGGCGTTCGACTACGTGGCGCTCGCGGATTTCGACGCCTTCGACGAGGTCATCAACGACGTCTCGGACAAATACCCCGAAAAGCCGCTGCTGGCGCTCTGGTCGGAGTATCGCCGCCACGGGGTGCTGCCCGCCGGCGAAGCGATCCGGCTGCGCAACCACTTCACACCTTATTACAAAGAGTTCATCGCCGATGAACATCCGGCCGACGAAGCCTACCTGCGCGATATCGAGAGCCAGCGCCCCACACCCGAAGCGCAGGCGCGCGAACTGTGGTTCAAAACCGAAAACCTCTGGGCGGCATTTCCCGACTTCATCGCCGCGCTCAGGGCGTTATAATATACAAAAGGACGGCCGTTACAGAAAATACAACGGCCGTCTTTTTTATCGAAACGCTCACTTCTTCTCCGCACGGAGCTGGGCGAAGCAGTGGCGGCAGATCGGCTCGTAGGAGTCCTGCGCGCCCAGCATTACCTGTTTTTCGTCGGCCGTCAAACGGTGCGAGTGGTGCGCCAGATTGCCGCAGCGCACGCAGATGGCATGCCCCTTGGTCACATACTCCGCCGTAGCCATCAGTGCCGGCATCGGGCCGAACGGTTTGCCCGTGTAGTCCATATCCAGCCCCGCGATAATCACCCGCACGCCGTTGTCGGCCAGCGTCCGGCACACGTCGACGATCCCCTCGTCGAAGAACTGCGCTTCGTCGATTCCCACCACGTCGACGTCGGAGGTCATCAGCAGGATATTCTGCGCCGATTCGACCGGCGTCGATCGGATGGCATGGGCGTCGTGCGACACCACCTCCTCGTCGGAGTAGCGCGTATCGACGCAGGGTTTGAAAATTTCCACCCGCAGGTTGGCGAACTGGGCGCGGCGCAGGCGGCGGATCAGCTCCTCGGTCTTCCCCGAGAACATCGACCCGCAGATCACCTCGATCCACCCCTTCTGACTGGCATTTTCCAGAAACATAAGTCGGTTAAATTGGTTCTCGTCTGCCGTACCGTTTTTGAGGTCACTCCAGCGCGCTCCTTACGGTTGCAGCAGACTTATGTTCAGTTTTTATATTCCCTCCCTCAAGCTCCCTCCCCTTGTTAAGGGGAGGGACTTTTTCTCGAAGGTATTTCGGTTCTCGTCTGCCGTACCGTTTTTGAGGTCACTCCAGCGCGCTCCTTACGATCGCAGCAGACTTATCCTTCCCTTCTACTAGATCGGAAGAGCGTCGTGTAGGGAAAGA
>OGHO01002875.1_pt1 | contig 12373 bp, 9 predicted proteins | sample 1571421 | NCBI WGS metagenome assembly OGHO01 (sample SAMEA2581937, study PRJEB24529) | metagenome | biome: Human gut stool | place: China | collected 2011
TGATTCCTGGAAGAGCCAGTTCGAGGCATCAGGTGCATTTGACAAGGTAGATACTCAGATTTCCGGTCTGGGCAGAATTAAAGCGGTAGAATCATTCTATGTTGCTCATACACGGACAGCCATTGATTCTATTGCGAAATAATGTATATGAAAAAGAAATTGAATTTAGCGGCGCTTCTGCTTGCTGCCGCTTTTCTCGGAGCGTGCGGAGGACAGAAACAGGACGCAGCTGACACCGTGGCGCAGACAGAGAGCGCAGAAACCGAGAATGCCGATCAAAAGAGCAGCATTGACCTTGCAGACGGCGTCTACACCGTCGATTTTAAGACGGACAGCAGTATGTTCAAGGTCAATGAATCGAAAAATGGAAAAGGCGTCCTGACGGTCAAGGATGGCGAGGCGACACTCCATATCAGCCTGACCTCGAAAAATATCGTGAATTTGTATCTGGGTACTGCGGACGAAGCCAAGGAAGATGAAGCCGGTTGGCTGCAGCCAACCGTGGACACGGTTACTTACAGCGACGGTCTGAGCGAGGAGGTCAACGGCTTCGATGTGCCGGTTCCGGCGCTCGGAGAAGAATTTGACCTGGCTCTGATTGGTAAGAAGGGCACCTGGTACGACCACAAAGTAAAGGTAGAAAATCCGGTTTCCGGAGAGGCAGAGGACGCGGAAGCGGCATCATCCGAGACGGAGAATAGCGATGATGCGGCAGATGCCCAGAAAACGGCAGGGCAGACTGCAGATGTGGCAGACGGCACTTATACCTGTGAGGTAACCCTGCAGGGAGGTTCCGGCAGAGCATCGGTGGACAGCCCGGCGACCATTATCGTCAAGGATGGAAAGGTGACTGCCGATATTGTCTGGAGCAGCCCGAACTATGAGTATATGCTGGTGGATGACGTGCAGTATGATCCGATCCAGACCGAGGGCAATTCCGAGTTCCAGATTCCGGTAACGCTGGATGAGGATGTAGCGGTCAGTGCCTTGACGGTGGCGATGAGCCAGCCGCATCTGATTGATTATACGCTGCATTTTGACAGCGTGACGTTATCAGAAGTTACAAAATAAAAGTAGATAGAAATACCTGTCCAGGAAGAACCTCCCGGTCCTTTTGTACATATTTTGATTACAGAAGGATCCGGGAGGTTTATGTCTATGCGTATCTGTGAACTCAAACAGCGGGAAGTTATAAATGTAAAAGATTGCAAGCGCCTTGGTTTTGTGGGCGACGTCGATTTTGACATCAGCACGGGAAAAATGCTTGCGATCATCGTGCCAGGACCGGGCTGTGTCTGGGGCTTTCTGGGGCGGGAAAAAGAGTACATAATTCCATTCTGCGACATCTGCCAGATAGGGGATGACATTATTCTGGTGAGGCTGAAAGAAGAGAGAGAAAAGAAGGAATAAAGAAGGAATAGCGGAAAACTTCTGCTTGCAGAAGCGCACTTCCTGCGATATTATAATAAGTATGATATGTTATGAAAACCTGGCGGGGGCATATCAATAAAACCAGAAAAGGGGAAGAGCGATTGAAGTGTCCATTTTGCAACGCGGCTGACACGAAAGTAATCGATTCACGGCCTGCGGATGACAACAGTTCTATCAGACGCCGGAGACAGTGCGAGACTTGTGGAAAGCGTTTTACCACATATGAAAAACTTGAGACGATCCCTCTGATGGTTGTCAAAAAGGATAATACCCGGGAGATGTACGACCGGGCGAAGATAGAGGCAGGAATCCTGCATTCCTGCCACAAGCGCCCAGTCTCTCAGGGACAGATTTCGGCGTTGATCGACGATGTGGAAAACAATTTATTTAACCGGGAAGAACGGGAGATCTCGACCGCGGTGATCGGGGAACTTGTGATGGAGCGGTTAAAGGATCTGGATGTGGTTACCTATGTGCGGTTTGCATCGGTATACCGGGAGTTTAAAGACGTCGATACATTTATGGAGGAACTGCAGAAGATACAGCAGCGGAATGTGCCGTCGTATGAGCCTGGAAAGAACGGGGAAGAGACCAGATGATGGGAAATGCGTTTTATCCGGATGAATGGCTGGATTCTGCGTATGATATCCCGTATGAGCAGTTTTACCAGAAGGGAATGCGGGGTATCATATTTGATATTGACAATACGCTGGTGCCGCACGGTGCCCCGGCGGACGAGCGGGCAGTACAGCTGTTTGAACGTTTGCGGGCGATCGGGTTCCACACCTGTCTGCTCTCGAATAATAAGGAGGCGCGGGTCGCCCCGTTTGCCGGACAGGTGGGTTCGGATTATATTTACAAGGGCAGAAAACCGAAGCGCAGCGGATACAGGCAGGCGATGCGTCGGATGGGAACGGGCGAGCGCTCGACGATGTTTGTCGGGGATCAGCTCTTTACGGATGTGTACGGGGCGAGGCGGACAGGCATCTATTCGATTCTTGTAAAGCCGATCAATCCGAAGGAAGAGATCCAGATTGTGTTAAAGCGGTATCTGGAGAAAATTGTCCTGTGGTTCTATGTGAGAAGACAGGAAAAAAATAGCGGAAGTTTGTAGTTGGGTGTTTTTGAACGGTTTGAAAGAGCTTGCCAGGCGGCAGAACCGGATGCTGACAGGAGTGCTGGAAACGGTGGAAAATCAGTTGTTTTCAGAAAAAATATCGGCAATTTTAGAAAAATAAGGGGCGGAATTGACATGATGTGCCCTGCGTTTTCAAAAAAGTAGTTGAAAAAGAGGATTTTATAGTATAAAATAAAAAAGATAAAGCGAGTATTTTCAAGGAGGAGCATCATTTATGATATCAGCGGGCGATTTTAGAAACGGCATCACACTGGAGATTGATGGCAACGTATACCAGATCATGGAATTTCAGCACGTAAAACCGGGAAAGGGAGCTGCGTTCGTTCGTACTAAAATTAAGAACGTAATGAATGGCGGCGTTGTAGAGAAAACCTTCCGTCCGACCGAGAAGTTCCCGTCTGCCAGAATCGACAGAGTTGATATGCAGTATCTGTATTCCGATGGCGACTTATACAACTTCATGGATGTAAACACATATGAGCAGGTAGCTTTAAACCAGGAGACAATCGGCGACGCACTCAAGTTCGTAAAAGAGAACGAGATGTGCAAGATCTGTTCTTACAACGGCAAGGTATTCTCCGTAGAACCGCCGCTGTTCGTAGAGCTTGAGATCACAGATACAGAGCCGGGCTTCAAGGGCGATACTGCTACAGGCGCTACCAAACCGGCAGTTGTAGAGACTGGCGCTACTGTATATGTACCGTTATTCGTAAACCAGGGCGATAAGATCAAGATCGATACACGTACTGGTGAATATCTGTCCAGAGTCTAAGTTATAACATATACGTCAGAAAGGTCTTCACGATACCGTTTGTACCCTTGTGGGGAGGCAGTCGTGTCACTGACAGGTTTCTGACTGGAAACAGAGATTACTGTTTGTGGCAGGCATTTTCCTTTGCTGGTTATGCAGCGCATGAACAGTAGCAAGCAGAGAAACTGTTGTAAGATCCGGAGGAAACGTCGAGATTTTACAACAGTTTTTTTGCTTAACATATCGGGGAGGCGTCTATGACGCGTCCGTTGGTTCATCTCAGAGAGCAGGTTCGGAGTGAGCGGTGCTCATGGGGAGTGATAAATATGGAGAACGGAAGAGAAGACCGTCTGCGTCTGGGGGAAGAGGATGAGCCGGGGCGCAGATCTGGTGGCAGAAAGAGGCGTACATCCGGCAGGCAGACGGCAATCCGCCGGGAGCGGACGAGGCAGCAGAAGAAGCACCGTGTGATGATGCGGCTGTTTTTGTGTCTGCTTATTTTCCTCCTGGGTGCGGGAACAGGCTGGACGCTGCGCGGGAAAATGATCCGCAAGCTGATCGATCCGTCCACGATCGAGATGCCAAACTGGGTTGATGAGCAGCTTCTCACGGTCAACCGATATTCCAGACCGGGGACGAATATCCCGGTCATCAACGGGATCGTGATTCACTATGTGGCAAATCCTGGGACGACGGCACAGCAGAACCATGATTATTTTGAGGGGTTGAAAGATCAGAGCGGCAGTAACACTGTTTCCGTCAGCAGCAATTTCGTGATCGGTCTGGACGGCGAGATCATTGAGTGCGTTCCGGTCGGGGAGAAGGCATATGCCTCCAATGAGAGGAATGCGGACACCGTTTCGATTGAGTGCTGCCATCCGGCGGTAGACGGAAAGTTCACAGACGAGACGTATGACTCGCTGGTAAAACTGACTGCATGGCTGTGCAAGCAGCTCGATTTAAGTCCGAAAGACGTGATCCGTCATTATGATGTGACTGGAAAGGCGTGCCCGAAGTATTTCGTGGATCATGAGGATGCCTGGAAGCAGTTCCGCAAGGATGTGAAAAAGGCAATGCGGAAAGATATATAATATACGATATAAATTATGAAAGGGAATCTAGTATGAAAACGATTTTAGATTTGATCGTGGAAGAACTGAAACCGGCGTTTACCGGCTGCGGGTACGATGAGAAGTACATCCGCGTAACGGTATCAAACCGCCCGGATCTCTGCGAGTATCAGTGTAACGGCGCGATGGCAGCTGCCAAAGCGTATAAAAAGAAACCGATCGATATTGCCAATGAGGTGGTGGAAAAGACAGCCGGAAGCAAGATGTTTTCTGAGATCAACGCCGTGATGCCTGGGTTTATCAATATCCGCCTGAATCCGTGCTACCTGGCATCCTATGTACAGCAGGTGGCAGAGGATGAAAAGTTGGGACTCAACGCAGCTGAGAAGCCGGAGACGATCATCATTGATTACGGCGGAGCCAATGTAGCAAAACCACTGCATGTCGGACACTTACGTTCCGCGGTCATCGGAGAGAGTATCAAGCGCATCAGCCGCTATATGGGACACCATGTCATCAGCGATGTGCATTTGGGTGACTGGGGATTGCAGATGGGACTGATCATCGAGGAGCTGCATGACCGTCAGCCGGATCTGGTATATTTTGACCCGGATTATACCGGCGAGTATCCGTCGGAGCCGCCGTTTACGATTTCCGAGCTGGAGGATATCTATCCGGCAGCGAGCGCGAAATCCAAGGTAGATGCGGCATTCCGTGAGCGGGCACAGCAGGCAACCTTCAAACTGCAGAGTGGCTATGCACCGTTCCATGCGATCTGGAAGCACATCATGAACGTGTCCTTGAAGGATCTGAAAAAGAACTATGGCAATTTAAATGTATCGTTCGACCTCTGGAAGGGCGAGAGCGATGCGCAGCCATATATTCCGGGACTGATCGAGGATTTACAGAAAAAAGGTCTCGCCTATGAGAGCGATGGCGCGCTGGTTGTCGATATCGCACAGGAAGGGGATGCGAAGGAATATCCGCCTTGTATCGTCCGCAAATCCGACGGTGCGGCGCTGTATGCGACTTCCGATCTGGCGACGATCATCGAACGTGAGCAGGATTTCCATCCGGACCGCTACATTTACGTCGTAGACAAGCGCCAGGAGCTTCATTTTATCCAGGTATTCCGTGTGGCGAAGAAAGCGGGCATCGTCAAAGAAGATACGCCGATGATCTTCTTGGGCTTCGGTACGATGAACGGCAAGGACGGTGGTCCGTTCAAGACACGTGAGGGCGGTGTTATGCGTCTGGAGCACCTGATCAAGAATATCGATGAGAAGGTATATGAGAAGATTCAGGAGAAGCAGAAAGTTCCGGCGGACGAGATGACACGCACGGCGGAGATTGTCGGTCTGGCGGCACTTAAATATGCCGATCTTTCGAATCAGGCGACCAAAGATTACATTTTCGATGTAGACCGCTTTATTTCCTTCGAGGGAAATACAGGTCCACATATCCAGTATATGATCGTCCGCATCAAGTCCATTCTGGAGAAATACAAGGAACTGCGCGGTGCGGATGCTAAAGTGGTTCCGATCCGTCCGGCTGAGAGCGAGACAGAGAAAGCACTTCAGATGGCGCTCTGCCGTTTCGGCGAGGTGACAGAATCTGCATTCTACGAGACGGCGCCGCATAAGCTCTGCCAATACATGGCGGCAGTGGCGGATGCGTTTAATGCATTCTATCTGGAAAATAAGATCCTCTCCGAGGAGGACGCAGCGAAGCAGGCAGCCTTTATCAGCCTGATCACGCTGACCAAGCGGGTGCTGGATACCTGTATGGATCTGCTCGGAATGGAATCGCCGGAACACATGTAATCTGTAATATGGAGGAATCCTCATGAAAATAATAAAAATGTCCGTAGATACCTTCTGGAAGGGCGAAGTACGGGTACAGGGACAGATTGAGGATGAGACAAAGGTATATCAGACAAGAATTTTTATCAAGGGTAGTCAGATCTATGACTACTCTTGTTCTTGTGCGGAGGGAAATTCATTCCGGGGTCCCTGCGTGCATGCAAAAGCGCTTCAGGAGGCGTTTGCCCGCCAGCAGAAAGCCGAGCATACACCGCCGGTTTCGACTTCGCCGGAGATCCGGATGATGATCCGGGAGTACACGAACCGGGAAGTAGCGCGGATTCTGGGCGAGGAAGAGCGGGAACCGGTCTATCTGCATCCCTATTTACAGATCCGGCGCGGCGAAGTGCTTTTGGAGGCACGGATCGGACGGGAAAAACGGTATATTGTGAAAAACCTGCTGGAATTTGCACAGGCGGTTCACAGCGGAAAACGGGTGGAATACGGAAAAGGCATGGCGTTTGAACACGTCCCGTCTGCCTTTGCGCCGGAAAGCCGCCCATTTTTAGATCTTCTGCTGGAGGAGGCGGACGCCTACATACGCCATTATGAGGAGATGCGCGGTCATGCGGGGCTGCCGCTTCCGGTGATGCGGGCGTTAACGCTGGGATCTGCAGCGAGGGATCGGCTGTTTGATCTTTTAGAGGGAAAAGAAGTCCAGACGGAGGACGAGAAAGGTGCTGAACGTGTGTGCCGGGTTGAGCGTAAGGATCCGCGTTTCCCGGTGGAGGTGGAAGCAAGGGGCGATGGAATTGCGGTTACGGTTCCATCGGCTCTAACTTCGTTCCGGGGAGAACAGCGTCTGTATGTGGCAGATGGATTGCATCTGTTTGGATGCAGTGAACTGTATACAGAAACGATGGGCGTTTTTCTGGAGCAGATGGAACAGGGCGGAAGAGAGTGCGGAAGCCGGAAAGAGAAGCGGGAGCTGCTGGTTGGAAGCCGGGATATTCCGCTCTTTTATGCGCGTGTGCTGGAAGGCATGGAGGCACTTGGGATCTTGCAGAGCCCGGAGATCGATTGGGAGAAATACCGCCCAGAGGCGTTGAAAGCCCGGTTTGAGTTTGACAGTGATTCGCCGGACGAGCTGCGTCTGCGTCCGACGCTTTCCTACGGAGATTTTACGTTTTCGCCGCTGGCGGACGAGCATGTTCCGCGGGAGATCTGCCGGGATGTACCGGCGGAATTTTATATCAGCCGCCTGATCACGCGGTACTTCTCTTACTGGGAGGATGAGAGCGGCGAGCTGGTGATCCGCGGGGATGAAGAAGCGCTGTACCAGGTTCTGAGCGAGGGAATGACGCAGTTTCAGGAGGTGGGCGAGGTATGGCTGTCAGAGTCTGTCCGCCATCTGCGCGTCCTGCCTCCGCCGGAAGTGTCGATGGGGGTTTCTCTTGGAGGCGGCTGGCTGGATCTGAAGATTGAGACGGCGGGAATCAACCCGGCGGAGCTTTTGCAGGTACTCAGTGAATACCGCCAAAAAAAGAAATATTACCGCATGAAAAATGGCGAATTTTTGCAGCTCTCGGGCGGCGGTCTGCAGGCGCTTGACAGCCTGACTGCGGATCTGGGACTGACAAAGAGTGAATTTCAGGCGGGGGAGGCGAAGATACCTGCCTACCGTGCTTTTTATCTGGACAGTCTCTCGGGCGACGGCAGGATGAAACTGTTTCAGCGGGATGAAGCCTACGGGATGATGGTGCGCGATCTAAAAACGGCGCAGAGTGTCAGCTATGCGGTTCCGGCGGTGCTGGAAAAGACGCTGCGGGAATATCAGAAGATCGGATATACGTGGATGCGGACGTTGGCGCGGTATCATTTCGGCGGGATCCTGGCAGATGATATGGGACTGGGAAAAACGCTGCAGGTGATTGCGCTTCTGACAGCATTTTATCAGGAAAAAACCGAGCAGAAAGCGGCTGGAAATGAAGGCAGTGGGTCAGAATTACCTCTTCCGTCTTTGATCGTCTGCCCGGCGTCGCTCGTCTACAACTGGGGACAGGAATTTGCCCGGTTTTCGCCGGGGATCCGCGTGCTTCTGATTGCCGGGACGGCGAAAGAACGGCAGGAACAGCTGGAGGAGCAGATGCGGATGGAGGCGTCTGAGGGGGCGCAGGTGATCATCACGTCCTATGATCTGTTGAAACGGGATCGGGAGGCGTATCTGGGACGCACGTTTGAATATGAGATTATTGACGAGGCGCAGGTCATTAAAAATGCAAAGACACAGGGCGCGAAGGCGGTAAAGGAGATTTCGGCGAATGCCCGTTTCGCTCTGACGGGAACGCCGGTGGAAAACCGGCTCAGCGAGCTTTGGAGCATTTTTGATTTCCTGATGCCGGGATTTTTATACAGTTACCGGAAGTTCCGTGAGCGGTATGAGCTGCCGATCGTGAAAAATCAGGATCCGGAAGCATTGACGGCACTGCGGCGGATGACGGGACCGTTTGTCCTGCGCCGCTTGAAAAAGGATGTGCTGCGGGAGCTTCCGACCAAGGAAGAGAGGATCGTTTATTCGGCGGCGTCGGGGCGGCAGCAGAAGCTTTATACGGCGTCGGCGTTGAAACTGAAAGAGGCGCTGGCTGGCGGCGCGGGGTCGGGTAATGGAAAATTGGAAGTGCTTTCCCAGCTCATGCGGCTGCGCCAGATCTGCTGCGATCCGGCACTCTGTTTTGAAGATTATACGGGGGAATCGGCGAAGCTGGAGACCTGTGTTTCGCTGATCGCATCGGCGTCTGCGGCGGGACATAAGATCCTGCTCTTTTCCCAGTTTGCCTCGATGCTGGAGCGGATTCGGGAACGCCTTTTACAAGAGGGCATTTCGTCCCATCTTCTGGTCGGCGCGACCCCGAAGGAAGAACGCAGCCGGATGGTGCAGGCGTTTGCCTCGGATGAGGTTCCGGTGTTCCTTATTTCCCTGAAAGCCGGGGGAACGGGACTCAACCTGACGGCGGCGGATATCGTGATTCATTACGATCCGTGGTGGAATGTGGCAGCGCAGAACCAGGCGACCGACCGCGCGTACCGGATCGGGCAGGAAAAGCCGGTCACGGTATACAAACTGATCTTAAAGGATACGATAGAAGAAAATCTTTTGAAGCTGCAGAATGCGAAACTTGCGCTGGCGGCGCAGGTGGTTTCAGAGGGAATGGTTTCACTGGGCGATTTGAGCCAGAATGAACTGATGGAGCTGTTTGAACAGAATCCATAAAAAAATTTGCAGAAATAACGGGCAGGAGGAAAAAGCGTGAAGCAATGGAAACGATACAAATCATATATACTGCCATATAAGAGCGCCTTTATTCTGGGACCGCTCATGATGGTAACGGAGGTGCTGGGTGAGATTCTGCTGCCCAAATTTATGTCGATGATTATTAACCATGGCGTGGCGCAGAAAGACGGCGGATACATTCTCAAAATGGGACTTGTGATGGCGATTACCTCCTTTTTGATGGCGGCAGGCGGCATTCTGGGGGCATATTTTGCAGCGAAGGCGTCGATTTCCTTTACCAGCGATCTGCGCCGCGACTTATTTGCCAGAGTGCAGCAGTTTTCATTTAAAAATATCGATACGTTCAGCACGGGATCGCTGGTAACCCGTCTGACGAACGATATCCAGCAGGTACAGAACCTGATTATGATGGGACTTCGGATGATGCTGCGCGCGCCGGGCATGTTCCTGGGGGCGCTTGTGATGGCATTCTGGATGAATGCGGAACTGGCAGCTGTCATCCTGGTGGTGATTCCGCTTCTGACGGCGGCGATCGTCTGGATCCTACGGACTGCCTACCCGCGGTTTACAGCCATGCAGAAAGCGCTGGATACGCTCAATAGCGGCATCCAGGAGGTGCTGACGAACGTGCGGGTGGTGAAATCCTTTGTGCGGGAAGACTACGAGGAAAAGCGGTTTGCCGACACGAACCGGGAGCTCAAGGAGGCAGGGCTGCGGGCGCTGAAGATCGTAATTGCGACGATGCCGGTCATGATGTTCGCGATGAATGTGACGACACTGGCAGTTGTCTGGTTCGGCGGAAACCTGATTATCGGCGGACGGATGGCGGTCGGGGATCTGACGGCATTTACGACCTACATTGTACAGATTCTGATGTCACTTATGATGCTCTCAATGGTATTTTTGCAGAGTTCCCGCGCGATGGCGTCCATCCGGCGAATCGATGAGGTGCTGGATGAGCCGATTGATCTGAGCGATGAAAATGCATCACAGAAGGACCGGAAGGTTGAGAAAGGACGCGTGGAATTTAAGGATGTTTCCTTTTCATACCGCGAAGGCGGTGAGCCGGTTCTATCCCACATCAGCCTGACGGCAGAGCCGGGAGAGACGATCGGCATCCTCGGTGCGACCGGAAGCGGAAAAACGTCGCTGGTACAGCTGATTCCCCGCCTCTATGATGTGACAGAGGGGAGTGTGCGGGTGGATGGTATCGATGTGCGGGAGTATTCCCTGAAAAATCTCCGGGACGGCGTTGGCATGGTTTTACAGAAAAACGTCCTGTTTTCCGGCACGATCGAGGAAAACCTGCGCTGGGGTGATGAGACGGCGACGGAGGAAGAAGTGCGGCGGGCAGCAGTGTATGCGCAGGCAGATTCCTTTGTGAATTCGTTTGCCGAAGGCTACAAAACGGAGATGGGACAGGGCGGCGTCAATGTATCTGGCGGTCAGAAACAACGGCTGTGCATCGCAAGGGCACTCTTAAAGAAGCCGAAGATCCTGATTCTCGACGACAGCACCAGTGCGGTCGATACGGCAACGGAGGCGGCGATCCGGACGGCATTCCGGGAAGATTTGAAAGATACGACGAAATTTATTATCGCACAGCGGCTGAGTTCGCTGGAATACGCGGATCGGATTCTCGTCCTTGAGGACGGCAGGATTATCGGAGAGGGAACACAGGAGAAGCTGCTGGCATCCTGTGAGGCGTACCGGGAGATCTATGAGACGCAATATGGAAAACGGGCAGACGGGGAGGGGATGGCATGATGGATGAAAAACAGATTGAAAGCCTGAAACGCCGATATGGCAGCCGCATAGCCGACGCGCCGAAACGCCGCCGGGGACCGGAACGGATGGCGGTCATGAAGGGCGGAAAGCCCAAGGCGGGCGGTCAGACGATGCTGCGCCTGCTTTCATACTTAAAACGCGACCGGATGGCGATGACAGCCGCCTTTTTCTGTGTGATCCTGGGGACGGTGACGAATCTGGTGGGCGCCTATATGCTGCGCCCGATCATCAATCGGTATATTGTGCCTTTAGATGGCAGCCGGGGCGATGTGGCGGGGCTGTTCCGTTCCCTGTGCGTGATGGGAGCGGTTTATTTAGTCAGCGTTGCCGCTTCCTATATGCAGTCGCGCATTATGCTGCAGGTGGCGCAAAACGCGCTGCAGCGGCTGCGGGAAGAGCTGTTTAACCATATGCAGACGCTTCCGCTTCGGTTTTATGATACCGGCAGCAACGGCGATCTGATGAGCCGTTTTACAAACGATGTGGATACGATCGGCATGATGCTCAGCAGTACGCTGGTGCAGCTTTTATCCGGCGCACTCAGTATTGTGGGAACGCTGGTGCTGATGATTTACACGAACGTGTGGCTGACGGTGATTACGCTTGCCATGATGCCGGTGATGCTGCGTGCCGGTAAATTTGTTGCCGGACGGAGCCAGAAATATTTCTCTGCCCAGCAGGCGGCGCTTGGCGCGATGAACGGCTATATTGAGGAGACCGTGCAGGGGCAGAAGGTCGTCAAGGTATTCTGCCATGAGGAGATCGCAGAGGAAGAATTTGGATGGCTCAATGCGGATCTGAAAGAAAAACAGATCCGGGCGCAGTTTTTCGGCGGTGTGATGGGACCGGTCATGAACAATTTAAGCCAGTTAAATTATGGACTGACAGCCTGCATTGGCGGTCTGCTCTGTGTGTTCCGGAACTTTGATGTCGGTGGACTGACCGTATTTTTAGGTTTTTCGCGGCAATTTTCCAGACCGATCAACGAGCTTTCCATGCAGGTTGGAAACGTATTTTCGGCGCTGGCAGGCGCGGAGCGCGTGTTTGCAGTGCTGGATGCAGAACCAGAGGCGGCAGATGCGTCGGATGCGGTTTCGATCG
>OGHO01002876.1_pt1 | contig 12370 bp, 9 predicted proteins | sample 1571421 | NCBI WGS metagenome assembly OGHO01 (sample SAMEA2581937, study PRJEB24529) | metagenome | biome: Human gut stool | place: China | collected 2011
TAAACATCAATATTGCAGGTTTTCTTCATACTCAGGATAGTCCGACATATGCTCATATCCGGCTGGCTGGACATAGTATGAATAGCTTCCACTGTTATCGTCATCATAATATCTTATTTCAATAACTGGTTTAGTTGAATCGAAATTCTTCTCAAAAGGATTCTCTAGCTCTTTAAGTATAGCCTTAGCAAGTTCTTTATTATTTAAATTATTATAAATTAAAGAACTATATTCTGTAGAATCAAGAGAATATACACTTACATACATTGAATAAGCTGCGTTTGAAGATGTATTTGAAAGTGCGCTTGAAGCTGCATTTGAAGCTGTATTTGTATGTGCTTTTGAAGATACATTTGATGCTTCATTACTATCATTTATTATATTTGTGAGTGCATTTTTCATCCGGTTAAAGGTTTGTGGATTATTGTCTGCACATGTCTTATTGGCAGCGTTGTAGTATGCATTTACAGATTCAGGCATTAGACTTGACAGGCAGAAGCTTGCTGAATACGTTGTTCCATTTCGTGAAAATACTGCTGTGACATATGATACGTCACCACCGCTATGGTTAGAGGTCTGGCTTACTAGCTGGTACCAGTCTGAAAATGGCATGCTTTTTATTTCTTTTAACATTATATTATATATATCACGTGTTTTATCTTCAGATATATAATCTGAAAAGGTGATATTAGCATCCTCGTATGAAGGAAGATTCTTATATTCTGAACAGAAATCCTCGTTTTTAGTGAGTGCACTGGCAAGCTTATTAACATCACTTTCCTTTAAAAATACCTTGCGGTATCTGCCTAAAATTCCATCTTTAAAGTATACTTCATATGTTACATAGTTCACAGAAGAACGTTTATAATAAGGAAGTTCATTAAAATTATCAAGCTGTTCAGCGTTATCGTTGTATATATCAGCTATAAGCTTTATAGTGTTTTTGTCGTTTATTTTTATGTTTTTAATAACATTTTCAAAATAATCCGGATATTCAGACCTGTAATACCGGTTCTCGACAGATAATGTGATGTAATCTATGTTATCTGCGTTAGCACGGTAGGAAGTCATGTTGTTGATTCCGGCATTTAATAGAAATCCACATATAATAGCGAGCACATAGGCAACGATTATAGATGGGACTGCGTTTAATACACGATGAAGCTTTTTGCTTGATATGAGTTCGTATACTATGACGACTATGGCAGCTATTATAAATGTGATTATTGTATACATATAAGGTGAGGTGCCATATGAGTAATCCTCTTTTGACATCTGCACGTACACAAATGTTCCGAAAATACTTATAGTAAAGCCTATTACACATCGTATGGCAAACTGTAGCTTCCAGCTAAGGGCAGGCTTTCCAGCAGTTTCACTTTTTCTTATAGTAAATAATGCACATGCTATGACAGCATATATGATTGCAAGCATAAGAGTATATGTGTTTGATACACCAGAAAGCAACATGTTAGATAAGTAGTCTGATGAAAAATACGCAGGCTCAAATATTGACAGGAACTGTCCAGTCAGCATGTTGTATGAGTTGTCAAGCAAAGGCATAAAATGAGTTGATGATGCAGCTGCATATATGTTGCTGACTGTTGAATTCACAAGAATAAGTATGAATCTTGGCAGGAATATAATAATTCCCGACAGACATATATTACTGAATATATTTCCTGTGACAGAGCAGGCAAGTGCAATAGCAGCAGAGCATAAAAGTGCACATAAGAATTCTGCTGCATATACGTGAAAGGTTGTAGAATAATCTACAATAAAATATTTACTGAATATGTGATAACATATAAAACCAGTCACATATGTTGAAAGCATTATTATAATCTGCCATGCTGTTATAGCAGCGAATCTTGAAAGAAAAAGATTCTGCCTTTTATATGATAATGAATGGTAGAAATCACTTGTACTTCTTTTGTTTAGAAAAAACCATGCATAAAGGCAGAGTATAGGTGTGATAAGTGCAATGACAATAAGCAGATAGGATGCCGATGATACAGGTGATACGATAGATGTGTAGTCAAAGCTGTTATTTGCTATAGCTACGCCTGAAGCCACAGCATTTTTATTTGCCTTAATCATGTTATTTATGTAGATACCATCCATGATTATAGGAAGGGCAGTTATGCAGATCATAATAGCTGTTGATATAATACCTATTATTTTAAGCTGCAGGAATGACTGCCAGAATAGTTTGACACTGAATATATTTCTGTTATTAAGTTTGTTATTCATTATAACCTCCATTTCTATGTGTAATATAAATCACATTAATATAAGCTTGGATATTGATTTTATTTATTTGTTGTTTATTTCTACTTCAAGAGCATCATTGAATTCATAACCAAGAGATTCCATCTCATATGTGAATACTTCTTCAAGAGTGAGTGGTAGTACATCCAATATAACAGGATTCATGCCACGAAGGTAATGTATAGTTTCTTCACGGTCACCATTAACAATCATGTTTGCAACCGAACCCTGCTGACGGTATCTTGTTATGTTAAGTCCTTCAAACTTTGACTTCCCGAATATGTCCTTAAATGCAATCTGTACTTTGAATTGTGATGTTTTAAGCTCAAGTACATCGCTGTCAAGTACAAGCCCGCCCTTGTGAAGAAGTGCAAGATGATCACATATGTCTTCAAGTTCACGAAGAGAGTGTGAGGTCACTATAACAGTTGCATTATATTCTGCTACATCGTTGCATATAAGCTTCTTAACAAGGTTACGCATAACTGGATCAAGTCCATCAAAGGTTTCATCAAAAAACATATATTTAGCTCTTGTTGAAAGTGCAAGAATAATAGCTGCCTGCCTTTTCATACCTTTGGAAAAATTGGCTATTGCTTTCTTTGGATTAAGCTCAAAAAGTTCAGTTAGCTTTAGATATCGATCCCAGTCAAAGCTGTTGTATATTGAACTGTATAGATCAGCCATTTTGTTAATAGTTGCACCTGGCAGAAAAAATAATTCATCTGCAACAAATACAATGTTTTCTTTTACTTTTGGATTTTCATATATAGGTGCATTATCAATGTATGCACATCCTTTATCTGGTTTATATATGCCAGACAATACTCTTAAAAATGTTGATTTACCAGCACCGTTGGAGCCGACCATGCCATATATGCATCCATCGCTTATGCTGCAGGTTATGTTATCGAGAGCGGTAAAATCCTCGAATGTTTTGTGAATACCTTCTGCTTTTATCATTGAAAAACCTCCTCTTAATTATTATATTTTCATTTTGTTTTGGAATTATAGGTCCTTAAATACTTCATCAACAGCTTCCATAATCTCAGATTTAGTTATTCCGGCAAGAGCCAGTTCCTTGATAGCCTGCTTGAATTCCGGCATCTTTTCCCTTGAACTGGTTCCAAGAATATTAAGAGCTTGAGAAGATACGAAAGAGCCTTTTCCAGGTACTGTTATGATAAGCTTCATTCTGTCAAGCTCTGTATAGGCTTTCTGTATTGTGTTTGGGTTGATGGAAAGACTTACCGACAGACTTCTTACCGATGGCATCTTATCGCCGCTGTTTAAAAGACCAGTCAGGATCTGTTCTTCAACCTGATTAATAAGCTGTTCATATACAGGCACTCGCGACATGACATCTATAACGAACATAGTGCTATCAATCCTCCTTATGTAGTTTTATCAAATGCATTGATTGTACTAACTGTATTATCTTAAGTAGTACAGTTGGTACATTGAATATATTACATATTATTTATAATGTCAAGATGAAAAATAAAATTATTAGTTATACTTATGAAAAATAAAATTATTAGTCAGACGAATATGTCGTATAACTTTGACTTAAAATAAATATATGGTAAAATATACAACGATAGTCACATCATTTTGTCATTGAATAAAATAAGAAACCAGGGAGGTATATGATGAGCGAAGCATGTTCACATGATTGTTCAAGCTGTGGTTCAGATTGCGCAGAAAGAGAAGTGCCACAGAATACAAGAAATGATAATAATAAAAATATAAAGAAGGTTATAGCTGTTGTCAGTGGTAAAGGTGGAGTTGGTAAGTCACTTGTCACTTCAATGCTTGCGGTTAAGTCACGCAGGGAGGGACTTAAAACAGCCGTACTTGATGCTGATATAACAGGACCTTCTATACCTAAGTCGTTCGGACTTTCAGGTAAGGCTACCTGCAATGAAACAGGAACAGTAATCTATCCACCAGAAACTAAAACAGGAATCAAGACGATGTCTCTTAATTATCTTCTTGATAATGAAACAGATCCGGTTATATGGAGAGGACCAGTTATAGCAAGTGCTGTAAAGCAGTTTTGGGAAGATGTTGATTGGGAGGATATAGACTGTATGTTTATAGACTGTCCTCCAGGAACAGGTGATGTACCACTTACAGTATTCCAGACACTTCCTGTAGATGGAATTGTTGTTGTAACATCGCCTCAGGATCTTGTATCCATGATAGTTGAAAAAGCAGTTAATATGGCAAAGATGATGGATATTCCAGTACTTGGAATAGTAGAAAATATGTCATATTTCAAGTGCCCTGACTGCGGCAATATACACTATATTTATGGTAAGAGCAATATAGATGAAACTGCCAGGGAGCTTGGAATTAAGACAGTTGCAAAGATGCCTATAGACCCAGAGGTTGCTAAGCACATTGATGCGGGCAGGGCAGAGGAACTTGATACAGCTGCACTTGACAGTGTGTTTGAAGCTATTAAAAACTGTTGATCATGTAATTCAGTCTGCATTAGATGAAAAGTAAAAACAGCCTGAATTATAAGTAGAAAGCATAGATATTGGTAAAATTGCAGTCAGAAATGAGGCTTAATATGAAGCATGTGATTATGTTTAAAGGTGGAGTAGAAACACTTGAATTTTTTTCAGTAGAGATATCCAGATACCTGCCAGAGGATGAATATGATGTGTTCTGGTATGACCTTTTTATGTCTGAAAGCAGTTTTGTCCATTTGCTTGAAATTTATAATACACATAAAGATGAAGAGTTTGTTGTACTTACATTTAATTTTGAAGGACTTGAGGGAGAAACAGGACTGTATCAGAAGCTTAACTGGAATTTCTGGGATTACTCAGGAATAAAGGTTGTTAATATAGTTGTAGATCATCCGCTGTATTACCACAAATATCTTGCAGGCAGACCAAAGAATTATGTGCAGATAGATATTGATAAAGTTCATATGGAATATATGAACAGGTTCTATCCGGATGTTAAAACTCTGTTTATGGCATCTGCGGGAACAGAAGTTAATAAAGACAGAAAAGCATATGAAAAAGGTGTATATATACCTGTTAAAGACAGACCGATGGACATTATATTTACAGGAAATTATACACCAAAGCATATATTAAGAAAGCAGATAGATAATCTTGAACAGGATTATATAGATTTCTATGAGAAAGTGTTATCAGATATTATAAATCATCCAAATATGACGATAGATGAGGCTGCCGAGAAACATTTAAGAGAAGAATTCAATGATCTGACAGATGAGCAGCTGTGCAATTGTATGCCGGGTATGATGTATGCTGACCTTAATGTACGGTTCCACTACAGAGAGCTTGCCATAAGGGCACTGGTGGATTCTGGGCTTAAGGTCAACACATATGGAGAAGGATATAACTATATAGTATGTGAGCATCCTGAAAATATCATACAGCATGGAAGTGCGAATTCCCAGCAGTGCCTGGATAATATAAGCCAGGCTAAGATTTCATTAAATGTTATGCCTTGGTTTAAGAAGGGGGCACATGACAGGGTGTTTAACAGCTGTCTTAACGGTGCAGTGTGTCTTACAGACTCATCTTCATATCTTGATGAAATATTTACAGATGGCAAAGATATATTGTTTTATGATTTGAATATGTTAAAAGATTATGAAATGTCAGGATATGATTATAAGGTTATAGAACCAATGATAAAACGGGTCAGGGAATTGCTTATGGATGACACAGCTCTGCAGAGTATTGCAGACAATGCATATGAGTTATGCAGGGTGGAGCATACATGGGAGAATGTTACATATAGTCTTATGAATCAGGGAATATTGTAAAGCAGATGATTAAATGTTACGAAATATGTTCTTGACGAAAAAGTTCTGAAAAGATGAAAATGTTTATAAATTAGGGTTTGACGCGGCTATGATAATATGATATACTGATATATGAATGCGGATGTGGCGGAACTGGCAGACGCGCTAGATTTAGGTTCTAGTATCGTACGATGTGCAGGTTCGATTCCTGTCATCCGCATTATTTTATAATTTGTTATCATAAAAAGTGGGAAGACATGTCCTGGATTTAAGGATGTGTCTTCCTGTTTTTTTGTGAAAGTTTTTTTGTGAAAAATACTTTACATATATTGTAAAAAGTAGTATATATAAAAGTATCAAAAAGCTACTTTTACAAAGGCGGTGAAAATATGTCGGATAATAAGTATATTCCGGGAGAATTAAGAAAGAATAAAGACGGTCTTACGGAGAAAGAGTTCCTGGCACAGTATAATCCGGGACATTATGAAAGACCAAGTGTTACAGTGGATATGCTGCTTTTTGGCATGAGCAGTGACCTTAAAGGACTTAAGCTGCTTCTCATAAAGAGAAACAATCATCCGTATATCGGCTGCTATGCACTTCCAGGAGGTTTTGTTGGTATAAAGGAGTCAGCATATACAGCGGCATGCAGGGAGTTAGAGGAAGAAACCGGGCTTAAGGATATATATATGGAGCAGTTATATACTATGAGCCAGCCTGACAGGGATCCAAGAATGAGGGTTATAGATATTGCGTATATGACACTTATACCTGTAGATACAATGAAGCCGCAGGCAGGGGATGATGCCAGTGAAGCATTATGGTTTGATATAACATTTGATAATAAGCTGCTTACTTTCAGTAACAGTGAGAAGAATATTAACATAGCCTATTCACTTAAGGAAAAGATATTTAATAACGGAAGATTAAAGGTTAAGAATTATATTCCTGAGCTTATCAGTGAGGAAGCACTTGCTTTCGACCATGCACAGATTGTTCTTGAAGGACTTATGAGATTAAGAAATAAGACAGAGTATTCTGACATAGTATTTAATCTTATGCCACAGGAATTCACGCTTCCAGACCTTCAGAGAGTATATGAGATCATACTTGGCAGAAAGCTTTATAAGACGAATTTTAAAAGAAATGTTGATAATAAAATAAAATCACTAAACAGAAAAGGCGTTTCCATAACTGGCAACAAGGCTTCGGAGTTGTATGAGTATGTTCCTGACTAAAATGAAAAGGATTAGGCGCACCACATACATTGTAAGAGAGGGATGTGCGCAGAAAAGAGGAAAATTATGAGATTACATCCAATAATAACAAGTTTATTAGAAACAGATATGTATAAGTTCAGTATGGGACAGGCGATATATCATCAGTTCTCAGATTATAAGACAACATGGACATTCAAGTGCCGTAATAAGGACGTGCATTTCACAGAGGAAATGGTTGAAGAGATAAGAGAGCAGATAAAGCATTTTTGTACATTGAGATTTACAGAGGATGAGCTTGATTACCTTGAAAATGTAAAGTGGATGAAGGGCAGTTATGTGGACTTTTTAAGATTATGGCAGGCAAGATATGCAGATTTTAAGATAACCACGGATGCAGAATGTGGACTTAGTATCGAAACGTTTGGTACATGGCTTAACACATCAATGTACGAGATACCAACACTTGCTATCGTAAATGAAGTGTACTTCAGAATGGCTTACGATTATGATGAACTTCTTGACAGCTTTAAGGAGAGACTATCGGCTAAAGTGGCAGCACTTGAAGCAGATGCCGCTGTTGAAACAGAAGGAAAAGAAACTGTATACAGATTAGGAAGCTTTAGCGAGTTCGGACTTAGAAGACGATTATCAGCTGAGGCACAGGAGCTTGCCGTTAAGGCTTTGTCAGAGGCTGATTATAAAGGCAATTCATTATTTGTAGGAACAAGTAATGTTTATCTTGCAAAGAAATATAATCTCACACCAGTAGGTACTATGGCACATGAGTGGATTATGTGTACGGGACAGGGCAATCACAAGCACAATCCGGCATATTCTAACTGGTATGCACTTGATGCATGGGTAAGGGAATATGGCATACTTAATGGTATAGCGCTTACAGATGCAATAACAACAGACTGCTTTTTAAAGGATTTCCAGCTCACATATGCAACACTTTTTGGTGGCGTAAGACATGACAGTGGCGATCCTTATGCATGGGGTGAGAAAATGCTTAAGCATTATGAGAGTCTTGGAATAGATGCAAGAAATAAAACTCTGTTATTTAGTGACAGTCTTGATTTTGACAGGGCTGACAAGCTGTATAGATATTTTAATGGCAGGGCAAAGGTAGCATTTGGAATAGGAACGTATATCAGTAATGATACGAAGGTTCCAGCACTTAATATCGTTATGAAAACGACAAAGTGTAACGGAATGGATGTTGCTAAGATATCAGATAACCCTGGCAAGGGTATGTGTAAGAATCCTGAATACGTTGAATATCTGCAAAGATGTATAGACTGGAGAATGAACAACGACAGATAAATAAAAGAATAATCCGCAGGCATGAAAGCAGGGGCTTTTGATAAGAACATCAAAAGCTCCTGCTTTTTAAAAACATATAAGAATATAAAATAAATCAAATAAATATATTGACATGTTAGAACTAACATGTTAGTATGTTATCAATAAAGAAATGCTGTAACAGTAATAATATAATTGTTATGGCTGCCACAGTTAATGGGTAACATAAAAGGTGGATGATTATTTTATATTTAAGGAGGATTTTTTATTATGGATATGACATTAAGATGGTATGGACCAGGATATGACAGTGTAACACTTAAGCAGATAAGACAGATTCCGGGGGTTAAGAATGTTATTACAACACTTTTTGGCAAGCAGGCAGGGGAGTTATGGCTGCCAGAAGAGATTGCAGAGCTTAAGAGAGTGGTTGAAGCGGAAGGCTTAGGAATAGCAGGTATAGAGTCAGTTAATGTTTCAGATGACATTAAGATTGGTACAGCTAAGAGAGATGAGCATATTGATAATTACATCAAGACATTACAGGCACTTGGTGAAGCAGATATTCATATGGTATGTTATAATTTCATGCCGGTATTTGACTGGACACGTTCTGAGCTTGCAAGAGTAAGAGAGGATGGTTCAACAGTTCTTGCTTATAATCAGGATACAGTAGATATGATTGATCCAGAACACATGAAGGAATCAGTGGCAAAGATGTCTAACGGTTTTGTTATGCCAGGCTGGGAGCCAGAAAGACTTGATCATCTTAAAGAACTTTTTGAGATGTATAAGGATGTGGATGCTGATAAGCTTTTTAATAATCTTGTATATTTCCTTGAAGCTATCGGACCTGTATGTGAGAAGTATGATATAAAGATGGGTATCCATCCGGATGATCCAGCATGGCCTATATTCGGACTTCCAAGAATCATGACAGGTAAGGATTCTGTTACAAAGCTTCTTGATGCAGTTGATAAGCCTTATAATGGCATCACACTTTGTACAGGCTCATTTGGTTCTAACCAGAATAACGACATCTGTGAGATTATTAAAGCCTGCAGAGGAAGAATACCTTTCGCACATGTAAGAAATCTTAAGTATAATTCTCCAAGAGATTTTGAAGAGGCTGCACATTTATCAACAGATGGCTCTATGGATATGTATAAGATCATGAAGACTTTACATGATACAGGTTTTGATGGTGTGATCAGACCAGATCACGGAAGAATGATATGGGATGAGGTAGCTATGCCAGGATATGGTCTTTATGACAGAGCATTAGGCGCAACATATCTTAATGGTTTATGGGAGGCTATTGTTAAGTCAGAAAGATAATATTGTCTGCAACTTATATATCAGTTGATTAATATATGCCCATAAGCGGGGCTGGAATGGAGATTAGTGTGAAAAATAAGATTTTTCACACGCAGGAATGGAGGATTATTATGAAACTTTCAATAGAAGGTATTAAAGATAAAAAAGAATGGGAAAAGGCAGGAATAAAGCTTCCATCATATGATGTTGAGAAAGTTGCCACAGCAACAAAGGAAGCACCAGTATGGGTTCACTTTGGAATAGGTAATATTTTCAGGATTTTTATAGGCGGGATAGCAGATTCACTGCTTGAGCAGGGATTATCAGATAAAGGAATCACTTGTGTTGAAACATTTGATTATGATGTGGTTGATAAGATATACACACCATTTGACAATCTTGTTATGGCTGTTACATTAAAGGAAGATGGAAGTACAGATAAGAAGGTGCTTGGTTCGCTTACAGAGGCTGTTAAGGCACAGTCAGCAGTAGAAACAGACTGGTCAAGATTAAAGACAATATTTGCAAGTCCTAAGCTTCAGATGGTTTCATTTACAATAACAGAAAAGGGATATGCGCTTCATGATGCAAAGGGAGATTTTTTCCCATTTATAAAGAGTGATATTGATAATGGACCTGATAAGGCATCATCTGCTATGGCAGTTGTAGCTGCTCTTTTATTAGAAAGATTTAATACATGCAAGGCGCCTTTAGCTGTTGTATCTATGGATAACTGCTCACACAATGGTGAAAAGTTAAGAAACTCAGTAACAGAAATGGTAGGTGAATGGGCAAAGAAAGGCTTTGTTGGGGAAGATTTTGTTAAATATGTCAACGATGAGAATACGATATCATTCCCATGGTCTATGATAGATAAGATTACTCCAAGACCAGCAGATTCAGTTGCAAAGGCGTTGGAGGATGCTGGCGTTGAAGATATGGCACCAGTTATTACATCTAAGAGAACTTATATAGCTCCTTTTGTTAATGCAGAGGGACCACAGTATCTTGTTATAGAGGATAGATTCCCTAATGGAAGACCACAGCTTGAAAAGGCGGGGGTTTATATGACAGACAGGGATACAGTTAACAAGGTAGAAAGAATGAAGGTTACTACATGTCTTAATCCATTACACACAGCACTTGCGGTATATGGCTGTGTATTAGGCTATGACCTTATAGCTGATGAGATGAAAGATAAAGAGCTTTCAGAGCTTGTAAGAAGGATAGGTCTGGTTGAGGGAATGCCAGTTGTTACTAATCCGGGAATTATAGATCCTGTAAAGTTTGCGGACGAGGTTATTAATGTCCGTATACCTAATCCATTTATGCCGGATACTCCTCAAAGAATTGCGACAGATACATCACAGAAGGTCGGAATAAGATATGGAGAAACAATCAAGGCATATGTAGCTAAAGATGGAAGTGCAAAGTCACTTACAGCTATTCCGCTTGCTATTGCCGGCTGGTGCAGATATCTTCTTGGAGTAGATGATGATGGTGCTGCTTTTGAGTTGTCACCAGATCCTATGGCTGTTGAATTAAAAGAACAGATTAAAGGTATTATATGGGGTGAGCCATCATCTTACACAGGCCAGTTGAAGAATTTGTTGTCAAATGTTAATATATTTGGTATAAATTTATACGAAGCAGGAATCGGTGATAAGGTTGAAGAGATATTTGTAGAAGAAATATCAGGAAAAGGTGCAGTAAGAGAAACACTTAAGAAGTATCTTTAATATATAAATACATTGCCGTTCAGAGCTTGGAACTTATCTGTTATACAAGCTCTGGGCGGTATTTTGTTATATGATGTAAAAAACGGCTATATTTGCGGTTATAGATATCATCATAAGGATTATTTTCTGAAAAAGGAACAGTTATATCAATATACAGAAAGGTTGCACAGCTATGGAGAAATCATTAAACGAAGAAACATATGAAAAATTAAAATACGATATAATGAATTTTAAGCTGCTTCCGGGAGATTCCATAAGTGCCCAGAAGATTGCTTTAAGATATGATGTATCAAGAACACCTGCAAGAGAGGCAATAGTTAATCTTGAAAAAGAGGGACTTTTAAAAATAATACCACAGTCTGGAACATATGTAGCCTGTATTAACTGTAAGCGTTCGGAGCAGGAATGGTTTGTCAGAAAAAGTCTTGAGATTGGAATGGTGGATGCAATATTTGAAAATGCCAGCGATGACATGCTTGATAAGATGACACAGCTTAATAACCGTCTTATTAACTATAAAGAAGAAGTGGAAAATATTCCAAGAATAGAGATAGATAATGAATTTCATAAGTTGATATACGAATGTTCCGGTGAAAAGCTTGCCATGAATATAATTCAGACACAGATGAGCCATTATAACAGGATAAGGTATCTTGCGGAATTAAATAAAAGCATAAGTGTAAAGACCAATGATGAACATGAAATGCTTATAGAAGCAA
>OGHO01002877.1_pt1 | contig 12369 bp, 9 predicted proteins | sample 1571421 | NCBI WGS metagenome assembly OGHO01 (sample SAMEA2581937, study PRJEB24529) | metagenome | biome: Human gut stool | place: China | collected 2011
AAGAGAGAGATGGATATGTTTGCCGGAGTGTTGGATGGGCTATATAAAGCAGAATAACTATTATAGTGTGCCAAATTACCAAGCAAAAATGCCCCAAATCGCCAAGCGATATAAGATAAATGGCTGATTTATATATAGTTGAGCAATAGTGCATGATTGGGCATTGTATTATGCTGCGAGAACATAATGTTTGTGCAGCATAATATTTTTGAAAGGTGAAATTCATTGATAAAAACGGCACATGTGTTCTTTTGTATAGCTATATGCCAACTGTAGTCATTCCATTAAATGATGTTTTTGTTACTTATCTGCTTGGCTATATGGGAAATTAGGTGTATTTTTGTTTGCAATTTAATGAGTATAATTTGAATACTGATGTCGAATAATCAACAAATAGTAATGAATAGAATTAAGGCGGTACTTGCGGAAAAGCAAAGAACCAATAGATGGTTGGCAGAACAAATGGGTAAGTCCGAGAATACAATTTCAAGATGGTGTTCCAATAAATCACAACCATCTATTTTGCAATTACAAGAGATTGCAAATTTGCTGGATGTTGATGTCAGAATACTAATCACACCCACTAAAGAACAATAAAGGAATATGGTACAAGCTCAATATAATCAGTTGTTTTCTTTCATCTGGAATATCGCGACAGATGTACTTGTGTATGCCTTTGATAAAGGCGAATACAAGAAAATTATTATGCCAATGATGGTGTTGCGTCGTATCGATGTGCTTCTTGAACCAACAAAGGCAATCTTATTGGCTCAAAAGAAAATGCTTGATGATAATAAAATAGCCAATCAAGATCCAATCTTGTTTACCACTACAGGGTATCCTTTCTACAATACTTCACTTTTTACAATGAAGACATTGAAGAGTGAAACCGATCCATTACGGCTAAAGATGAATTTTAATGATTATCTTAACGGTTTCAGTAAAGATGTTCAGGATATTCTTGATAAGTTTCATCTTCGTCAAATGGTTGATAATCTTACGGAGGCTGAACGTTTAGGGAGTATAATTGAGAAGTTTACAGATGATAAGATAAATCTTAGCAATAAACCTGTTCTTGATGATAATGGTAATGTGAAATTTCCTGCCCTTGATAATCATACAATGGGTACGATGTTCGAGGAACTGCTCAGAAGATTTAATGAAGAAAACAATGTAACGGAGGCCGGTGAACATTTCACGCCTCGTGATTATGTAAAACTGCTTGCAGATTTGGCTGTTATACCAATTGCAGACAAAATTAAAGACAATACATATACGGTATATGATGGTGCTTGCGGAACTGGTGGTATTCTTACTATTGCTCAAGATCGCATTAGAGAGGTTGCTAACGAAAGAGGCAAGAATGTTCAAGTTCTGATATATGGACAAGAGCTTCAACCTGAAACTTTTGCGACCTGTAAAGCAGACCTGATGATTTCAGGAGATATTCAGGCATTTCAGTATGTACATGGTACAGAGATGCGTGAATACATAGCGTTCGATAGTACCATTTCACGAGATGGACATCCTGGCGAAACTTATGACTTTTGTATCTCTAATCCTCCATTTGGTACTCCTTGGAAGGAGGATCTCAAGAAGCGAGGATTAGCAGAGACTGAGAAGAAGAAGTTTACTGACAGTCGCTTTACATTGATTGGGGAAGATGACGTGGAAATATCATTTATCCCTGATATTGGCGACTGTCAAATGATGTTTCTTGCAAATAATCTTTCACGAATGAAAAATACCACAGAGTTAGGTACTCGTATCGTGGAGGTTCATAACGGCTCTTCTCTCTTTACAGGCGATGCCGGTAGTGGTGCAAGTAACCTTCGTCAATATATTATTGAAAATGACCTGTTGGAAGCAATTGTGGCTATGCCAGAAAAAGACTTCTACAATACAGGTATTGGTACATTTATATGGATTGTAACAAACCGCAAGGAAGAACGCCGTCGCGGTTATGTTCAACTGATTGATGCGACAGAAATTAAGTCTCCGTTGCGTAAGAATTTGGGAGAGAAGAATTGTGAAACTACCGAATCTGACCGACAGCAGATTGTAAAATTGCTTACCGACTATGCAGAAACGCCGCAAAGCAAGATTTTCCCGAACAATGAGTTTGGCTATTGGAGTGTGAAGGTATGCCGTCCTCTGCGCCTTCGTTTTGAGTATAATGAAGAGCGTGAGGCTGAAATGTGCCGTAAGGAGAAGGATACTGCCGTTTGTTGTGAGGTAATGACCTTTGTCAAACAATATGACCATTCGGCTGATCATGATTTCAATGCTCTGCAAGAGTTATTGAAGGTTGCAATAAAAGAAATGAAGAGTAAGCCTAAAAAGAAGCATATTGATTTACTCCAGAAGTACTACACTACAACTTGTTCGGACGCAGAAATCGTTTTTGACTCAGATGGTTGCCAAATTGCAGACAAAGCATTGGAAGATACTGAGATAATCCCATTCCGCTATGAGGGTGGTATTGATGGATTCTTGCAGAATGAGATTTTACCATACACCCACGATGCTTGGATAGATGAAAAGTTTATACAAGTTGGATATGAGCTCTCATTTACAAAATACTTTTATAAGCCAAAGGCATTACGTTCTATAGAGGATATAACACGAGATATTCGTGCTATTGAGGAACGCACTGAGGGTATGTTGGATGATATTTTGGGTAAGGTATGAGACAGTACGATGAATATAAAGATACGGGTATAGAATGGTTGCCAAAATTGCCAAGTCATTGGCAACTTGAACAACTACGCAAGTATATTCGTCAGGTATCTAAGAAGGGATATCCTGAAAAACAATTGCTATCAGTTACACGAGAGCAAGGCGTAATTGTGCGTGATACAGAATCAAAAGAAGAGAATCACAACTTTATCCCAGAAGATCTTAGTGGTTATAAGTATGTTGAAGAGGGACAACTCGTAATCAATAAGATGAAATCGTGGCAAGGGGCATATGGAGTATCAGATTATGAGGGAATAGTTAGTCCGGCATATTTTGTTTGTGATTTAGATTTTTCTATTAAGAGATTCTTTAGTTTAGCGTTAAGAAGTAGTATTTATATTAGTTTCTTTGCGCAATATTCCAAAGGAATTCGTGTTGGCCAATGGGATTTATCGCCAGTCGCCCTCAAGTCCATTCCATTTTTGGAACCACCTCTTGCCGAGCAAGAGAAAATTGTGAGTTATCTTGAAAGTAAAACCCTATGTATAGATGCGTATGTTCGAGAGAGAGAGAGAGTTACAGCTGCTTAATGAACTAAAAGAGGCTGAGGTTTCCAATGTTATCGCACGAGGTTTGAATCCCGATGTGAAGATGAAGGATAGTGGTATTCCGTGGATTGGTATGATACCAGAACACTGGGAGGTTCGCCGTCTCTCACAAGTTTCATATGAACATTTTATCTCGAATAAGAATATTCATCACCAAAATCTGTTATCTCTTAGTTATGGGAGAATAATTAGAAAGGATATTAATACTACGGAAGGTCTATTACCTGCATCATTTGATACTTATCAAGTGGTTGAGGAAGAAAATATTGTTTTACGTCTTACAGATTTACAAAATGATCAAAAGAGTCTTAGAGTTGGGTTAGTTAAAGAAGAAGGTATTGTAACTTCTGCATATATATGTCTAGGCGTTTTAAATGATTCAATCATTCCTTCTTATTTGTATAATACTCTTCATTCTTACGATATCAAAAAGTTGTTTTACAGTATGGGAGGGGGATTAAGGCAGAATTTAAATTGGCAAGGTCTGAAAAAGATTGATATTCCTCTCCCTCCTATTGAAGAACAGTATGCAATTGTTGATTATATCGAGGATAAATGTGCGAAAGTAAACTCTCTTATGGCTGAACTTGAAGCAGAAATAGAGTATTTGAAAGAATATAAACAGAAACTTATTGCAGATTGTGTAACAGGCCAAATAAATGTGCAATCTGAATTATAAATAGATGAAGTTATGGTAACTGACACATCAGAGAAAAATCTTGAGACTATCCTTGTGAGCTATTTGTGCGATGCACAGGGTTACGAAGAGGGAACTTCAGAGGATTATAACAAGAACTATGCACTCGATACTGAACGCGTAAAGCGATTTATTCTCTCTACACAAAAAAAGAAAGCTGAGAATACAGCCTGTTTTACGAGCGAAGTATCAGAACGCAAGTTTTTTGCCGAGTTGAATAAACAACTTGCTTCTCGTGGTATTACTGATGTGTTGAGAAAAGGATTCCGTTACATATCGGAGCTCTTCGATATGTACTATCCGTTGCCGTCTGAGTTGAATCCTACAGCTCAGGAAATGTATGCAAAAAATATTTTTTGTGTAACAAGACAATTGTTCTATAGCAAGGACAATTCGAATAGCATTGATGTAATGGTTTCGTTGAATGGAATGCCAGTGATGACAATGGAACTGAAAAACCATTACACCAATCAAACCGTTGAGAACGCCATAAGACAATATCAAACTGACCGTGATGCGAGTGATCCGCTACTTGTGCCTAAAAGATGTGCCGTACACTTTGCTGTTGATGATGATAATATCCGTATGTGTACTTGGCTTTGCGGTAAAAGCTCTTGGTTTTTACCATTCGACAAAGGTCTCAATGGTGGTGCAGGTAATCCTGTTAATCCCAATGGCCTGCGCACATCATATCTTTGGGAGGATATATTAAAGAAAGAATCTTTGTCGGATATACTTGAAAATTATGCACAAGTTGTAAAAAAGAAAGATGAGAAGACCGGTAAGGAGAAGGTTTCTGTTGTGTGGCCGCGCTATCATCAATTGGAGGTCGTCCGACAATTATTAGCCGAAACGCGAGCAAAAGGTGTTGGCCAGCGTTATTTGATTCAACACTCGGCTGGTTCGGGCAAGTCTAATTCAATAACTTGGTTGGCATATCAACTTGTTGGTTTACTGGATGGTACAGAACCTTTAATGGATAGTGTCATTGTTGTTACAGACCGAGTAAACTTGGATAAGCAAATTCGTGATAACATCGCCTCCTTCAAGCGTTTGTCTAATCTTGTCGCTTGGGCCGATAGTGCAGAAACATTGCGTAAGAATTTAGAGAGTGGCAAGAAGATTATTATCACAATAGTACACAAATTTCCATTCATCCTCGAAACCATTGGTTCGGAGATGAAGCATAAACGTTTTGGTATTATCATAGACGAAGCACATAGTAGCCAGAATGGTTCTATGTCTGCAAAAATGAACATTGCCCTTAGCGGCAATGTCGGAGAAAATGGTGAAGACTTGGAAGATAAGCTAAATGCTATTATTGAGGGGCGTAAGATGGTGAAAAATGCGAACTACTACGCATTTACTGCTACGCCAAAGAACAAAACGCTTCAAATGTTCGGAACTGCCTTTGAACAGCCGGATGGCGAAATCGGGCATCGACCATTCCACGAGTATACAATGAAGCAAGCAATTGAAGAGGGCTTCATTATGGATGTACTCAAGCACTATACGACATATAACAGCTACTATAAAATAGTCAAAGCCATAGAATCTGATCCTGAGTTTGAAAAGAAGCAAGCCCAGAAGAAACTTAGAGCATTCGTGGAGAGCCAGCCAGAAACAATTCAGCAGAAGACTTCTATTATAGTGGAGCATTTCCATAGCCAGATTATTGACAAGGGCAAGATGGGTGGACAAGCTCGTGCCATGGTGGTAACAAGTAGTATTCTTCGAGCAATAGAGTTTTACTATGAAATCAGTCGCTTGCTTGAAGAACGTAAGAGCCCTTATAAGGCGATTGTAGCATTCTCTGGTAGCAAGAATTATGGTGGTAAAGATGTTACAGAATCTGACGTAAATGGTTTCCCGTCAAAAGATATTGAGGATAATATGGAGCGTGATCCGTATCGTATCTTAGTAGTAGCCGAAAAGTTCCAAACTGGATATGATCAGCCATTGCTCCATACGATGTATGTGGATAGAGTCTTAACAGATGTAAAAGCTGTTCAGACCCTGTCTCGCTTGAATCGTTGCCATCCCAAAAAACGAGATACTTTTGTACTTGATTTTGCCAATGACGCAGAAAGTATTAAAAACTCGTTCCAGCGATTCTACAAGACAACAATATTGTCAAAAGAGACTGACCCGAATAAGTTGAATGACCTCATTCAAGAGATTGAAAGTGCTAATATATATTCTGAAGAGGATATATACATACTCAATGAAAAATATTGGGCAGGTGCTTCTCGTGAGGAGATTGACCCTATAATCAACAATTCTGTAGAGCGATTCAAAGAGCTTGATGAGAATATTCAAATCAGATGCAAGAGTAGCATTAAATCCTTCTTGCGTACATATCCTTTTCTCGCAGCCGTTTTGCCTTTTAAAAGTGTGGAATGGGAAAAATTAAACACATATTTCTCATTGTTGATACACAAGTTGCCAGTGTTGAGAGGTGAGGATTTTACCGAAGGACTCATTGAAGCAATTGATTTTGATCAATACCGAATTGTTAAAGGTGAGGAGCAAAAAATTGAACTGGAAAACTCTGATGCCGAGATTGAGCCAACTCCTGTGGGTACACCTAAAGGTAAAGCAGAACTCAATATGGCGAGATTGAGCGAGATATTGGATGAGTTTAATGGTATTAATTGGCTGGATAAGGAAAAAGCGAAACAGCAACTTGAGGAGTTGCCTGTACGCTTGCAAGCAGATGAAGCGTTTGTGAATGCCGCCCGAAATAGCGACAAAGAAACAGCTCAACAGCAATGTAATATGTCATTGATGATGATTATTGCACGAATGCTTAATGAGAATACAGAATTCTGTAGAAATTATCTCGACAACCCTGATTTTATGAATTTCATTAATCAGAGAGTATTTAATGCAGCATATGAAAACGCAAATAAATAAGATATCATGAAACTCGGAAAGATTAAACGTATTAATGACCTGCGTTCTGTTTGGCAGCATGAAACAAAGGACTTTAGTAAATGGCTTGCCCAAGAATGCAATTTGCAGCAATTAAGTGATGCTATTGGAATTGATATCGTCTTAGAAGAATGTGAGTCTTCTGTTGGAAGTTTCAATGTAGATCTATATGCTATTGAGGAGGGTGCAGAAAGACGTATTATAATTGAAAATCAACTTGAAGACACCAACCATGACCACCTTGGCAAGCTTATCACTTATGCGTCAGGGAAAGGTGCGGAAGTCATTGTGTGGATAGTAAAACGCGCACGTGACGAACATCGTCAAGCAATAGAATGGCTGAATCAAAATACTGGTGTTAAAATAGGCTTTTTTCTCGTAGAAATTGAATTATGGCAAATTGATGATTCTGCAATTGCTCCAAAATTTAACGTAGTAGAACGTCCTAATGACTGGGCTAAACAAATGAAGAATGTCGCTAGTTTAAGCGAGACCAAACAGCTGCAACTTAATTTTTGGCAACAACTATCAGAGTATATTAAATCAAATGAATCCTTTGCCAAGGAATTTTCTGCGAGAAAAGCACAGCCACAACATTGGTATGACTTGAGTGTCGGAAGTTCATCATACCATGTTAGCTTAACTGTAAATACGCAGAAAAAACGTTTAGGTGCTGAAATATATATACCTGACGACAAAGATAAATTCGCCATGTTCAAGCAGTATGCACAAGAAGTAGAAGAGTCAGTAGGCGGCAAGGTAGAATGGAGAGAAGCGGACAAAGCAACTCGCATTATTACTCTTTATTCTTATGATATAAGTAATGAAAGCCAATGGAACTTTGCATTTGAATGGTTGATGAACAAGGCTTTGATATTTAAAAGAATTGCAAAGCAGTTTGATAAATAGATGCCTAAGTATTAGATATTTTCTCGCAAATTAGAATCATTGTAAGCTTATGTTGATTAAAACGGATATTTCGAGTGATTTCTTAAACTTATTTACCAAAATCTTTGAAAATGAAATATTGGAAGGTGGTAATAGGTTGAATGTGTTTATGTTGAAAATATCTAACAATCAATTTAATTATGGTAATCTAAGCGAAGAATTAGAAAATGCATTAATAACGTATGCTTTATCTCGACATACATGTAATGAATTAATTGAACAAAAGAAGTTTGGAAATTTAGCTTCACAAGCAAGAGAGAAATTAAGACGTGCTAAAAGTAACACAGGAGAATTAGGAGAACTTCTTTTGTATTGCTTGTTAGAGTCGCACTTACATGCTCCCAAGCTGCTTACAAAATTAGAATTGAAAACAGCTTCAAATGAGTATGTTAAGGGAGCTGATGGCGTTCATTTGTTAAAGATTGGTGATGCATCATATCAAATGGTTTTTGGAGAATCAAAACTACATGGAGATTTGAAAAGCGGAATTATTTCTGCGTTTGAATCTATCAAAACAATGTTAGACAACGACCTCGACAAAATGAGATATGAAGTTCATTTGGTAAATACGAATTTGTTAAAAGAGACAGTATCGGAGGACTCGTATGAAATATTAAAGAAAATCTTAATACCAAGTGAGAATGATGAAAATCTAAATCTTGATAATTCTTTTGGAGTCTTCCTAGGTTTTGACATTTCAATGTCAGATGATGAACGTCGTGTTAGTAATGCTGAATTTAGAACTAATATATCGGAAAAAGTAAAGTCTAGTATAAATAAAATAGTGCTGACAATTAATGAGCTGTTGAAGAAGAACGAGTTTATCGGCTACAACTTTTATTTTTACATTTTACCATTTTCTGACTTGGATAAAACTAGATCGGAAATCATAAACAGGTTGAAAAAATAATAGCTATGATTCTGGCAGATAAGATTGCACAAGAGATAATGGGTAGCGAGTATTTTCAATCGCTTTTTGTGATATGTATGGAACGTTCATATTATCAAATACTGAATTTATGTAAATCAATACAATATAAAGAAAAAGAGTATAAAGATTTATTGAGATTTGCCGATTTATTATCAGCATCCTCTTTTTCTGAAGCTCGTAGCTATGCGTACCATATTATAACTTTCTTAAATAGTTCATATAAGAATGAACCATATTATAGAATGGTATCTAAATCTGTATATTATAATCTTGGTAATTTTCCAGCAGTTAATTATTTAACTAAAGAAGATTGTAACGAGGCTGTACTTCCATTAGATAAAATGATACAAATAGATGCTAAGAAAGCCTTACAAGAGATTCCAAATTCAGATGGAATATACTTTACTGATACTCAATATGATTTATATTCGGGGTTAAGTGAATCCAGGGAATTTAGCTTCTCTGGACCGACATCTATGGGCAAATCCTTTATTATAAAAGCATTTATAAGTAGAATAATACACAATAGACCTCCTGAAAATTTAGCGGTAATAGTTCCTACTAGAGCTCTTATCAGCCAGTTTACTCTCGAAATAAAAAAGACTTGGGTATACAACTGGAACGTAATAAATATAAGGTTGTTACAAATTCAAATATATCAGAACTTATTCTTGAAAATAATACAAATCTAATTCTCGTGTTAACTCCAGAACGGCTGATTAGTTTTTTGTCTCAAAACGAAAATCCTTCAATAGGTTTTTTATTTGTGGATGAGGCACATAAAATAGCACAAGACGATACTAGGAGTATAACAACATATATTGCTATAGAGAAGACACTAAAAAAATATCCTACAACCAAACTTTATTTTTCATCTCCTAATGTCTCTAATCCGGATATTCTGTTAAAGTTGTTCAGAAAAGATGAGCAGAATTCTTTTAAAACAGAGGAGACTACAGTTGCTCAGAATCTTTTTTTCTCTGATTTGAGTGAGAGGAAATTTTCATATTTTTATGGTAATGAGTTTCTTCCAATATCCACTAAAATCCCGGAAAGTGCCAGAACGGTAAATGGCTTTTTTGTAACTTATGGGAGAGATAGTAATTTGGTGTATTGTAATAGTGTAAGACGTACAATTGCTTATGCTACTCAGTTTGCTAATACAATATCCATAGATGATGCAACTAGAACAAACAATAAATTAAAGAAAGCATCTAAAATTATTGGTGATTATATTCATCCTGATTACTATTTAGCAAGTATCATAAAAAAGGGGGTAGCGTATCATTTTGGCAATATGCCACAATTGATACGTAATCTAATCGAGGATTTATACAAGAATGGAGATATAAAATATATTTTTTGCACCTCTACATTATTAGAAGGCGTAAATATGCCTACGCAAAATTTATTTATACTCGATAATAAGAAACATCGGTCAGAACTCAAATCCATTGATTTTTGGAATCTTGCCGGGAGAGCAGGTCGTATGTCTCGAGAATTACAAGGAAATGTTTTTTGTATAAAACATAATGAATGTGATTGGAAAGGAAGCGCATTTTTTAAAAGTAAAAAAGTTGAGCTTATCCCAACTGTATACGACCGGATAAATAAAAATTTGAAAAGAATAGAAAATCAAATTAAGAATAATGAAATAAAGACAGGAACAGAGGAAGAAAAAAGAATTTTGCGTTATATAGCCAATATCATTTGTATCGATATTTTGGAACCGAAAAGTGGGTATCAAAGTCCAATTATAGAAGAGCTAATAAAAAGAAATAAGATTCAGATATTAGAATTGGCCAAAAGTAAAAATTCTAATATTGAGGTGCCATTTTCGTTATTAGACTCAAATGAGTCTATCGACATCAGTATTCAAAATACAGTATATAAACAGTTGCTTGAATTACACGCTGATAAAAAACAAATTACATTATCTGGCAATGTGGATTATGAGAATTGTCTAAGAATTCTTGAAAGGTTTTATCATCTATATAATTGGGAAAAAACAAACATTAAGGAATTGAATAATGTGAATAGCCTAAAGTATTATGCATTTATTATGAATCAATGGATTAATGGAGTAAGTCTCAATCAAATAATATCAGACTCTATTAAATATAAAGAGTCTAATCAATCATTTATACGACTGCCTTCTGGTGCTAATGAGATATTTAGCTCAAAAAAGAAGGAGCATGTAAATATTTTAATAGGTGAGATTATTCGAGATATAGAAAAGGTTATTAGATTCCATTTCGAAAAATATTTCAATCATTACTTCTTAGTATTGAAGCATATTTTGGGAGAAGATAACGCCGGTGATAATTGGGCTGTATTACTTGAATATGGAACTAGAAATAGAATTGTGATAGCATTGCAGAATTTAGGCTTGTCAAGATATACCGCAAATATAGTGTATGATAAATGTCGAGCAGCTTTAATAGTTGAAAATGGTAAGCTAAAAGGATTTGAGAAGTCTTTAATTTTAAGTATGCTTCGACAAAATTCATTGGAATATGACGAAGTCTACGAATTATTATAAAAGGCAATAATACTTATGTTACAAGATATTCAATTCATATTATATAACCTTCCGGAAAAGGAAGGTAAGGTGCAGGTAATCATCAGGGATGAAACCATTTGGTGTACCCAAAAGGCGATGGCTCAACTTCTTGGTGTGGATATGACTGTCGTTTTCAAGCATCTCAAAAATGTATTCGAGTCGTCAGAGCTACAGCAAGATTCAGTATGTGTAAAATTTGCACATACTTGGCGATATAGTTTTGTATCGATTATTGTATAATTTATGGCAAAGAATATAGAAATACGAAATAGTACAGCAGAGTTCCTAATCTTTATGCTTGAGGGCAAAGAAGATGGAATTCAGGTGATGTATAAGAATGAAACCATTTGGGCAACGCAAAAGGCGATGGCGCAGCTTTTTGATTGCTCAACTGACAACATTGGACTTCACTTAAAAAATATATTCGTATCCGGGGAACTTGTCAAAGATTCAGTTACCGAGAAAAACTCGGCAACTGCCGCAGACGGGAAGAATTATCAAACAATGTTCTATAATCTTGATGCCATTATCAGTGTTGGATATAGAGTTAATTCTGTTCGTGCCACTCAGTTTCGGCAGTGGTGTACTTTCGTACTCCGCCAGTTTGCCATCCGTGGATATGTACTTGATCATAAGCGAATGGAGAACGGGGCTTTCTTAGGTGTAGATTACTTTGAACATTTGCTTGCCGAAATAAGGGAGATAAGGCTGAGTGAGCGTCGTTTTTATCAGAAACTGACCGATATTTATGCTACGGCTATAGACTATAACAAAGATGCTCCGACAACTCGTCTTTTCTTCAAAAAGGTACAGAACAAAATGCACTATGCTGTGCATGGGCATACTGCTGCGGAGTTGATAGTCGAACGAGCTGATGCGAATAAGGAACACATGGGATTGACCACTTGGGAAAACGCTCCGAATGGAAAAATTGTCAAAACAGATGTGTCTGTAGCAAAGAACTATTTGCGAGAAAAAGAATTGGAAGAAATGGGCAGAATAGTCAATG
>OGHO01002880.1_pt1 | contig 12342 bp, 8 predicted proteins | sample 1571421 | NCBI WGS metagenome assembly OGHO01 (sample SAMEA2581937, study PRJEB24529) | metagenome | biome: Human gut stool | place: China | collected 2011
TCATCGGTAGGATATACAGCGGGGAAAAGTACAGGATTGGACTTCATGACCATTCCGTAAACTTCTGATCCTGAATAAATAGGGCCTTCATAAGTGTCAAAGATTCCACTTAAGTTTACTCTTACCTGGGTCGTTTTTGTCACATTGATGTTGACATTAGCCCTCATCTGATAAGTCTGAAGATTGATATTGTTGTTGAAGTTGTTCTTGCCGTCTACGTTGAGCAAACCCTGGTCTTTGGTATATCGCAGAGACACGTAATACGTAGCCGAATTTCCTCCGCCACTGATGCTCATGTTGGCTCTTCCATTCCAGGTCGAGTTCTTCATTAGTTGCCTTCTCCAGTCATTTGTAGGATAAATGATAGAACCAGATCCCGGAACGGTTCTGTCTATTTTATCATCACTATACATGACAGGGGCGGAAGGATCACGTGTTAAGATGGCTTCATTATGCAATTTCATGTAAGTGACAGGGTCTGCCAACTCAATATTACTGGTCGGACGAGAATTACTTCCCTCTATTCTTACATCAAACTTAGTTTTTCCTCTCTCTCCCTCTTTTGTCTTTACCAGAACGACGCCATTAGCTCCTCTCGAACCGTAAAGGGCCGTTGCCATGGCATCTTTCATGATTGAAAAACTTTCGATATCATCGGGATTCAAACGCCCTAAGTCCGTACTTGTAGATTCAATGTTATCAATCAGAATCAAAGGACTGGTGTTAAATCCGAAAGATGCGATACCACGTACAAAAAAGCTAGCATCGTCCGCACCCGGCTCTCCTGATGTCTGATAAGAAATAATACCGGCTACCTGACCTGCCAATGCAGTTGTCATATTACTGCTCGGCACTCTCAGGCTCTTTGGCGAAAGTGTAGTGATAGAACCAATCACACTCTCCTTCTTTTGTGTTCCGAATGCCACAATTTCCACTGCATCCAGTTCATTTACGTTTTGTGAAAGTTGGATGGTAACGTTTGTTTTCCCTTTCAGTGGAAATTCTTGTGTATTATATCCAATAAAGCTGACTACCAGCACATCCTTTTGAGGAGAAGCCATCAAAATAAACTTACCATCCAGATCTGTGACAGTTCCACTGGTGGGATTACTTTTAAGAGTAACATTCGCTCCAGGTATTCCTTCACCGCTCTCATCAAAGACCTGCCCGGTAATCTTAACTTTTGCATCACTTTGCTGCTGACTCTTTTCATCACCAGTCATTTTCTGTTGCCCATCTTGCGAATATGCTCCTATCGCGACAAAGCAAGCTAGCAGAAACAAATAAAACTTTTCAATTTTCATAAATTATTAGATTAGTTAATGATAAATACTTGTTTTCCATTTAAAAGAGATTCTTTCTCATTTCATTCATAGGCTTTTATATTTTAGATTCAACATTTTTCAGATTACATACAGAAACGTCTCCGATTACCAACCTGCGTGCTCTTCTTTGTTTTCACTCCAATCGGCACTTCGCTTCTTTTCGCCGGTATAGTTCCATTCAATCTCGTCAGTTTATTCTTTTCCATTATATGTTGCAACGGTTTTAATTGTATTCTTACCTTGTTCCAAGGTTACATCATCCAAGACATAGTGCACATCCGTGTAGCCTTGGCGTATACCCGTCAGTTCTTTTCCATTAAGATACACTTGCGGTGTACCTATGTTAGAATAAACAGTGACGGAAGTATGTTTTCGTTCGCGGTCGATGTTGCGACGCTGGGTCAGGTAGAGTACGGGATCTTTACTCCAGTTAGCTTTATACCAGTAATAGGAGTCTTTTTTGATTTTCCGGTCAAAAGTGATCAACCCCTTCAAGTTACGGGCAGGTATACCGCCACGGCTCCACATCGGTACACCAAAGTCAAACATATTCCAAAGATAAGAAGCGATGATATAGGGATGCTTTGCAATGACACTCCATTGGTATTCATGCGTCTTGGTCTGAAAAGTTTCCGGATAGAAAGACTTTCCCCAGTTCAGAGCATCACCCAGATATTCTGTCTGATGGTCCAGATTTGCATCAGCACCATATTCCGTCAACATCAGTTTCTGCCACGGGTATTTCTCCTCCAGCCCTTTTACCCAAGGCTCGATATCCTGCAACTTTTTCTCATACCATCCGAAGTAGCGGTTCATTCCCTGAATATCCGCATTTTGATTGACCGGATGCTCTGCATGGCCATAACCATTTACAGATACAGTGTAGCGGTCAGGATCCTCTGTCTTGGCCAGATTATGCAGAGTTTGTGTCAGTCCTGCCGTATATTCGTGGGGCTGGTATACTTCATTGTGCAATCCCCATACATAAATGGAAGGGTGATTGAAACTTTGACGAATCAGTTCACGAAGCTGAGACTGTGCATTTTCGGCTTCATATCCTGTCACCCGATTCACAAAAGGAATCTCTGCCCAGATGACCAATCCCAAAGAATCGCAACGGGAATACAGGTAATCCGACTGTTGATAGTGGGCGAAACGGACAGTAGTCGCTCCGATATCCATAATCTGAGCCAAGTCGAAATCATGTTCTTTGTTGGTAAGCGCACTACCCAATCCCCACCAATCCTGATGACGGGTTACCCCATACATCGGGTATTTCTCACCATTCAAGTAGAAACCTTTGCCTGGCACAATCTCATATCTACGAACACCCAATGGCTGTACCACCTCATCAATTACTTTTCCGTCCGCCAGTAAGCGGGAAATAACCTTATATAAATAAGGGTCCTTACGTCCCTGCCACAGATGCGGTTTATTCAGTTTGAAGGTAGAAATGTAAGTCTGTGTTCCCTGCGGAGTGAGTACCAAAGGAAGGCGATGGGAAGTGACCTTCTTGCCATTCTGCGTATAAATGGTATTTTCGAGTACCAAGTCAGCAGGAGTAAGACTTCCATTGTCCAGCTTCACTTTCACTGTGATATCGGCAGAGCGTTTCGATACATTCCTTTGAGTAATATATACACCCGGAGAGGCACAATCGGTAACTGTAATGTTATTCTGTTCAGTAATAATCAGCCATACCGGACGATAGATACCTCCGTAAACCCCAAAAAGATTGTGATTTACCGGAATCACATCAGAACGTGAAGCATTATCCGCCTTTACCATTATCTCATTCTCAGCTCCCAGTTTCAATGCGGTTCCAATTTCAAAAGCAAAGGCGCTGTATGCTCCCCGGTGCATTCCGACAAGTTTACCGTTGACATACACTTCTGTGTTGGCGCCCACACCTTCAAAGCGAAGAAATACACGCTTCCCTTTCAACTCATTGCCAAAGAATTGTGTTTTCCTGTAATAACCAACTCCTTCATAGAAAGCATCAGCTTTTACCTGCATATCTTTAGCGTTCCAGGTATGAGGCAAGTTTACAGTTTCCCAGTCCGCATTCCATTGAGCAGCGACCTTCACCGGGTCCTGTGAAAAAGGCCCGCGTTTGAATAGCCATCCTTCATTGAAAGAGGTCACTTCCCGGGCAGAGAGTGAAAGAATCTGCCCGATAAGCGCTGATAAAATGAGTATATATTTAAACTTCATAGAATCGTTTCTTTATCATTTATGTTAAAGCATCTCGATAAATACTTTTTGTTCCTTTAGCTGCACGAACTTTAAGCTGAATTACATAAGGTTCACCCGGATTCTTTTTAGGAACAGATACGTTATATTCATTGCGGGTTGTCTCAACAACAGTGATATCTTCACCGGTAGTCAGCAAAGTGGCTTTTTCTACTGTAATGCCTTTCGGAGTCTTTACAATCAACCGTTCACTATAAGGCTGATTGAATACTACCATATAAACTTCATCGTTTTTACCACGTGTATAATATCCCCAGTCTTGTTTTTCAAATCCGGCATAATCGCAAGCATAAACAGCTTTTCCGTAACGATTCATCCACTTACCAATCGCTGTAGCCATTGCTTTCTCTTCGGGACGGAAATCACCATCTGCCTGAGGCCCGAAGTTGACAACCATGTTTCCACCCATCGAAACAGCGTGTACAATGCGGTCAATGACTTCAATCGGAGTTTTCACATAGCTCAATGACCAGTCTTTGTGATATCCCCATTGATTTTCGGGTATAGTCATGCAGGCTTCCCAGTCCCACTGTGTAACTTTGAGATCTTTCACCGGATCGGGCAAGCGGCGTTCGTAGCCGGATTCGTAGTCACCCATCAGACGACCATTGCTATCAAAATGACGCTTTCCTTTGTCATCAGCACGCAAGCGGCTATTGATGGCAACACCCGGAACGAGTTCCTTCAACATTTGCTCTGCATGAGCTGTCCACCAACCATTCTTTTTAATGCTGGCATCCCACGTACCATCAAACCAGAAATCTTTAACGGTCGGGTAACGTGTTGCCAGTTCTTTCAGTTGATTGTCGGTAAATTCAAGGAAACGGCTGAAGGCGATGCTATCTTCTTTGGATTTTATATCATAACGATAATCCGGATTACTCCAGTCCATCACTGAGAAATAGAAGTGTACATCAATTCCTTCGTCATTATAGGCTTTCACCAACTCGCCTAATATATCACGCTTATACGGGGTATTTGCTACAGTATATTTAGTATACTTACTAGGCCACAGACAGAAACCTTCATGATGTTTCGTTGTAATCTTGACATACTTAGTACCCATTTCTTTGGCCATCTTTGCCCATTTCTTTGCATCGAATTTCGTAGGGTTCCATTGGTCCATCAGTTTCAGCCATTCATCAGCAGGTACTTTTGCCCAGCTTTTCAGCCATTCGGCAGCTCCGCCATATACTTTTCCGTTCCATTCTCCCCCGGGGATAGCATACAGTCCCCAGTGGATGAAAGCACCCAGACGGTTGTCACGGAACTTCTGCATGGCAGGGGCTTGCCGTTTACCTTCATTCGTAGCTCCATATTTCAAAGGAATTTCCTTCTTTGCTTCTTGAGCAAACGTTACAGAACTGACAGTAATCAATAATAAGAGTAATGTTATTAATCTGCTTTTCATGCGATAAATTATTGTGTTTTTCATACTTATTTTATTGTCTTTGATTCTATGTATTAAAACAGAATGAAAGCATTGCAAAAATAGGAGACCTATATGACATCCATAAACACAAATTTTGCAAAAAGAACATTTCTGCATCCACATGGAAGATTTGGTCACCTATAATGGAAGATTTGGATACATCGCCCTTCTTTTTCTGCACAAATGATGTTATCCAACGTATAGCAACCTATAGGCAGACATTGGGGGGATTAATACCTGGTTTGTCAGGTATTAACAGCTGATATATCAGGTATTAACAACTGAATTGTCGGATATTAATAGCTGATATGCCGGATATTAATACTTGAGAAGTCAGGTAATGAAACAACTATTCCTTCCTACTCCTGACTCCTTGCGGAGCAATCCCGAAGAAGGCTTTAAAGGATTTGCTGAAATAACGGGGAGAAGAAAAGCCGAGCCGAACGGAAATCTCTGTTATATTTAGTTCCGGATGCTCTGTCAGCAAAGACATAGCTTCATCCAGCTTCACTTTCAAGATGAACTCATTCGGAGTTAACCCGGTCATTTGTTTAAACTGCATATATAATTTGCTACGTCCCATACATAATTCTGAAGCAAGCGCAGTAACATCAAAATCAGGGTTCTCAAAATTCTCTCTGACAATATTTACACATTTCGTCAGCAGTTCTTTATCTTTCTCGTTAATAGCTTCCGCTACAGGAGATTCCGTAATGATCTTACCCGCATAATGTGCAATCAGACGTTTCTTGTTTTTTATCAAGTTATTGCAACGGGCCACCAATACCTTTATATTAAACGGCTTCGTTATATAATCATCCGCTCCGAACATCAAACCTTCTACAACATATTCCACAGAAGTCTGTGCTGTCAACAGAACGACAGAAATATGAGAAAGTTCTACATTGGTCTTGATTTTATAGCACAAGTCCTTACCTGACATCTCAGGCATAATCACATCACTTACTATCAGATCCGGTTGTATTTGTTGCGCCATCTCCAGTCCTTCGCGTCCATTACACGCAGTATATACATTATACATCGGTAAGAATATATCTTCCAGCATGGACAATAGTTCGGTATTATCATCTACCAAAAGAATCGTAGGCTTATCTTCTTCATCCATATTTTTCTGCGATTCAGGTTCTTTTATCTCTTCCGCCATCAACTGTCCATAAGAAGATACAGAAGCTTCCGGAATAATCAGTGACTCCCGACCTTCCGTCACAGCCATCTCTTCATCACTGAAATGTCGGTTTCCTAAAGGCAGAGACAAGATAAACTTAGTACCCTCACCAACAGTACTTTCTACCTCAATCTTTCCATGATGCATATTCATAATTCCTTTTGCCAACGCCAATCCGATGCCTGTCCCCAAAGTAAAAGAAGAGGAAGAAGAGGCATTATCCGTCTGATAGAACCGGTCGAATATCTTCGAAATATGTTCAACCGGAATCCCAATACCCGTATCACACACTGAAACTACGGCCTGTGAAGCAACTTTCCTTACTTCTACAGTTATATTTCCCTTATTGGATGTATACTTAAAAGCATTCGACAATAAATTAAAAATCACTTTCTGTAACTGTATTGGATCAAACCAGACAGAAATCGTTTCCTCTACAGAATCAAAGCGATATGTGATCTCCTTTTTTTGTGCATATTCATAAAAACACATATAAATCTGACGAGTAAAAGTAACCAAATTCTGTTCTTCAACTCTGAGTTTCAAATAACCCTGCTCCTGTTTGCGAAAATCGAGCAACTCGGAGATCAAATTCCGCATATGCCAGGCGTTTTTATATATACGCTGAATACGATTATAAACGGTTGTGCCCAAATCCATTTGCATCAATACTTCAATTTGCCCCAGAATAAGCGTTAATGGAGTACGAAATTCATGAGAAATATTAGTAAAGAAGCGCAATTTTACTTGATTGAGTTCTTCAATCCTCTCTTTTTCTTTTCGCTCAAACTCCAATGAAGACCTCAGAGCCGCCTGCCGTGTTTTAAAACGAACAAATGCGACCATCAATGCAGTCAGACAAAGAACATAAAACAGATATGCCCATATGGTAGCATAAAAAGGAGCGGAAACATGTATATTCAAGCAGATTGCATCTTTCAAACTCTCCTTATTTTCCATCGAACGAACTTTGAGCGTATAATCTCCGGGAGGCAGATTGGTGTAAGTAACCGTAGTGCCGGAAGTCTGGGTCCACACTTTATCGAAGCCATCCAGATAATATTCAAACAAACGATTACGGTCACTATTATAATTAAAAGTAGCAAATTCCACTGTTACGTTATTCTGCTGATAGCTTAAAAAGATATCCGATGTTTTCGCCAATATCTCAGTCAGGATGCCGGACTCATCACCAGGAACTATTTCTTCATTGAAAATAAACAATTTATCAAAATTCAAGAAGCTTTTGACCTGAGATTCATAAAAGGACCGCTCTTGAAACATAGCCAATCCATTGGTACCACTTATATAAATAATCCCATTTTTGCTTCGATATAAAGCGGACCCCAAATTATAAGTCTGACGAAACAAGTGATAAGTCTCTTCTGTAACCTCTTTTTCACGATCAAAGATAGAAAGCCCTTTCCCATGCAAAACAAGCAGACAATTATCCCTGGCAGACTCGCAGATATAATAACAATAATTACTCGGAAGTACTCCATTGGTAGTTCCGTAAGACTTGAAAGCATCCTGTTTCTCTTGATACTTGAATATCCCCGCGCCAATTGTACTAAAATAAATATCTCCTTTATTATCTTCAAAAATATGCACGGTTTTGTATCTTCCTACCGTCAACGTGTCTTTCTCGCTATCCGCCAAATATTGAGTCACTTTTGAAGAAGATAAATTGACGCACACTATCCCTCCGCCACCAACAGCAAGCCACATACGCTGCCGGCTATCGATCAGAAACGTTTCAAAAGCATATTCCCGACTGATCAATTTCTGGACAGACGGATCATCCGTAAGCGGTGAGAATTTCTCGGTCACCGGATCAAAAAACACCGGACCACCTTGTGTCAACATCGCAATGCCATCCTTATACTCCTGAATATCGTTCACAATCTCATGAGGCAACGAGGCAGGGTCACCGGTAACATGATGGAGAGTGTGTCCCTTGTTCGATTTTAAATCCAGAACGAACAATCCTCCTAAATGAGTCCCCGCATACAATCGATTGTTCTCCTTTCTATAAAAAACCGACTTGACATTATTACTCCCTAATGTACTCTGATCTCCTTTTTGATACATATATCGGGAGAAAACGCCAGTATCCCCATGATAACAATTCAGCCCTCCACCTTCAGTACAGATCCACACATTTCCTGCACTATCTTCAGTCATTTTACCGACTACCGGAAAGCTGAGACAGTCTTCACGTAAAGGTTCGGCACAATAAAAGCTATGATTATTCTTATCAGGATTGAATACATTCACTCCTCCATAATAAGTCCCGACCCAAATATTACCTTGCATATCTTTATGAAGAGAGAGAATAGAAGTATGGCTTAAAGAATTCGAAGAACTTCCATAACGCGTATAATGACTCCACGTATCAGTAATCGGATCGTAACAATCGATTCCCTTGAACGTACCTACCCAAATATGCTTAAAATCATCTTCCAGCACGCATCGGACCTGATTATCGGATAATTCACCCATTCCCGAATGACTAACATAAGCGGTTGTCTCCCGATCGGGAGAAACACGGTATAATCCGTTCCAGGCTCCCACCCATATATTTCCGGAACTATCACCCAAAATACAATTACCCTTATCAAGGGTAAGTAAAATCTCTTGCCGAAGAGGGTCTTCACGTGATATTGCGACCAAGTATTTTCTGGTAACCACCCATACAGTCTCTCTGTCTACATAGAGTGCTCTTCCCACAAAACCTTTCTGCACACGAGCAAAGAACGTCAGCTCTGTACCCTGTCCCGTATAATAATAAATGCCGTCTGCACAACTCACCCAAAGTGTATCTTTCTTACAAAACAGTCCATACACACCTTTCTGTCGCAGACAAGTGAATTGCTCCGTATAAATATCCAGTTTAATCAGATCGTTTCCCGAACGAATATACATTCTTCCGTTCTTATCTCCACATAATTCGTTAATCTCATTATTAGTCAGTCCATGATTACTTTCCGAAGGCTGGAATACTCTTACATCCTTACCGTTGTATCTATTCAGTCCCTCAGTAGTTCCCAGCCAGACTGCCCCTAACTCATCCTGATAAATTGATGGGATACACACCTGAGATAATCCATCAGATACTCCCAAATGCTTAAAATAATGATTAGTGGCTTCCGCCATCACCATAGATAAAAGACTTAAGAGAAAGGTTATTGTTCTTCGCCACATTTTACACATAATTATATTGCGGGTAGCAAAAATACAAAAAAAACATAATTATTGGTTAAGAATCTCTTTAATTTATACCCTTCCAGCCGAAATGCAGTTTATTCATTTGACGATTCTTGCTAAAATATAGTCCCACAGTATTTTTTCAAGGAAAAATCAATGGTGTTTTTAGGTTAAAACCATATCTTTGCCACAAACTAAAAAGAATAATTGGATGTTAATCACATTTACATTCCGCAAGGATCTCGTTCTGTAAATAATCTGTAAGTCTTCCTCTCATTACAGATTATCCCTTACATTTTCTCCGGCATATTCATGTCAGAGTTGATTTCTATTTTCTAAAAAAATAACAACTATTGTAGGTTCAAATGGTTTTATGCATCCCCCGTATGCCTCCATTTGACGTACACCTAAAACATTAAAAACAATGAGTAACAATAATACATCTATACATGATTTCGATTTCTCTTTCATATGTAACTACTTCAAGCTGCTGAAACGTCAAGGTCCCGGAAGTCCGGAAGCCACACGCAAAGCTGTAAGTTTCATCAACGAACTGACCGATGATGCTAAGATTGCCGATATCGGCTGCGGCACAGGCGGTCAGACACTGTTTCTGGCTGACTACGTGAAAGGACAGATTACGGGCATAGACCTCTTTCCCGATTTTATCGAAATATTCAATGAGAATGCGGTGAAAGCCAATTGCGCCGACAGAGTAAAAGGAATCACCGGATCAATGGACAATCTCCCGTTTCAGAACGAGGAACTCGACCTGATCTGGTCGGAAGGAGCAATCTACAATATAGGATTCGAACGTGGGATGAACGAATGGAGCAAATACCTGAAAAAAGGCGGTTTTATCGCAGTGAGCGAAGCATCCTGGTTCACTTCGGAACGCCCTGCGGAAATAGAAGACTTCTGGATGGACGCCTATCCGGAAATCAGCGTGATCCCGACATGTATTGACAAGATGGAAAGGGCCGGATATACTCCAACAGCCCATTTCATCCTACCGGAGAACTGCTGGACAGAACATTATTTTGCCCCACAAGATGAAGTGCGGGAGACATTCATGAAAGAACACGCGGGAAATAAAACTGCGATGGATTTCATGAAAGGTCAGCAGTACGAACGAAGTCTGTATAGTAAATATAAAGATTACTATGGCTACGTATTCTATATAGGACAAAAAAGATAATCATTATCTGCCGGAGAAGTTGGCAAGATAGGACAACTCTCCGGCTCTTATTATTCTTTATTTTGCATTAAAATGGAAACGAAAGAAATAAATAGGCAGGAATATAAATTACGGATCGACAAAGTGACCGAATATATTCATCAAAACATAGACCAACCTCTATCATTGCATAAGATGGCAGGAATCGCGTGCTTTTCTCCTTTCCACTTTCATCGCGTTTTCACGTTTCTGACGGGCGAAACACCAACGGAATACATCAAACGCACCCGGATTGAAAAAGCAGCACTGCTACTACAGAATGACAGGCAACTGTCTGCGACCGAAATTGCCGGTCGTTGTGGTTTCAGCAGTTTATCACTCCTCAGCCGCAACTTTAAACAACATTTCAATATCACTATCCGTGAATTTCGTTCACAGGAATAAACACCTAAAAAGACATGGAAAATCAGATTCTAATTTTTCGGACCTCCATCACGAAGAGACGCGACATCAAGCTCATCGGAAGTCTCCTGGCAAAGTTCCCGCAAATCACCCGATGGAATGTAGATTTCGAGGACTGGGAGAAGGTATTAAGAATCGAGTGCAGCAATATCACCGCACTCGAGATTTCGGAAACACTCCGGAATAGTCATATCTTTGCTACGGAGCTGGAATAAGCAGTTGTTTCAGTTCCTCCACCCCTTCAGAAGCTCCTTTCCGAAGGACGTGTATCGAACGGGAAGTATGTGTATCCACCGGCTTCGGGTCTATCAGATACACCTCTGCTCCTCTCGGTACATAATGCAGCAAACCTGCCGCAGGATATACATTGAGCGATGTGCCGATGATAACGAATATATCCGCCTTTTCTACATATCGGACAGCTGTCTCAATCTCCGGCACCGCCTCTCCGAACCAGACAATAAAAGGACGCAACTGAGTTCCGTCACCAGCCTTATCCCCCATTTTCACTTCATACTCTTCCGGCTTCAGTTCCTTTATATAATGAGGGTTATACGGGTCTCTGCTGGAACAGACCTTTGTCAACTCACCATGCAAGTGAACGATATGGCTGCTTCCTGCCCGTTCGTGCAGATTATCTACATTCTGTGTGATAACCGTCACATTGAAATTCTTTTCCAGCTCCGCCAGCAGTTCATGTCCGCGATTCGGCTTCACTTCCAGCAATTGTTTCCTTCGTGCATTATAGAAGTTAATCACCAATGCAGGATCACGCTGATATCCTTCGGGAGTAGCTACCTGCTCCACAGGATATTTATCCCACAAACCGCCCGCATCACGAAATGTGCTGATTCCACTTTCGGCACTCATGCCCGCACCTGTCAATACTACCAGATTCTTCATAACCGCTCCTCCTTATTATTAAAAGATGTACAAATGTAATCAGAATCATTGAATAAAAGAAGACTTCCGCCCGCATAATCTAATCCAAGGTATACAAGAATTTAATGCTGCCCATACGAAGACTTACTGCCGGTCATGCGAAAAACTATTCGTCTGACAGATGTGTTTCTTTCGTCTGACAGTTGTCAGACGAAAAATCAACAGTTGTCAGACGCAAGTTCAACAGCTGTCAGACGAATAAATTCCAGCATAAACAAACTTAAACAGTAAGAACACAAAGATTAAATCTTAGGAATGAAGGAATTAATTCCTTAAAGAAAAGAGACTAACTTTCACGGATATAAGAATTTTTAAATACTAAATGCTAAATCATTCAAATAAAACGTGTACTTTTGCG